>Ga0187778_10000697_pt1 | contig 23943 bp, 23 predicted proteins | sample 1015_Q2_SP5_20_M_FD_132418 | JGI IMG/M metagenome (GOLD analysis project Ga0187778, IMG submission 132418) | Tropical peat soil microbial communities from peatlands in Department of Meta, Colombia - 1015_Q2_SP5_20_MG | ecosystem: Environmental > Terrestrial > Soil > Wetlands > Peat | place... | reverse complement strand
GGGGCAACAATCCGGTTCTGCAGTTTGATCAACCTAGCGTTGCAGAGCGCTTCGTATCGCCGAAAACAGCGTGTACAGTACGCCGCCGTGAGATATCCGCCCGACTAGAGGGGAAAAACTTGGTGGGCAGTGCAGGACTCGAACCTGCGACCTCCTGCTTGTAAGGATTGGTCGCACGAAGAATCAACAACTTGCACGGAGTGCGACTAAGTGTAACCAAGTGCTACAAATGCCACGTCCAGCAAGGCTTTCCGCTGATCTCGCGATACTCGGTCGCAATCGGTAGGGTTTGGTGGTGGGCACAAAACTGGGCACAGCAGGCAGAGCACGCCTCCCATACTCTCCGAATCTCCTAGCGGCTGATCCAGCTTGCCGCATGGGCCACCTGCTGGCAACCCAATAAGACAACACCCAAGATATTTCCCGACCTCCGCTTATGCTTTCGGAAGGCGAGGGGGGCAATGAGGGTGGTCCTTGGTCGAGTGGGGTGTGGCCATTAAGAGGTTCCCCTACTTCAAATCTGATAATCAAGAGCTTCGATGATCGTTTCGAGCGGTGTGGCAATTGGCTCTACTACGGATTCGGCGCCTTCGAGCCGTCGGACGCGTTCGTACAGCTTGCTAACCTCGATGGCCACGGCCGCCAGAGCTTCCGAGAGGGGATCGTTAATTTGTTTAGGATCGGTGATTACAACCCGCTTGCCTTGGCGAAAGACAATATGGCCCGGAACGCCCACGACGGTGGAGTCTTCCGGTACATTCCGAAGTATCACGGAGCCAGCGCCAATCCGGCAGTTTCGTCCCACGGTAATGTTTCCGAGAACTTTCGCTCCACCGCCGATCACAACGTTGTCTTCAATCGTAGGGTGACGTTTACCGTGGTCCTTCCCGGTTCCACCTAAGGTCACTCCTTGATACATAGTTACGTCGTCGCCCACAATCGCGGTCTCGCCGATGACAACGCCATTCCCGTGATCGATAAACAGACGCCTGCCGATTTTCGCGCCGGGGTGGATTTCGATTCCAGTGAGAAAACGTGCAATCTGCGATAACCAGCGACCGAGCAGCAAGAAGCCGTGGTTCCATAACCAGTGATTGATATGGTAGAACCACACAGCGTGCAGACCGGAGTAACACAAAAACACTTCCAGACGCGACTTGGCCGCCGGATCGCGGTCCAGCACCGTGGCTACATCTTCGCGAATTATGGCGCCGAGGTGAGGCATGGCTCCGGCAACGCACTCGTGGGAATCTGCAATGCTTGGTCTCGCAATCCCTGAAACAGAATGCTTGTCAGGTAGCGTTCTCCGAAATCGGGCAGGACCACAACAACCAGCTTGCCTGCGTTCTCTTTTCGCCCTGCGACTTTCAAGGCGGCCACAGCTGCTGCTCCAGACGAGATTCCTACGAGCAGACCCTCTTCTTTTGCAAGACGACGCGCCATATCGACCGACTCATCGTTTGTCACGGTGACGATCTCGTCGATGAAGTCTCTGCGCAGAATGCTCGGTACGAAGCCTGCGCCAATTCCCTGTATCTTGTGCGGCGACGGCTTCCCGCCTGAAAGGACAGGGCTATCCGCCGGTTCCACAGCGATCGCTTTGAAGGTCGGCTTTTTGGGCTTGATGTATTGACAGACTCCGGTGAGAGTGCCGCCCGTCCCAATGCCAGAGATCAAGATGTCGACTCGACCATCGGTATCGTCCCAAATCTCCGGTCCCGTCGTCTCCACGTGAATCTTCGGATTGGCTGGGTTGTCGAACTGCTGCAGGATGAAACCATTGGGAGTCTGAGCAAGGATCTCCTCGGCTTTGGCCACGGCCCCGGGCATCCCTTTGGGACCGGGCGTAAGAACAATCTCTGCGCCAAACGCCAACAGCACCACCCGACGCTCCAGACTCATGGTCTCGGGCATGGTCAGGATCAACTTGTACCCCTTGACGGCCGCCACGAAGGCCAAGGCGATGCCCGTGTTCCCGCTGGTCGGCTCTATGAGCACAGTGTTGCCAGGCTGGATCTTCCCTGTACGCTCGGCCTCGGCGATCATGCTGACGCCGATCCGGTCCTTGACGCTGGCGCATGGATTTTGACCCTCCAGCTTCGCCACGACTTTGGCTGGGCAGCCTTGAGTAACCTTGTTCAATCGTACAAGCGGCGTATGTCCAATCAACTCTGTGACGTCATTTGCGATTTTCATGACAAGATGGCTTCCTCCTCGCGAATTTTGAAAAACGGAGGCGGCAACAATGCCGCCTCCGATGAAAAGCTTGAAAAACAGGATTTAGAGTTTGCGATGTCCACGCCCCGCTTGCAAACGCAGCAGGGCGGCGACGAGCGCATCAATGTCATCACAAGTGTTGTAGAACGCCAGCGACGGGCGAACTGTGCTCTCAACCCCCATGCGCCGAAGGATAGGCTGCGCACAATGGTGACCCGCTCGCACCGCGATGCCGTCCTGATTGAGCGCAACACCGACATCTTCTGCGCGAATGTCATCCAGCACGAATGAGATAACGCCCGCTCTTTCCCCTGCGGTGCCGATCAGGCGCAACCCAGGCACGGTCAGCAGTTGCGTGGTGCCATAGTTCAGGAGTTCGTGCTCGTAAGCAGCTATGTTCTCCCTCCCTACGTCATCCACATAATCGAGCGCGGCTCCCAAGCCAACCGCATCGGCTATGTTGCCCGTACCTGCCTCAAACCGTGCTGGCGAGGCCTGGTAGGTGGTCCTCTCGAACGTAACGTCCGAGATCATGTTGCCCCCACCTTGCCACGGGGGCATGGAGTCGAGTAGATCCTGCTTTCCGTAAAGCACACCGATTCCCGTGGGCGCAAAGACTTTGTGCCCGGAGAAAACGTAGAAATCGCAGTCAAGACTTTGCATGTCCACCGGCATGTGAGAGACCGCTTGAGCCCCGTCAAGTAGCACGAGTGCGCCATAGCGATGCGCAATCTCGGTCATCTCGTGGGCTGGGGTGATGGTGCCGAGTGCATTCGAGACTTGGGTGAATGCCACAATCCGTGTGCGCGGGCCAAGCAGTTTCTCGTACTCCGCGAGAATTACCTCGCCTCGATCATTCACCGGAGCGACGCGTAGCCGTGCGCCCTTTTCTGAACAAAGCATCTGCCACGGAACGATATTGGCATGGTGCTCCAGCCACGTGATGACGATCTCGTCGCCTTCACGAACATTGCGACGCCCCCAGCTTTGAGCAACAAGGTTGATACCTTCCGTCGCACCACGCATAAAGACAACTTCGCGAGTTGAAGGCGCATTCAGAAAGCGGCGAGTCTTCTCGCGTGCACCTTCGTAAGCGTCCGTTGCTCGTGCTGCCAGTTCGTGAGCAGCGCGATGAATGTTAGAGTTTTCGTGCCTGTAAAATTGCGCAAGACGATCAATTACTGCTTTCGGTTTTTGAGTAGTTGCGGCATTGTCGAGCCAAACGAGTGGTTGGCCATGGACGCGCTCTTCCAGAATCGGAAAGTCGCGGCGGATTAGCTTGGCATCCAAGGGACGTTTCGCAATCCCTAGTTCCGCTGGCTCAAGATCAGGGCGAAACTCAAAAGCCTCAACGCCAGATGTCACTCCCTGTGCCTTATGAGTTCCGTTGGTAGGTGCGGCGACTGCAGCCTCTGGTTGCTTGGACGCAGCGCCCGGTGTCGGAGGCGGACTCGCTTTGGGCAGGTCCGCTTCCGGTGACAGGGGTGGTGGCAATGATGAAGGCTGTGCCGGAATGTTCGGCGCCGCTTGCACACCGGGCACTCCGGGAAAAGAAAACAGGTCGATCAGTGAAGGCAGCGATGTTGGCGTGGAGGGGTAAGTGGCATTTTGCGCACTCGTCAAGGAGTCTGACACACCTGTCTGCGGTGTCGGATGGCCCGGCACCTGCGGTGTTATCCCCTTTACGTCATGACCTTCTGTAGGAACGACAGCCCCGTGTGAGAGGCTCGGTGCTGCAGTTGACGGCGACGCAGGCGGAGCCGGAGGGTTTGGTACGGTTCCTATGCCACGAATGTCCGGCATAGCAGGGATGCGAGGAAATGAAAACCACTCGTTCATCGGCGGCCAGACTGGCGCCGCTCCCGGAGACGTACCTTTCTCGCCCTCAACCGAGTAGGGTGTCGAAGCGGGGAACGTTGAAGCGTTTCCCGTCGATTGCGGAACAGCACTCATCTCCGCACCGCTCGGAGGGCCGGTTGGCGGCGAGGTGGGCGTTGCTGGAATTCCCGGAAATGAAAACAGTTCGCTTGCTGGCGGCAAGGTTGGCGCAACCGCCATCGGCGAAATATTTTTTTCTGCGAGAAATTCAGGCGGCGCCCCCGGCATCGGAGGCGTCGGCGCTGTTCCCGGCGTTCCGGGAATAAACGCCGTCGAGCCAGCCAACGATGCTGCGATTGCACGTAGATCAGCCTCGGTCAACGGACCTGGTTGGGTGTAGGGAGGCGATGCTGCTAGGTCCGGAGTAGCTCCGGCTACCGAGGGTTCTTTAATCGGGAGCATTTCCTCAAACATTGTGACCGGAATCTCTTCCGACTCGCTCTCTGGAGAAACATCCTCAACTATGCCCCCTCCATTTGCGAGATCACGGGGCATCGTCTTGAAAAACTCATTTGCGAGCCTTTCCAGCGTCGCCGGGTCTGGTAAGGGAAACGTACCGAAGGGGTACTGTCTCGCCCCTTCGCCAGTCAACGAGGACGATTTCGCTGATGCGGCGCTTTTCGGCCTACTCGCCCCGTTGCTTGCTCCATTATTTGTACTCGAAATATTTGTCGACATGGACGTTCTCCAGTAATCCAAGTGCGTCCTGGGTCAGGACCACAACGGAGCAATAGAGAGAGATCAGATACGACGCGATTGCTTTGTGGTTAATGCCCATGAATCGAACGGACAAACTCGGCGACACTTCTCCTGGCAGCCCTGGCTGGAACAACCCAATCACGCCTTGCTTTTTCTCGCCGGTGCGCAGCAGAAGAATGTCGGTCGTCTCCGCCTTCAACGGCAATTTGTCGCATGGGACCAGGGGAATTCCTCGCCAAGTTACGAACGGGGAGCCAAACATCGTGACTGTCGGTGGCGGAACTCCACGGCGCGTGCATTCGCGCCCGAAGGCCGCTATCGCACGCGGATGTGCCAGGAAAAAGCTTGGCTCTTTCCACACGCGCGCAATGAGTTCATCGAAGTCATCGGGAGTTGGAGTGCCATTTCTGGCTTTAACTTTCATTTCCGGGGCAACATTGTTGAGCAAGCCATACTCCGTGTTGTTAATGAGTGCCCGCTCTTGGCGCTCCTTAACTTTCTCGATCATAAGGCGCAGTTGCTCCCGAATCTGGTCGTGCGGGCTGCGATAAAGATCCGAGATGCGGGTCTGTACGTCCAAAACGCTGGTCACCGCATTCAATTGGTACTCGCGGGGTTTCTCCTCGTAGTCCACGTAGATTTCAGGCAGATCGATCTCTTCGTCAGGCGCACACTCGATGGTGCGGCTTCCGGGACGAGTGGGTTTGACTTTGTTCACGCGATAGACGCCGGCTTCCACCGGCACCCATGACAGGAAGGTGATCAGCCAGCGCGGCGTGATCTGTTCCATCATCGGTACAGTCTTGGTGACAGTAGCAAGCTGGCGAGCTTGTTGCTCGGTCAGCGTATGACGGACTTCTGCAGTCGCCATGAGATTAGCTCCTTAGACCTGAGAGTTTTGTAGCTGTGCCGTCTATGAGAAAACGGCGAGCGATACAGCCCGGCCGAGTGGGCCGAGAAGACGCGTAAATGTACACGCGATGCCGGTTGCTGGAACCTGCACCTCGCAGAGAAATTTGTCGGGGTACGGCGAGTATACAGCAACTCCGCAACGTGCTGTCTGTGATCTGGCTCACTGGTCCACCGTGCCTTGGACGATTTGTTGTGTCCCTAGACGGACCTTCGGCTAAGAGCGGAGAATAAATCGGTAAAGTCTAGTTTGTCAATTGTGTTTATTGTATTACTGGATATTAGCGGGTAGAATGTGCGGGCTTTGTTTCGCGACTCCAGTTGTCGGGGTGAGTCGCGGAAGAGGCGGCCTGCCGACTTGAATTCCGGCAGGCTTTTTCTGCTGGGGAAGTGGGAGTGTGAACGCGGAGAAGAACTACACAGCCTTGAGACACTCACCGGGCGACAGGCGGCTCCCATGGCTCAGTCTCTTAACTCTCGCCTACGCCCCTGCTGCGACCGCCTGCGTTGCCTGGTAGAACTTCTTTCTTGCGCGGTAGCGAATCTCATCCAATTGCGAGTGCAGTCTGCGGATTTCCGCATCGAACTCGTTGAATGTCGCACAATCAGCGGTCATCAAGTTGCCGAGATTGTCCTGTTTTCCCTTTATGCAGACACTCGCTGACGGCAGCTTGGTTTCTGGATCACTCTCGACATAAAGAAGGTCGAGGGCTAGCATCCCTGAAGCCTGGGATTCGTCCTCGACGGCCTCGGACAGGGAAACTACATCTGCATTTGACGGCGCCTTCGCTGCGCCCTCTTGATTCTCCAGCAAGAACGGCGCTCGTTCCTTTCGCGATTGAAGCCCGCCGTCGGCGATCGCCAGAGCGCCTGCTTTTCCCTGTTCTTGTGGAACAGGCTCCGCAACTTTTCGAATGAGAAATGGTTGCGAATCCGCTTGATTGCCAGACCATTCCAGACTGGAGATTGAGTGGCCCGGTTTACATGTGACGTGATAAATCTCGCCAGCCGGACTCGTCATATCGAACTTGCCAACCTCGCCTCGTAAAGCTAACGCCACGTCGTAGGTCGCAATGATTTCGCCAAGCTGCATAGGCCACCCTCCTTGCTTCGGAGCATTGCCTACGCGTGCGTTATCGGCAAGTGATCACTCTGATTCCAATCGCATCGGTGGAGGATGAGACGACAGCAGGGGCAATGTTGTTATTGTGCAAGACCAGACCTGAGGAGACGGGGAGCGTTGGTGAAACGAGGGTTTTTGCTATGCCCCAGCAGTGGCCGCGATTGCTTCCGCCTTGTAGAACTTCTTCTTGGCTCGTGGGCGAATCTCGTCCAATTCTGCGGGAAGTCGGCGAAGCTCGGCGTCCAGGTCGATAAAGCTCAGTGGGCCGAAACCAGTCTTTCCGCCTTCACGCCGGCGTAGTCCTGCGTGCCACTTGGTTTAAGTGAATACAGGCGGACGGCTGCCCCGTCCTTGGATCACCGTCCAAGTAAAGGAAATCAAGACTCGTTGTTTCCACGGCCAGAATTATGCCATGGAAACCTCCTGCCTCCTTCGTGAGATTTCTGTCGACGCGCGCAGCCCAGCCTCCGATCGTGGTTGGCCGCCTGCCGATTCATTCCGGCAGGCTTTAATCAGCATCTCAGGTTTGATCAGTGGGACTCACGGATCGCTATTGAACGGGCGATCGAGGGAGCCTTAGGCACCGGCAGAGCTAACTTCGGCCTCAGCCTCGGCTTTGTAAAACCTTTTTTTGGCCCGGGCACGAATCTCGTCCAGTTCCGCATGCAGGCGTCGGAGTTCAGCATCTAGCTCGATAAAGCTGAGGCAAGGCGCTGAAATCAGCTTATCTGCCCGCATGCCAGCATAGTCCTGCTGGCCGGTCGATTTGACGTAAATGCAGGCGGACGGCTGCTGCGTCCTCGGATCCCGCTCCAGATACAAGAAATCCAGACTGGAAGTCTCCATGGCCAGATTATGCCACGGCCCGTCTTGAGGGTTTTATGAAATGCCATTAAAGAAGATGGCGACCGTAACTATGAAGCATGCTCTCCGGCCCATGCTAGGCGGCCACTTCTTCTCTGGTAGCCACAAGCATTCCCGCCGCTCGCCATGCATCGAATCCACCAATTACATTGACGACGTTCGAAAACCCCGCTCGCCGCAGGAGACCGCAAGCGATCATGCTGCGATACCCGCTCTTGCAGTGCACGGCAACGAGCCTGTCGTGACTGACCGGGAGGGGAGTATAGGCGAGCTTGTCCAGCGGAAGCCACAACGCGTTGGCAATGTGACCGGACTGCCATTCCGGCTCACGGCGAACATCAAGGATGGAGACCTCCGGCCGTTTCTGCCATTCGGTTAGGGCCTGCACCGAGATCTGGGGCATCTGGGCCAACGGGAAACCAGCCTGCCTCCATGCCTCCACGCCGCCAAGCAAGTATCCGCGTATGTTTTCGATGCCAACCCGAGCCAGCCGGACCCGCGCTTCCAGCCGCTCCTCCACGGTATCAGCGATGATCACAGAGCGGGAGGACAAACCGAAGACGATAGCTGCCCACGAGGCGAACTGGCCTGACAGAGCGATATCTACTGAGCCGGGCACATGCCCCTCGGCGAAACGGTCGCAGGGACGTACATCGAGAGCATTCGCTCCTGTCGCCAGCTCCGATGCAAGTTCCTGAGCAGAAACGGGCCTAAGTTCCGGCAACTCCGACAAAGCGGATGCACCTTGCCGGTTGAGTTCCGCATCCTGCAGGAAATAGTCGGGACGGGTTGGCAGGTTCTGTGTCAGTTCGCGGATAAAATCTTCCCGTGTGTTGATCTGCAGCGCGTAATTCGTTAAGCGCTCAGTTCCTATTGTCGAGGATCGTTCGGCACGCATGTTGCGTCCGCAGAGCGAGCCGGCACCGTGCGCGGGAAAGACGATCACATTATCCGGCAATTTGAAAAGTTTTTCGTGCAAGCTGTCATAAAGCATGCCAGCGAGTTGGATAGGGGTATGCGTTCTGGACAAGTCGGGCCGTCCAACATCGCCGATAAACAATGTGTCGCCGGTGAAGACCGCCCACGGCCTGGGCGACTTTTCTTCGTCGATAACGACCAGGCAAATGCTTTCGGGCGTGTGTCCGGGAGTTTCCAAAACTTGAATCCGCATCTTTCCGACACGCAGTTCAAATCCGTCGTGAGCCTCGACATGAGAGAACGAAGCGGAGGCGCGAGGGCCGATGTAGATGTTTGCGCCTGTCCGTGAGGCTAGTTCCTTATGTCCCGAAACAAAATCAGCGTGCAGATGAGTCTCGAATATGTGGCGAATCTGAGCGCCGTGCTTTGCTGCAGCGTCAAGATAAGTCTCAACATCGCGTTGCGGATCAATCACAACGGCTTCGCCTTCTGACACGAGCATGTATGATGCATGTGCCAGGCAACCGAGGTAGAACTGTTCGAAATGCACTTCCTTGTCCCTCTCCAAATTCTCTAAGTGTGCCGCTAAGCTACGGCCTGCTCCGACACGAAGTTTTCAGCGTATCGCTGTTCAAATCGTGATAGCAGGTGCGAAGCAAGCTCGGCCACTTGTACACGAATCTCTGGGACCGCGATGGTCTCCCACAGGCTGCCTTTCCGAAGTGGCCCAACCGCATATAAGAAATCCGATGGTACGCCACAGGCATCCAACAGCGCGGCGTTGTCAGCAGTATCGAGCCCGAGGAACAGCGGGTCCTGGCGGACGAGTTTCCGATTCAAGAGGTCGCTCAGCAACGGGCTGTTAACTCTGCGGCAATTGTCATCGGGCCCGGTACAATTGATGACGTAGTCGACGCATAACTTTTCCGACTCATCTTGTCCGCGGTCGCGGAAACCTACCTCTACTGAGTCGCCATTTTCTCGATATTCGGTGATTCGGCCACTATGGATTTCCAGTCGACCTTGAGCGATCTCTGTTTCGAGTAGAGTGCCAATTTCTGGAGCCACTCTGTGACGATGTGCATCCCAATAGGCGCGCAGATGGCGAAGGAACCGCCGCCGTTCCTCCTGTGGCAAGGACCGCCAGATGCTTTGTGTAAATGGCCGCACGGAATCGATCACAGCGCGCCAGTCACAGTTTTGTTTCTCCGCTTTTGCCACTTCGGTTCGGATCAGTCGCAACAAGCTTCTGACTCTCCGGGTGGGTGGATGATCCCAACGGGCTGGCCACTGCCCGGCAGGCTTATGCCTCTGCGGAAGTAATCCGTGCCGCGAGAGCATGTGCATCTTCCCGAAAAAGCCACGCGATCTCAGCGAAATTGCGACATCCACGCTCGTTAGTCCCGAGCCAATCAGCAACACGCTGTTCTCTGGCGCGATTTCATCGAGAGCGCTCACCGCCCACGGATTCGAGACGAAGCGCCTACTAAGATCATTCCAGCCTGGCAGTGTGAGATGCTTTGGAGGAAAATTGCCGAGAGCCAGAACAACCGCGTCGGCCTGAATCGTCAACCCGCTCCTCAGCAGAACCATTACCCCACTTTCTCCAGGAGTAATCGAAAGCGCTTCGTCACGCTTCCATTCAAATCGCGCGGGATTGTCCTCTATGGCCTCGCAGAGGGTCGACTCAACGTACTTGCCGTAGGCACGCCGCGGCAGATAATCGTCTGGCTGAGTCTGATCACTGTAGTGTTCTCGTGCCCAGCGCAAGAAATGAGACCCATCCTCCGCGAGTGCGCTCATGTTCCTCGCGGTGACGTTGAGCAAGTGCCCGGCAAAATGCGTGCTATAGGCCACGCCTCGTCCCGGACACCCCTCGCGGTCAATCAACAGCACGGTGATTGCCGGATTGCCGCCCCGCAGCAGTTCGGTCGCTAGAATCGCTCCACTGAATCCGCCGCCGATAATCGCGATTGTGTATGTAACAGATGTGCCGCTGACTCTTCGGATCATCCCCACTCCCACAAATCTATAATGTCTATAATCTTAGTGTGCAATTGAGGGGCCTTTCTCACATTTTAGAAACTGTTGTAGATTCAGCGAGATACGCAGAGACGAGCCTTAGGCGCGCCTCCTGATCTGGTGAAAAACATTGCCTCTCTTGTCTGCGAGTTTGCAATCTTGCAACCTAGGTGCGCGCGTCGGGTGCAGGGGAACCAGCCCTAAAAGCACCGCCCGTGAACTCCCGAACCAAGCCATGGATGAGGCTGGACGCCCCCATCAAGGTCAAGCCGGGGGAAGTGCTTATACTGGAAAGGCACGACATCTTCGTCGCCCCTATCGGTCGCCGAGGTGGGAAAGAACTGGACTGGCAGGATCATCTTCATCGATCAGTGGCACCGCAAGCACAAATCCGACAAGTTCGAGTTTCGCTTTATCGGGCCGACTGAGTATCCACTGAAGGGGAAGGCATCCGCCGCACCTCCATCTTAGGGCTTCGCGTCAGTTCACGGGTATCATGCTGAGTTTTTCTAGAGCCTTCCCAGAATGACTTCGGTACCGTTGCACATGCGTAAACATCGGCGCGACCATACATTGTATGTCTGAAGCGACAAATCCTGCGCTGGAGCAACCTGCAAACCCTGACGGTGAGCCGGATGCCGTTAGCGCGGTCGCATCAAAGAACTTGGCGACAAAGCCACTCAGCTTCTGATCTTCTTAAGCTTTGCAATTGTGGCCGTCCTGATCCTCGCAGACAAACTGGATCGGCTGGGGCCATGCCAACTTAAGGCCGTGAAGTGGACCCTTCGATTTTGGGTCGGGGCGTTCTTTCCAATCCTCATGAATGTCCTGCCCGTGAAGGAATTTGATTGGGAATGCGCCCATTGGTATCACCAGGTGCGTAGGGCAAAGGTCGTGCTTCTGTGGCTGTCCGTGCTCCTCATTTTGAGTGGATCAATTGCCTTCTTATTGGCGATCTGGTAGAGGAGTGTACTAGATCGCATTGTCCCAAACGGTGAAGTATTTGTGTTTGAGGCATGTCGGGGAGTTGATTGCTTCAGATTCCTCGCGCTTCCATCCCCTCTGCCCAAGATCGTTTTCGCGGAGTTCCAATCGCTTCCGAAACAGCTTCTGCTGAAGGTCATTCATCTTGGTCTTATGGTAGTAGCCATCAAACAACCAGTAGGGTAGCGTTGCCGCGACCAGTTCCGTGCTGCCGCGGTTCTCTGCGTCGTAGGCCTCAGTGCGGGCAAGTTCCTTCAGTTCTCCACTTGCGCACATCTGTTTCCACCAAACAGTCGGAACTTTGAGACCAATCTCTAGTCGCTGTGTTAGAGAGACTATTTCTTTGCAGACATTCTGAGGAGCCTCCTCACCCAACTCCTTCCAGATTGCCCGTTCCGCTGCGATGGACTCCTTCGGCACTCTGAACTGAACGATGCCGGGATCGCCATCTTCCGCCGGGCGTGCGCGCTCTCGGAAGTACAGCTCCGGTAGCCCATACTCTTCTTTGCAACTTGTGTTGGGGATTGGAATGGAAAAGCTGATGTCGGTAACGAACGTTTTCTCGTTGTCCCAGAAGATGAGTCCCGGATGGTCCTCCTCGACAGTGCGCTGTAGGACGAAGAACCGAATGCCGAGGGAGAGCTTCTCATAGACCTCCGCCGAGATTTCGTCATTTGGTACGAGTTTGTAGTCGTGCAGCAGTTCAAACCAGTGCGGACGCACCTCAACCCAGTGAGGGACAAAGTATCTCTTCGCCTCATCCGCAGCCTGGGCGTTTTGGTAAAGCGAGTATGCAATCCAAGCTATGACTGCCAACACTGCGCTTTGCCGGACGGAGAATTCACCAAGGTATCGGAAACATAGGAACGCGCCGGCAACAATTGCGACGCCTTTGAGAGACGATCTCAGCACTAGATCGTAACCTTCCCGAAGTTCTAGAGTTTAGAGAAAACTGGGCAATTCTAATCGACTTTTGATGACTTCTCCAGTAGTGGACACGCCACAACTGACGCACCCGGCATGATGCACCGGGATGCCAGCGGACATTCGAGCGAGGTTTGGGACGCGGCTGCGGTCACTCCGCAAACGGCGTGGGATGACTCAGGTTGAGTTGGCTGACTACTTGGGGCTGCGGCGCACGTACATTTCCGACCTTGAGCGGGGTAAGAGGAACGTTTCCCTGGCCACTCTAGAAATAATTGCAAGAGGCTTCGATCTTTCTGTGTCCAGATTGCTCAGAAAAGTCTGAGGCACACCCAATTTCGTCCGCCAATCTCGTAGCGAACATGGCGAATATACTATTATGCCAGGCCGTGGCTCCCCGTCCCGACCAGCGCCAACCGGAAGTCCTGAGCGAGAAAGACCTCAAGGAACTCAGGTACAGCCTAGCTCACCTGAGCCCGCCAGCTGTGCGCGAGTTCTATGAACGGGCCTATCAGGACTGCCGCCTGATCTACAATCGCCTCCCTAGCCCCAAGCAGATTCAGACGCTCGTTCAGGTGTGGAAGCAGTTGTGGAGGTGGCGATAGCGGACAGGAAACGCGCAAGAACCTTAGAATTCTGCGTTCAGGCGAAGGGGAGGAACATCGTGTCACTTTCGCGAGTCTGTGCAAGCTTCTCAATTTATTTGGCTGTGGTCACTGCAACCTTGGCGCAATCAATGCCGACCACCAACGTCTTAACTCGGATGACCGTCGTGAGATCAGAGTATGGCTCTGGTACCGTGTTCTCCATTGATGTGGATCGACGCGAATATTGGATCACGGCCAAGCACGTGCTGACCGGAGCAAAACATCCGCCGTATGGGTCTATCACAAAGAAATCAGTATCGCTTCAGTTGCTCGATCCTACTGTTCGGGAAGGGCGATGGACACCAGTCAATTTCTCGGTTGTAGATCCGGGAAAGGATGTCGACATCGTAGTTCTCGCTGCCGACGCGCCCCTCTTGCAGGGTCCTGCACAACCCGGCATTAGTGTGACATTCTCAGGCGTCACGCTGGGCGGAGATTGCGAGTTTCTCGGCTACCCGAGTGCGACCAATGGCGTGTGGGCTGCCACTTGGGACAATGGCAACTTCCTTTGGATGCCCTTTGTGAAGCATTGCCTCGTGTCTTCTATGCCGGATCGAGACACTAAAGCCCTTTTCCTCGATGGAATCAACAATCCAGGCTTCTCTGGAGGCCCGGTTGTGTATCGAACAGGCTAGGATCAGCAAATCATAGCGGTTATCTCAGGGATCGTAACGGAGCCTGCCGAGGTTATTCCCTCGCTCGTCGCAGGCAAAACTGCAAAGAAGTCTCTGAAGCCGCGAAAGGAGAAGATAAACGCAAATTCTGGATTCATCGCAGCGTATTCCATCGATCCCGCAGTGGAGGCCATTCGCCTAAATCCGATAGGAGCATTGCGGCACTGAACTGACGAATTAGACACTTGGAATCGTGTTTAGCCTAGTCTGAACGCGAGGCCCCTGCAAGGTACTAGACAGATTTCGCCCGTTAGCCGTCGATATCGAGGCCCCATTTTGGCCTCAGACCGGGGAGAAGACCTGTCAGAGCAAAGAATGAGCTAACGGTTGTATATCGCTCTCAAAGTCGCAGCATGTTTGTCGAGCGTATCTGCTTTCGCTCCATGCATTTTCTGCATTGCATACTCGTAGGCGTCGGCTATCGGCACACGAAGATTGCTGCTGTCGCCGTAAAAACCATCAATTTGGTCTACTATGTCGGCCATGCGAAAGCCGGATATCGTCAATTTGGTAATTTCTTCTTCCAATGAGGACTGGTCGGGAAGTGATATCTTGGGATAGGATTCGCGCAGCAGCAACATCATGCCACTTTCAATCCCAGCGACTTGACATATTTTCGACTGTTTGTCCAGCAGCTTCCAAGCCTTACCATTACCCCAGCGATACCTAGAGTGAGCTGTAACGACACCTGGTGTACTCATCTCTTGTTCAGTGGGCTGTTGCCCCCCATAAACTCCAACGAGCATTAGGGCAAGGAACAAAGGGGTTGTTTTCATGGGACGACATTATAGGCTGGCTGACGGAAAAAATGCGCGTGCAGACCAAGGCGTTTTGCCCCATCCACTGCGACAGCACTTGCTCCCCAGTCGAGAATGTCATCCTTCTGCCGCCACCCACAACCCGGAGCTCAAGTCCGAGCTTTTCCGAGAGGAGGCAACCCATCTGGCAGGTCAAAAATACTACTGACGTGCTCGCGGGGAATGACCAGACAATGGCCACGCGAAACTGGGTAGTTGTCGGCAATACAAATAGCGTGATGATTTTGGACCAGAACCTCGGCCGTCAAAGAGCAAAAAGGGCAGTTACCCTGCCCTTCCGCGTTTAGGCGATCCGTCATATTCTCGGGTCAAGTCGCTCCGCTGGCACGCATCCACGGTTATCGGTGCGCGAAACTTAAGCGCTCTTCTTTGCCGCCTTCACCTTCGCCCATCTCGCCCTTTGCGCCGCAGCGATCTTCCGCCGTGCAGCAGCCGAAAGAGTCTTCTTCGCGGCGATCGGAACGACCTTCGCGGCGATCGCAGACTTCGCTCGCACCTTTGCCCATCGCGCCCTTTGAGCAGCCGCTATGCGAGCACGACCCGACGCGGAAAGCGACCTCGGTTTGGCCCCGTTCGTGTATACCCTGCCGAACGCAGCCAGTGCAGCGCTGATTCCCTGCAGTTCCTTAGTTAAACGTTGCTGTTCTTTCTTTAATAGCTGGACAACTCCAGCAAAATTGGACATTTCAGTCTCCTTCAGCAGGATTCTATCAGGTAGGACATGCAAAAAAGGGCAGTAATCGCGCCTCTCATCATTCAATATCAGCAGCACGGAAGGGGAAAAAGTTAGCGCCAGATAGATCGCTCTGCCCTGTAGAGACGCTGGGACTTCAACGTGCGCACGTGATCGCTGGCGACATTCGTTACATCGGCAAGGAAACGGATCGCAAATGGGAAGAAGGTGACGAACTCAGTATTTTGGAATTCGCTGCAACGGAGTACGGACAAAAAGGCAAAATTGTTGCTAGTGAAGAGGTGAGAACTGCGATTCAGAATATCGGAATCAACAAATGCGCCCGCGAAAGCGGATTTGATCGCAAGAATTTCATCAGAAAATTAGTTCGCGGCTTGCCGGTAAAACACAATTCGTACAATGAATTTGCCCGCCGGCTCAAGGGTCACAATTCTGGCACTGCCCTAGCAAGTCAGCCTCAGTGAGCACTATGGCGAATTGCAATTCAGTTTTGAACGGCTTGCGATGTCTGAATGGCTGGATAGGGGATGGAGATTGGTCACTGCGGAGGCGCCGTGAGCTCGCCATCCTTCCGGGAGCGGCCAATGATTAGCTTGTCGCAGAACGCCTGTATTTTATTCCTTTGTCCTTCAATTCTTGAATGCCGTGTTTCCTTCCGTCCACGGTAGTCGTAGCCGAGTTGATCGTTTAGAAGTTCATAACCCTGCTTTTTCAAGTCCATAATTGTTGATGCTTCCTCGGCGTACCGATCTTCGGTTGGCCAGTATTCAACCCTGACGGGATGCCCCTTGGCCCTGAAGTACGCCGCTGCTTCGCCAACATTAAAATCAGTCGAGCTTGCGAACGCTTTGCGATGGTAATCAGTCATTCTCGTCTGAAAGCAGTCTGCTTGGCCCACATAGAACGGCGTGTCCGAAAAGTAGAAGACATAAACAAAACCACCAGCCAAAAATGGGAAATCAATCGAATTAACAACTTTGGTCATGTCGCTAAAGCTGTGAGAGTCCAAAACCAAGTCTAATGGATCTTGAAGCCAAGGCTTGGATTTTTATCCGCACTCCACAACGCCACACATTATTGCATCCTGGTTCTCTCGTTGATTATCTTGGAATTCAGAAATGGCGGACGGGCATTTTTTTTCGCGAGCCGATGGCTCCCAAATTGCTTATAATGACGCGGCGAGGTCCAGCCGACTCCTTAGCCAACTGAGTGGCGTGCCTGTGGACTATGAGTGCATTAATCCGGAGTTTCGCGAATGGATCAGTGTGGTAGTTGAGAGTTCTGCCGAAGAAATCGCGGCCCTCGACTTCGAGGGACTCGGACAGGGAGATTTGTGCGAGTGTCGACTTCATTGGAATTGCTGCCCTTCATGCCGACACGAGTTTCCCAGCTTACCGCGAGTCGCGGCACAGGCAGGGCCTGGCTATGAGAAGGTTCGTGCTGCGGAACTGGAATATTGTAAGAACAACTTTCAGGCTAAGAAAGACTTGTTACTACAATCGGGCGGCGAAGACACCTATATCAGACTCATCGTCGAGTTGGCGAAAGCAGAAAGAGAGGTTCACACCCAGCTTACCTACTGGTTGGCAGTTTTACAGACCTTGTACCAAGGACGTGAGGTTGCTTACGACACGGACAAACGGGAGATACTCCCCGCATGCCTCGAATTTGTCTCTTCGCTTGATCGCGAGATTCAGCGATTCGTAATATCCGCAACACTCTGCTTTGAATTACTCCGGCCAATGTGGGAGAAGCTAGGCTTGCTTCCCTCGCAAGAACAGATCATTGCGACAACGGCGCGACTTGCGAGGCTCGATGCATGCGACGATGCGACTGAGGTATACCCAGATCTCGACGAAATTCTACGCGCCGAAGTCGAACAATCCGGCCTTGAACCGAGAGCCCTGTGGGGGGTCATAGAAGTGGCTGCATCGGCGAGGGTCTCCGGTGAGGTCGGAGCCGGAATCGAGTCGCTCATCGAGCGGAAGTTTAGGGAACTCAGCGACGATGTGGACTCACTCAAGGCGGGACAAATGGCTCTGGTTCAGCTTTCCGAACGCAGCACTCGAAAGGCAGAGGACTACGAACCAGATATTTCGGCGCGGATCGGACAACCGCTATATTCACAGCTTACGGAAATGACCCGTCGCCTCTTAACGGTCGCGGAATACCTCTACCACATCAATAGCCAAGAGACCAACCACTTTGATGGACCGGTAATGAAGATGGCAGTAGCGTACGAGAACGAACTCAAAGAAAACGTTGTGGTGCCGATTTTGCGAGACCTATTAGCTGACGGGGTTGAAAATTATGGAAGCCTTGACGAACCTCTGATCAGGCATGGGAAACTTAACAACACTTTCACTACTGGGACAGTCGCAAGATACCTGAGAACGGACGCCGAATTCGCAACCAAGATTCGTGCGCGTGGATTCAACCCTGAAGCAATCATGAAGGATGCATACGACGTGAAACGGTACCGCGATAGAGCAGCCCACGATCTAGCCTGCGAACGTGCAGTGGCGGAGGACCTACGCGGTCGAGTTCTTCGTCCCGATGGGGTTCTTAGTCGGCTACACCCAGCGACCAAGTGCAAATAGAAACTGACTCGTAATCGACCGCACTCACTGGCTCCCACCCGCGCTGCCGACTTCCAGCGCCTGCACGGCACGAAGCTAGCGCTCGCGCGATCCTGGCTACAAGCGCACGCTCCTTGCCCTGCCCGGGTCTTTAGCATTCTCTGGGTGGGTCTGAGCTGTGCATGGAGTGCCTCGCTGACGCTTGCGCCCTCTCCCGTCCCTCTTCTCGGCACAGCGTCGCCGACGCCAACGATGCCGTGCCGCATGCATTTGGCGAAAAATCGCACAAGTTTTGCTTCCATCGGCTTCATAGTTAGCTGCTAACCTCCCCACCTCCCAGCGCGGTGTGATTATGCGCCCCAGATTTGAATTGTGCCGAGAAATCAATCGTTTAAGCCCTTGTTTTCAATGGATTGGCTTTGATTAGGCCTGTTGGGAGAGCTGAGACGCAAGAGGTCGCGTCGCCCTGGAATCAGGTTCACATTGGCAGCGGCCACAATATGCACTTGGTCGGGCCAAGCCCAAGCGAGGCTGGCCACTCAGCGCCTTAGCCGGACTTGGGTCGTTTGCGCCGTACCCGACCCCACTCGGCGATCTCGGCCCGAGTATGACGAGCCGCCCGCGATTTCCCTCCGCGCCTACCGATCTCGCGCAGAAATTGGCGTACTTCACCTGGCGCAGATGATTGCGCGATGGGTGGGCTCACCTCTGGCGCCGACCTGCTCGAAGCACTCGGTCGATGGCTAGTGTAAGGGACCTCGAACCAGGTGCCATCGGGGTTGTGAAACCCGTGGGAGACCGTGCCATCGCGCCGAATGAGCCGCCGAAGCATTCTCGCTACCCTCAAGCGCTCAAGTCTGGAGTTTCCATCAGCAGCTTGAACGGACGGCCCTCCATTGCCGGAATAATTCTAGCCATGCCCTCAATGAATTGGCGGAGAGCGTCGTGTTCTTGCGAAGCGGTCGTTACCCAGTTCGCGTTGCAGACCTTGCACTTGGTCAGCTGCTCTGGCCTACGATCACTCCCCAGCGGATAGGAGATGCGTGTACCGCATGTCCCACACTCGAACTGAATTGCTATCACGTCTTTCGGCTCAATCAGCTGTTTATGTTCCACTGTCATTACCTGCCTTTCTCTGACCCTAGCGCTTCGCAACTGTTCTGCCCGCGCTAAGACCAAACCTTTGCTACACAAGACCACTTTATGGGTCACCTAACCACGCCGAGGCCGTGACCCACCGGGTTGTCAGTGGCCTACGGACAGCGCCCGGACTCAGCTAGGCCGTGGCGCGGCTAGTGACCCATAGAGTGGCCTTCTGGTACACGTCATACGCAACCAACATCACTATCCCCATTTCGTTGAAACCCAATCTCAATCTTCTTCACATTCATAAAGTTAAGTAGTTTCAATCCCACTGAAACGAGATTGGAACTTGGAACCTGTGGTGCGTCTCAGGTTCCGCTCAGGTTCCAAGGGCAAGCGAAACCTCCTGTGCGTTGATTCCCGATGTGTTAGCGGCGCTCAGGCACGAAGTTCCAGCGATTCGCTTCTTCTGCCATGCACCACTCGCCCGTTCGATGATGCCGAGCGACCTCGCCCGCTCCAGCAATCGTGACAGGCTGGCACGAGGGACCAAGCGGCCCGCAACCTCGTCAAATCGAAACGATTCAGGCAACACAGTCCAGTAGTCTCGCTGCTTGGGTGAAAGGGCAGCATTTAGATTCACCTCGTCCGGCGGGCACAACTCGAACCCGGCGAGGTCCTCACCCCCAGCGCTGATAGGGCGAATCAACAGGGGGTGCATCTCCTCGCCCCGTCTGATGCCGTTGATAACGCGCACGTCCTCATCATGGATATCCATGCCTAGGCGCACATCGGAGCGATTCAAGATGTCCAGTGACCCGCACACTTCCTCCATCCACTCTCGCGGATCGGTCAGGAGGGATGGCCGTTTGCTGTCTTTTTTGGTCCACTTCCTGAGATTGAAAGTGATACCCATTGCTGCCTCTGCGTATTTGGACAGGAGGCGGCGCAACGCTGCGTAGAGCCAGAGGACGTGCTGCTTCTTGCCTGTGTCTATTCCAAACAGCAGTTCAAGAGGGTCAATGATGACCAATGCATTCGGCTTTCGGCGGAGCGAGGCCTCTATTAGGTCGAGGCGGGGTTCCTTCTTCGGTTGCTCCAATGCGGCCAGCAGCTTGCCTGTATTCTCCTCGTCAGTACGATCATGCTCTAAATAAACCTCCAACGCATCTGGCACCCTCGGTCTGTCTACGCCAAGTCGTGCGGCGATATTTCGTAGGTTTGCCTTGTACACAGGTGCTGGCGTCTCTAAATCGAAATGAATCACTGGCCGTTGCTCGACTGCCCGTCCGCACCACGAACGTCCACTGAGGACATGCATCACAATGTCAGCGAGAACAGGAGACTTGCCGACACCAAACGGACCAGCGAATGCGACAAGTTGTTGTTCCCGAATTAACCCTTCGATGATTTCAGCACGCGGTTCTGTATTTCGCTCGAAGAAGGTTGCAGCCCTCGTCGGAAGGCCCGCAGATGTAATCGGTTGAGCATCAGCTGGCACGCGGCATTCCCTCCGGAGCCTGCGCGGTATCGACTGAGCATCCGGCGCGAATAAGTTCTTCGAGATCGCGTCGCAGAATCCTCGTGCATCGCCCCACCTTCACACGCGACAGCCTTCCCCTGCTTAACCAAGCACGGATCGTAGAAGGTCGTACTGTGGCGAGTTGCGCTGCTTCCTCTACCCGCAGCAAGTCGCCCGGTCTTAGGGCCATACACTCAGCGCTCCCCATTCCGCGACTCCATCCGTTTGCGACGCTCAATCAGTTCCGCAGAGGGAATGCGCCATTTTCCCGCGACTCGAGGAGCACGGAGTTTACCCGAGTACACAAGGCTGTAAACGTATTGCACGCTGAAGCCTAGCTGACGCGCAGCCTCGGAAACGGAAAATTCAGTTTGTTGGACAGCTGCCATGGTGAAATACTCTCCACTTGAAATTATATTACAGGTAAGAGTAATATGTTTACTGTGATTTCCTATTACGCAACGACGGCGCGCATTCGCTATTACGGACAAATGCCTACGAGCGTGGGGAAGTCTACGGACGGCGTGTGGGGCACGGGGATCCAGTCACCCGTGTTCGGGGAAGATGCTTTCATCGACTGGCGAGTTTTGTTGGAGACGGCCAGCAATCAGCCCTTCAATCTGAGCAGCAGAGGAGAGCGTGCCCACGAGAGCCTCGCAAACATGGCCCTAGATTTGGAGTCCCTTTATGTTTTCACTAAGAGATGGGGTTTTCTGGCAGGCGGGAACGATGACCAAGGCAGATTGTTGGCGCGCGTAAGCGATGTGCAGCCTTTTCAGGCTGTGCTACAAGCGGCATGGAGAGGCGATTCCAAAGCCCTTGCCGAGCTTTCTAGAGACGTTAAAGCCCGTGTGGACGTTGGTGCGAAGGGTATTGATATTGCTGTTGTTGATCTGCGAAACCTCATCTGTTTGATGTTCCTGCGCGACTACCACGCGGGCAAAACCAAAGTCTGCGGCAAGCCAGATTGCCATTCTCCATATTTTCTGCAACAGCGTAGGGGTCAGAAATATTGTACGCACAAATGCGCGGTACTGATGAATGTGCGGCGTTTTCGTGAGCGGCAAGCGAGACAGAAATCTTTGATCAGGAGGAAGGCCAACCATGATCTACAAACGCGGATGTGACAAGAAAGGGCCGCACGGCACCTGCTCCAAGTGCGGCAAACGTCGGTCGTGCGGAATGTATTGGTACAAGTTCATGTTCAACGGCACGCTGGTGCGGGAGTCCACCAAACAGGGCAACGACAAGGTTGCACGGCAGATGGAGGCTGCGCATCGGACCGCACTGGCAAAGGGTGAGGTCGGAATTCGGGAAAAGAAGACCGTTCCCAGCTTTGCAGAGTTCGCTGACAAGCGATTCGAGCCTTGGGCGAAATCATCCACAGCGTACAAGACATGGCGAGATTTCTATCGCGTCGGTCTACGTGCAATCAAGGAATACAAACCGCTGGGAGGCGCGAGACTGGACGAGATCACAGGGGAGAGAGTGGCGGAATTCGCGGCCCAGCGCCAATCACAGGGGCTCCAAGTGAGTTCTGTCAACGCATCTCTACGTGAACTTCGGCGGGTTCTGAGGGTTGCAGCCGAGTGGGGAGTGTTAGACAAAGTCCCGAAGATCAAACTGCTACCGGGAGAAAGGCACCGCGAGCGTGTAGTCGCTCTAGAGGAGGAAGGTCGCTATTTGGCCACTGCATCCCCGGTGCTGTCGGAGGTGGCTGCTGTTCTTCTCGACACTGGGTTGCGACCGGAGGAATGCTATCGGTTGGTTTGGGATTCGATCACTTGGAGGAATGGTCGGCACGGTACGTTGTTGGTCACTCACGGAAAAACCAAGGCGGCTCGTCGCGTACTCCCCATGACACCACGAGTGAGGCACATTCTGGAAACCCGCTGGCAAGCGTCTGGGAGGCCCGGAGAGGGTTGGGTTTGGCCTGCGGCCACGTTGAGCGGGCACATCGAGCCATCTACCTTGAAAAAGCAGCACCGCAAAGCGCTGAGACTTTCGAAGGTAAGACCCTTTGTTCTGTACTCCTTGCGGCATACCTTTCTGACCCGGCTTGGTGCTTCCGGATGTGACGTGTGGACACTCGCTCGAATCGCAGGACACAACTCCGTGGCAATGTCGGCTCGCTATGTCCACCCGTCCGAGGATGCGGTTCTGAGCGCAATGTCTCGTCTGGGTGGGCACAAAACTGGGCACAGCACGCAAGATGACGCGTTGAGTGAGAGCAGGAACTTGCCAGCAATCGCTGGATTGTCAGCGGCTTAAGTGGTGGGCAGTGCAGGACTCGAACCTGCGACCTCCTGCTTGTAAGGCAGGCGCTCTAACCAGCTGAGCTAACCGCCCCCTCGGGTGGGCGCGAATCAGACTGACGCTGCGCCCGGAAATGAGTGAGGGCGCACGACAAGTGACACTTTTCGAGTATAAAGCAAGCTTAGAAAAGCCGGGCAAACAAACGTCCCACTCGTCAGGTACGGGGTGATGCTGGCTTTACGCTTGTGGCAGTCCGCGCTTTGTGAACCTCATCACCCTGCTAGACTGCGTGGGTGCGGCGTCTCATCATCAACGCGGATGACTTTGGGTTCACGGCGGGCGTGAATCGGGCCATCGTCGAGGCACACACGCGCGGGGTGGTGACATCGTCAACATTGATGGCCAACGGTTCTGCCTTTGCCGATGCCGTGGAGCTGGTCAAGTCGGTCCCACAACTGAGCATTGGCTGCCACATTGTGCTGATCGACGGTAAACCCACGCTGAGCCCCGATCGGATCCCTTCCCTCACCAAGCCAACCCGGGCGCAAGAGTTCCGCGACGGGCTCAAGGGCTTTGCCGCGTGCGCGCTCGCCGGCCGACTCAGCGCGAAGGAAATTACCACCGAGGCTGCTGGGCAGATGCGCAAGATCCAGGCCGCCGGCATCGTCCCGACGCATTTTGACACGCACAAGCACACGCACATTTTCCCCGCCATTCTCCGGCCGTTGCTTCAGGCGGCAGCCGACTGCGGTGTTCGTGCCGTGCGCAACCCGTTCGGGCCGCGCCTTCCCTTGCGGTCCAGCCAGCTGCTGAAGCGGCCGAACCTGTGGACACGCTATGCCGAGGTCAAGGTCCTGAGGCGATTTGCTTCGAAGTTTCGCGCGGCAGTGGACCGCGAGGGCTTTGCCACACCCGACGGCACCCTCGGCATCGAAGTCACCGGGGCGCTCGACGAAACTTTGTTCGTCGCCATCGCGCGCAACATCCCGGATGGCACTTGGGAGTTCGTTTGCCACCCCGGTTACAACGATGCCGAACTGCAATCCGCCAGGACACGCTTGCGGGAGTCGCGCGAGACGGAACTGCGCGTCCTGACTCTGCCGCGCGCGCGGGAGGTCCTCGCGCAGGAAGG
>Ga0187778_10000695_pt1 | contig 23975 bp, 25 predicted proteins | sample 1015_Q2_SP5_20_M_FD_132418 | JGI IMG/M metagenome (GOLD analysis project Ga0187778, IMG submission 132418) | Tropical peat soil microbial communities from peatlands in Department of Meta, Colombia - 1015_Q2_SP5_20_MG | ecosystem: Environmental > Terrestrial > Soil > Wetlands > Peat | place... | reverse complement strand
CCGGTCGAGGCGGGGATGAAGGTGCGCACCGACTCCGAGCGCGTTCGCCTGTCGCGGCGGCTCGTGCTCGAGCTCCTCGGCTCGTCGGTCGACCTCTCGACGACGCCGGTCGCGTCGGGCTACCTGGAGGACTACGGCGCGCAGCCGGAGCGCTTCGGCCCGCAGGCGCCGCCGAGCGGCGAGCGAGACAGGGCTGTCGCGGGCCGCCACACGGTTCCCGACGGACTCACGGCTGCGACCGTCCACCAGCCGGTGAAGGTCGACAACGAGCTCTACGTCCGCGACTACGGCAAGTGCATCCTCTGTTACAAGTGCGTCGACGCCTGCGGCGAGCAGTACCAGAACACGTTCGCCATCCACGTCGCCGGTCGCGGCTTCGACGCCCGGATCTCGACGGAGTTCGTGGCCGAGCTGCCGGAGTCGGCCTGCGTCTACTGCGGCAACTGCATCGCGGTCTGCCCCACCGGCGCGCTGATGTTCCGCTCCGAGCACGAGCTGCGCGAGGCGGGTGACTGGCGCGAGGACGAGCAGACCGTGACCCAGACGATCTGCCCGTACTGCGGCGTCGGCTGCAACCTCGAGCTCCACGTCCAGGACAACACCATCGTCAAGGTGACGAGCCCCGACGACCATGACGTGACGCGCGGGAACCTCTGCGTCAAGGGGCGGTTCGGCTTCCAGCACGTCCAGGTGCGCGACGGGCAGTAGCCGGCCGCACGGCGGCGTCGTGCTCGCGGGCGGCGAGTCGGCGCGGATGGGCTCGCCGAAGGAGTCGCTCGACTGGGGCGGCGTCCCGCTCCTCGCCCATGTTGCCGCCGTCGTCGCGGAGGCGGTCGCGCCAGGGCCCGTCGTGATCGTCGTCCGGCCCGGGCAGGAGATCCCGGAGCCCCCCGCCGGCGTCGCCGTGGTTCGTGATGCGGTCGAGGGGAACGGGCCGCTGCAAGGGATTCGCGACGGGCTGCAGGCGCTCGAGGGCCGCGTCGAGCTCGCGTTCGTCGCGGCGACCGACCTCCCGTTTCTCCGACCCGCGTTCGTTCGTTGCGTGCTGCGGGCTCTGGGGCCGCGTTTCGACGCCGCGATCCCCGTCGTGCGTGGTCACCAGCACGTCCTCGCGAGCGGCTACGCCGTCGCGCTGGCACCGACGGTCGACGAGCTGCTGGCGTCGGGCGAGCGCCGCGTCCGGGCGCTGCTCGGATGCTCTCGCGCGCGCTTCCTCGACGAGGCCGAGCTGCTCGCGGACACTGTGCTGGCCGCCGACGATCCGGAGCTCGACTCGGTCGTGAGCACGGACACCCCGGCCGAATACGCGGCTGCGCTCGCCCGGCGGAGGCGATCAGTCGGGTAGGCGGACCTCCACCCCCACCTCGCCGCTCTCGACGAACAGCTCCTCGCCCGCTGCCGTGACGACGGCGAGGCGACCGTCGGCGGCGATGCCCGCCGCGATCCCGGCCACTTCGCCGACGCCGACCGGCGTGCCCCGGAGCGCGTTGCGGCGCTCGAGCGCGGTCAGGAGGTCGGCGAGCCCGGTCCGCTGCCAGGTCTCGTAGTGGGCCTCGAGCGCTGCGAGCAGGTCGGCGAGGACGGTGGCCCGGTCGTGCTGCATCCCTGTGAGCACCCGGAGCGAGGTCGGCGGGATCCGGCCGGCCGGCAGCTCGTCGGCCGATTGGTTCACGTTGACGCCGATGCCGCAGACCACGCTGCTCTCCGCGGCCTCGAGCAGGATGCCGGCGACCTTCCGGCGCTCGACCCAGACGTCGTTCGGCCACTTCACCTGCGCGTCGACACCGGCCGCGTGCTCGACGGCTTCGGCGACGGCGAGCGCCGCGACCAGCGAGAGCTGCGGCGCCGGGGGGCCTTCGGGTGCCGGCCGGAGGAGAATCGAGAACAGCAGAGCGCTGCCCGCCGTGTCGTACCACGTCCGCCCGGAGCGCCCGCGACCCGCGGTCTGGTGCTCGGCCGCCGCGACGGCGCCTTCCGGCTGGGCCGAGGCTCGCAGGAGGTCCTGCGTGGACGGGCACTCGGCGGCGTAGAGGTACGGCCTGCCGAAGCGGCCGCGGAGTCGAGGGACGACGACGTCCGGCTGGAGCGTGTCGGTCATTCGACGCCCGGTTGGCGCCGTAGCCGTTTGACGCCGCTCCGTCGCCGCTTGGCTTCGAGCCGACGCTCCCTCGCCCCCGCCGTCGGGCTCGTCGGAACCCGCCGTCTCTCCACGCGGAGCGCCTCGCGTAGCTTCTCGACGAGGCGTTCGACCGCGAGCTCGCGGTTGCGCGCCTGGCTCCGCTCGTCCTGTGCGACCGCGCGGAGCAGCGGGCCGGCCCGCGCGAGGACGCGGCGCTTCTGGGCGTCGGTGAGCGCTGCCGACGCCGCGACGTCGAACCGCGCCTCGACCCTGGTCTCCGTCTTGTTCGCGTGCTGGCCGCCGGGCCCGCCGGAGCGGGAGACGAGCAGCTCGATCTCCGCCGCCGGGAGGACGACCGAGCGAGTGACCCGAATAGACTCAGGCGGCATGGCCTGCATTCTCCTGGACATCGACGGCGTGCTCCACGTCTCGGGCGAGCCGATCCCGGGAGCGGCAGACGCCGTCGCCCGTCTCCGGGCGGACGGCCACGCCCTCCGGTTCGTCACGAACAACTCGACGAGACCTCGCGACGTCCTGGCCGAAGAGCTGCGGGCGCTCGGCTTCGAGCTGTCGGACGAGGAGCTGCAGACGACCCCGCGCGCCGCCGCCCGCGAGCTGGCGGGCAAGCGGGTCGTCGCGCTCGTGATGGCGGCGATCGTCCCGGACCTCGACGGCCTGGAGCTCGTCGGGCACGATGCGGACGCGGTTCTCGTCGGCGGCTGCGACGAGACGACGGAGCCGAACCAGGTCTTCAGCTACATGAACCTGGCGCGTGCCTTCAGCGAGCTCGAGGCGGGTGCCGAGCTCTACTGCCTGCACAAGAACAAGTGGTGGCAGACGAGTCGCGGGCCGCTGCTGGACGCGGGCGCCTTCGTGGCGGGGCTCGAGTACGCCGCGGGAGTCGACGCGACGGTGCTCGGCAAGCCGAGCCCTGCCTACTTCGCCGCGGCGCTCGACGCGCTCGGCGCGGAAGCGGAGCTGACGTGGATGGTGACGGACGACGTCGAGGCCGACGTCGTCGGCGCCCAGGCGCTCGGCATGAAGACGGCGCTCGTGCGGACGGGCAAGTTCCGCCCCGAGCAGCTCGACACGGCGACCGCGGTGCCCGACGCCGTAGTCAGCTCGCTCGCGCAGTTCCCCGACTGGCTGGAGCGGGCGCTCTGAAGGTCGGCGTCGACCTGATCGAGATCGAGCGCATTCGGCGCGCGCTCGAACGGCCGGGCTTCCGCGAGCGCTGCTTCACCGAGGCCGAGCGTGCGTACTGCGACTCGAAGAAGAACCCGGCCGAGAGCTACGCCGGGCGCTTCGCGGGCAAGGAGGCGGTCGGCAAGGCACTCGGCTGCGGCGTCCGCTTCACGTGGAAGGAGATCGAGATCGCCGGCAGGCCGAAGCCCACCGTCCGGCTCTCCGGGAAGACGGCGGCCTTTGCCGAGCGCACGGCGGCCGGCGCGATCGACCTCTCGATGACCCACTCGCAGGAGCTGGCCGCGGCGATCGCGGTCGTCCTGCCGCGCGAGGACGGGAGCAGGTCGTGAAGGGGACCGACTTCAGCCTGTCCCCTTCGCCGTCTTCCTTCGAGCCGCTCTACACCGCAGCGGAGATGCGGCAGGCCGAGGAGCGCTTCCCCGGGTACCCGCAGACGGTGCCCGAGCTGATGGAGCGTGCGGGGACGGCGCTCGCCCACGAGGCGATCCATGCCTTCCCGGAGGCGCGCCGGTTCGCGGTCGTCTGCGGTGGCGGCTCGAACGGCGGGGACGGTCGAGTCGCGGTCCGCGTGATCCGCGAGGCGGGGCTCGAAGCCGTCGAGACCAACGAGCCGGCCGGCTACGACGTGGTCGTCGACGCCCTCTTCGGCACCGGTTTCAGCGGCGAGCCACGGCCCGAAGCGGCAGCGCTGATCGAGCGCATCAACACGGCCGGGGCACCGGTCGTCGCGGTCGACGTCCCTTCCGGAGTCGACTCGTCGACCGGCGAGGCGGCCGGCGCCGCCGTCCGCGCTGCGCTCACCGTCACCTTCCACGGCGCGAAGGTCGGTCTCGTCGTCGCCCCGGGCCGGTTCCACGCCGGACGCGTCGTCGTCGCCGACATCGGCCTCGACCATCTGGAGACGGCTGCGCGGCGCGCGACCGAGCAGCTGCTCGGAGTCGTCCCCCGCCGCGGGCCGCAGGACTCCAAGTACACCGCAGGCCGCGTGCTCGTCGTCGGCGGCTCGCCGGGGATGAGCGGCGCGGTGTGCCTCGCGGCCGAAGCCGCGCTCCGGGCGGATGCCGGCTACGTCACGGTGGCGACGCCGCGCGACGTGCTTCCCGTCGTGGAAGCGCGGCTGCTCGAGCCGGTGAAGGTCGCATTCGGCCCGGAGGATGCTCTGACCACGCTCCGTCAGGCTGCGGAGCGCGCCGACGCTCTCGCACTCGGACCGGGGCTGGGCCGCGAGCCGCACGTCGCCCGGCTCGTACGCGAGCTTCTCGAGTCCGTCCACCTGCCCGCCGTGGTCGACGCCGATGCGCTCTTCGGCTTCGCGCCCATGCACCGTGCCGCTCCGACCGTGCTGACGCCGCACGCCGGCGAGCTGGCCCGTCTCCTCGGCGAGGACTCGAGCTGGGTCAGCGCGCATCGCCTCGAGGCCGCGACGCGCGCTGCGGGTCGCTTCCAGGCCGTCGTCCTGCTCAAGGGTGCGGACACGATCGTCGCGGGGCCCGGCCGCGGGGCGGTCGTCTGCGACCTCGGACCGCCCTCGCTCGCGACGGCCGGTAGCGGCGACGTCCTCACGGGCGTGATCGCCGCGTTCCTTGCGAAGGGGCTCGAGCCGGTCCTCGCCGCATCCGCGGGAGCAATCGCGCACGGCGTCGCGGCGAGCCTCGTCCCGCACCAGGCTGGGCTCGTCGCGTCCGACGTCGCGGCCGCGCTTCCGCGCGCGCTCTCGTGAGGGAGAGATGAGGGTCGAGGTGCTCGGCAGCGGCGGCGCAACCACGACGCCGCGTCCCGGCTGCAGGTGCAGCGTCTGCACGGAGGCGCGGGAGAAGGGCGCGCCGTACGCCCGCACCGGGCCGAGCGTCTTCGTGCACGGGCCGAACGTGCTCTTCGACACGCCGGAGGAGTCGAAGCTCCAGCTCGACCGCGCCGGCATCGACCACATCGCTGCGTGCTTCTACTCGCACTGGCACCCGGACCACACGATGGGGCGGCGCGTCTTCGAGACGCGGAACGGCGACTTCCGGACGTGGCCGCGCGAGGCGAAGCGGCCGCTCGTCACGGACGTCTACCTCCCTGAGCAGGTCGCTGCGGACTTCCGGCTGCGCCTCGGGGGGATGGATCACCTGGAGTTCATGCAGCTGCGCGGCTGGATCCGGGTGCACGAGCTGCGCGACGGCGAGACGATCCTCGTCGGCGACACCGAGATCCGGCCGTTTCGGCTCGCCGAGTCGTACGTCTACGCGTTCGAGCTCGCGGAACGCGGCCGGCGGCTCCTGCTCGCGATGGACGAGTTGAACGGTTGGGAGCCGCCGCGCGAGGTGCGCGGCGCCGAGCTCGCGGTCCTGCCGATGGGGATCTGCGAGTTCGATCCGTTCACGCGCGAGCGCCGGATCCATCCCGACCACCCGGTGCTCCGCCACGAGGCGACGTTCGCCGAGACGCTCGAGATCGTCGACCGGCTGGAGGCGCTGAAGGTCGTGCTCGCGCACGTCGAGGAGATCGACGGGCTCGGCTACGACGACCTGCTGCGCCTGCAGCCGATGCTTGCCGGCGATGTGACGTTCGCCTACGACGGGTTCACGGCGGACGTGTGAGCTCTCCGCCCGTGGACAAACTGGCACACAATCGTCACACCCAGGGACAGTCCCTGCTTTGTGCCGAGAGTGTGCCAATCGCTCAACAGGATTCCCCTGAGCGCCGACCGTGAGCCGCTCCAGCTTCGTCCTCGACCTCGCCGCGATCCGGCACAACGCACGAACGCTGCGCGCGGCCGCGGACGGCGCCGAGCTGTGGGCGGTCGTCAAGGCGGACGGCTACGGACACGGTGCGGCGGACGTCTCGCGGGCAGCGCTCGACGCGGGTGCGACCGCGCTCTGCGTGGCGAGCGTCGCCGAGGGTCTCGCGCTCCGTCCGTCGGTGCCGGACGCGAGGGTGATCGTCCTCGGGCCGACCGAGGCGGACGACGTCAGAGAGGCACACGAGGGAGGACTCGAGCTCGTGGTGGGTGACGGGCCCATCCCCGACAATGTCCCGGTGCACCTCAAGCTCGACACGGGGATGGGCAGGTGGGGAGCGGCCGAGCTCGCCGTTCCCGCTCCCGGGCGCAACGTCGTCGGGCTGATGAGCCATCTCGCCTCGGCGGAGAGCGATCCCGAGTTCACCAGGCTGCAGATCGAACGCTTCCGCACCGCGACGAACGGGCAGCCGGGGCTCACTCGGCACCTGGCGAACAGCGCAGGCACCCTCGGTTATCCCGCCGCGCGCCTCGACGCCGTCCGGTGCGGGATCGCGCTCTACGGAATCTCCCCCTTCGGCGTCGACCCTGCGGCGCACGGCTTGCGACCGGCGCTCCGCTGGGAGTCGCGGCTCGCTCAGGTGAAGCTGCTCGGGGCGGGGGAGAGCACCGGCTACGGACGCCGCTTCGTCGCCGCTTCGCCGACGTGGATCGGGCTCGTGCCGGTCGGCTACGCGGACGGATTCCGCCGGGACATGAGCGGCACGGACGTCCTCGTCGGCTCCGACCGCTGCCGCGTCGTCGGCACGGTGTCGATGGACGCGTTCGCGGTCGAGCTCCCTGCGGAGCGGCCGGCCGGCGAGCGCGTGACGATCCTCGGCGACGGTGTCTTGGCGGAGGAGCATGCCCGTGTCGCCGAGACGATCGCCTACGAGCTCGTCTGCGGACTCAGAACGGGCTGGCCGCGCGCGCAGCGGGAGGTCGTCGGCTGAGCGCCGTCGAGTACCGGCTCGCGCTTCAGCGGGAGCGAGCCGAGGCGCTCGCCGAGCGCGTTCGCGAGCTGCTCGTCCCGTTCTCCGGGAGCGAGCGCGCGCTCGACTCGGGCTGCGGAACGGGCGCCCTGGCGTTCGCGCTCGCACCGCTCGTCCGCGAGGTCGTCGGCATCGACAAGTCGATCGACCTCCTCGAAGCCGCCCGAGCCGCCGCGCCGGCGAACGTCACGCTGCTCGAGGGCGACGCCGCGGCGCTGCCGTTCGAGGTCGGGGAGTTCGACCTCGCCGGCTGCCTGCGCGTGCTCCACCACGTCCACCGGCCGGAGCTCGTCGTCTCGGAGCTCGCCCGCGTGACGCATCCCGGCGGCCGCGTCCTCGTGGTCGACCAGCTCGCCGACATCGATCCGCTGCGCGCGATCGAGGTCGGCCGCTTCGAGCGGGCGCGCGACGCCAGCCACGAGCGGCTGCTCTCCGACAGCGACATCCGCAGCCTGCTCGACACCAATGGGCTCGTCGTCACTCGCAACGAGGTGACGCGAGAGCAGCGCGATCTCGAGCGCTACCTCGATCTCGCGGCGGTCCCCGAGGTCGATCGCTCGCGGGTTCGGGCGCTTGCGCCGGCGCCCGTGTTCGAGGTCGATGTGGGCTGGTACGTCGCGCGCAAGCCCGGTCGCTAGGGCTACGGGACGCCTCGGTAGCTGTCGAACGCGAGCACCCGCGTCGTCAGCGTCGGGAAGAGCGCCTCGGCAAGGGGGGCGAGCCGGTACGGGAACCACGGCACCGTCACCTCGTCCTTGCCCTTCTCGACGGCGCCGACGATCGCGGCGGCGACGCGCTCCGGGCCGACGACGAACCGTCGCCCGAGCCTCGTCTCCCAGAACCGCGGGTGCGGGAAGCCCTCGGTGACGACGAACCCGGGCAGGACGGTGTGGACGCGGACGCCGGTCGCGCGGAGTGCCGAGGTGAGCGAGCGGGAGAACGCGACCTGCGCGTGCTTCGAGGCCGAGTAGGCGCCTCCGGCCGGGAACGCGATCACGCCCGCGATCGACGCGACGTTCACGACGTGCGCGCCGCCCGTGGCGGCCTCCTTCAGCAGAGCGGGCAGCAGGCCCCGCGTCGTCCAGACCCCGGTCAGGTAGTTCAGCCGGACGATCCGCTCGAGCTCGTCGAGGTCGACCTTGTCGACGGTGCCGCGCGACAGGGCCCCGGCGCTGTTCACGAGCAGGCCGATCGAGTCGTGGCTCGCGCACAGGCGCTCCCCGAGCCGGGTCGTCGCTGCCCGGTCGAGCAGGTCGCACGGCTCGGCGACGCCGCCGATCTCCCGCGCGAGGTCGTCGAGCAGCTCGCGCCGGCGCGCGACGAGGACGCAGCGCCAGCCACGGGCCGCGAGCGCCCGGGCGGTCGCAGCCCCGATGCCGGAGGAGGCACCCGTGACGACTGCGATGCGTCCGGGGCCCGTCATCGCCGCTTCTTCGGCATCAGCCGCTCGACCCTGCGCACCGCGCCGGGCGCGACGCCGTGCACCGCCGTCGCCAGGCGGTACGGGAACCACGGCACTGTGAGCTCGGCCCTGCCGTCCTCGACGGCGTGCGCGATCGCTTCGGCGACGTGCTCCGCGTCCGTGACGAGCCAGCGCGAGCGGCGCTTGCGCCGCAGCGCCGACTGCGGGAAGCCCTCCGTCTCGACGAACCCGGGCAGCACCGTGTGCACCGCGATCCTCCGACCCGAGATCGCGGGCCGGAGGCAGCGCGAGAACGCGAGCTGCGCGTGCTTCGCCGCGACATAGGGACCCGAGCGGGCGAACGCGATCGCGCCGGCCACGGAGACGACGTTGACGACGTCGGCGCGTCCGGCGGCCTCGAGTCCTGGCAGCAGCGCCCTCGTGCACCAGACGCTGCCGAGGTAGTTCACCTCCAGGACGCGCTCGACGAGGTCGAGGTCTGCGTCGAGGAACGTCTGGCGCGCCGGCATGCCGGCGTTGTTCACCAGGAGATCGACAGCGGGGTGGCGCTCGAGCAGGCGAGCGGCCATCGTCTCGACTGCCGCCCGCTCGCCGACGTCGCACACCTCGTACTCGCCGTCGAGACGCTCGGCGAGCGGCCGGAGCCGCTCCTCCCGCCGGGCGACCAGCACGCACAGCCAGCCGCTCCCGGCGAGCCGGCGGGCGATCGCCTCGCCGATGCCGGAGGACGCTCCGGTGACCACAGCGACCTTGGCGCCAGCATCCGCCGTCACGGGGCCACCTTATTCGAAGGCGCGAAGCGGCTTCGAATAGGATCGTCGGGTGCCCGGCCGGTCGCCAGGAAGGTTCGACGGGAAGCAGGCGCTCGTCCTCGGCGTCGCGAACCGCCGCTCGATCGCCTGGGCGATCGCCAAGCGGCTCGCCGACGAGGGCGCCCAGCTCGCGTTCACCTACCAGGGCGAGCGGATCGAGAAGGGCGTCCGCGAGCTCGCCGAGACCGTCGACACGAAGCTCGTCACCGGGTGCGACGTCCGCTCGGACGAGGACGTCGCACGCGTGTTCGCCGAGACGGCGGACGCGTTCGGCGGTGGCCTCGACGTGCTCGTCCACTCGGTCGCCTACGCGGCGGCGGAGGATCTCGAGGGCCGCTTCACGGACACGCCGCGCGACCGCTTCTGGCTCGCCGTCGACGTGAGCGCGTATTCGCTCGTCGCGTGCGCGCGCGCCGCCGAGCCGCTGATGGAGTCGCGGGGCGGCGGCTCGATCGTGACGATGACCTACCTCGGCGGCGTCCGTGCGGTGCCGCACTACAACGTGATGGGAGTCGCGAAGGCGACGCTCGACATGTCGATGCGCTACCTCGCCTGGGACCTCGGGCAGAAGTCGATCCGCGTCAACGCGATCTCCGCCGGGCCGGTGCGCACGCTCGCGGCCCGCTCGATCGCCGGCTTCACGACGATGGAGGAGATGTTCGAGCAGCGCTCGCCGCTCCACCGTCACATCGACTCGGACGACGTCGGAGGGGCCGCCGCCTATCTGCTCTCGGACGACGCGCAGAACGTGACCGGGACGACGCTGTACGTCGATTCCGGCTACCACGCGATGGGAATGTAGGCCGGGTCGCAGGCTGCGTCGGTCGGAGGCGCGGTTTCGGCCCTACGACCGGCGAGCGCGCGCAGTTCCCGGCATTCTTAGGCCATGCGGCTCGAGCTCGGTAGCCCCGTGCGCTGTCGCGACGAGCCGTACGGCGAGCTCGCCGATGTCGTGGTGGACCCCTTGCGGCGACGGGTCACGCATCTCGTCGTACAACCTCGCCATCGGCATCGGCTGGCGCGCCTCGTCCCGATCGAGCTGGCGGAGGCCGGCGGTCCGGAGGCCCTGGAGATCTCCCTCCGTGCCACTGTCGAGGAGGTGACCCGGCTCGCTCCCGTGCAGGAGTTCGCCTACCTGCGTCTGGGCGACTTCCCCGCCGCCGACCCCGACTGGGACGTCGGGATCGAGGAGGTGTTCGCGTTCCCGTACTACGACTCCACCGGCCTCGGGGGCTTGCAGGTCGAGGTCGACCCGCACGTGGGGATCGCGTACGACCGAATCCCGAAGGGCGAGGTCGAGATCCGCCGCTCGAGCGCCGTCGTCTCGGCCGACGGTCACCGCCTGGGACACGTGGACGGACTCCTCGTCGACGCCGACGATCAGGTCACGCATCTCGTGCTCCAGGCGGGCCACCTCTGGGGACGGCGCGAGGTCACGATCCCGATCGGCGCGGTGGCCGAGGTCGAGACCGACGAGGTGACGCTGAGCCTGACCGAGGACGAGGTCGCGGCACTCGAGCCCGTTCCCGTCCGGCGCTGGCAGGATGGCTGAGGTCGGGCTGCCCACGCTGACCGGGACGGCGCGCGCCGCGCGCGTCGGGCCGGCGCCCTCGGGCGACGGCAGGCCCGTGATCGCGGTCCATTCGCTCGCGAAGAGGTTCGAGAGCGTCGAAGCGGTGCGCGGCGTGAGCTTCGAGGTGGCGGCGGGGGAGACCTTCGGCTTCCTCGGGCCGAACGGCGCGGGCAAGTCGACCACGATCTCGATGCTCTGCACGCTGCTGCGCCCGACGTCGGGCTCCGCCTCGGTCGCCGGCTTCGACGTCGTCGCCCAGCCGCTCCGAGTGCGGAGCCGGATCGGGCTCGTCTTCCAGGACACGACGCTGGACGACTACCTCACGGCGGCCGAGAACCTTCGCTTCCACGCCGAGCTCTACGGCGTCCCGCGATCGGCGATCGCAGCCCGGATGGCGGACGTCCTCGAGATGGTCGGGCTGTACGAGCGTCGCCACTCCCTCGTGCGGACGTTCTCCGGTGGAATGAAGCGGCGGCTGGAGATCGCGCGCGGCCTTCTGCACTCGCCGCGCGTGCTCTTCCTGGACGAGCCCACCGTCGGCCTCGACCCGCAGACGCGCAGCCACATCTGGGAGTACATCAACCGCCTGCGCACGCAGGAGACGATCACGATCTTCCTGACGACCCACTACATGGACGAGGCGGAGCACTGCGACAGGATCGCCATCATCGACAACGGCGAGCTGGTCGCGAGCGGCACGCCCGACTCCCTGAAGGCCAAGGTCGGCAAGGATCGGATCGAGCTGCACGTCGACGAGCCGGCCGCCGCGATCGCCCGGCTGGCGGAGCAGTTCGGGATCGAGGCGACGACGAGCGAGGGCGCGGTCGCCTTCCACGTCTCGGCCGGTGAGGAGTTCGTGCCTCGCCTCTTCGCCGAGCTGGAAGTGCCGATCCGATCGGTTCGCGTCGCGCGTCCGACGCTCGACGACGTGTTCATGACGTACACGGGCCGGACGATCCGTGATGCCGAGGCGTCCGGGGACGAGCGGCTGCGAACCGCGCCGTTCATCCGGGCGCACCGGGGGCGTTAGGGCGGTGTCGACCACCGCCGGGGTCGTCGGCATCCGGGAGGCGGGCGGCGGTTTCCGCGACGACCTGCGAGCAGTCCGGGTCGTCTGGCGGCGGGAGCTCCTGCGCTTCGCCCGGAACCGCCTCCGGATCGTCACGTCGCTGATGCAGCCCGTGCTCTTCCTGTTCATCCTGGGAAGCGGACTCGCTCGGATGCTTCCCTCGACGAGCGGCGGCGTCGACTTCCGGACGTTCATGTTCCCCGGCGTGATCGCGATGACCATCCTGTTCACGGCGCTGTTCTCCGCGATCTCGATCGTCTGGGACCGCGAGTTCGGGTTTCTGCGGGAGATGCTCGTCGCTCCCGTTCGCCGGGGCGCGATCGTCGTCGGCAAGTGCGCGGGCGGGGCGACGGTCGCCACCTTCCAGGGGATGATCATGCTCCTCCTCGCAGGCCTCGTCCACGTCCCCTACTCGCCGGTGCTCCTGCTGACGCTGCTCGGCGAGATGGCCCTCGCGGCTGGTGCGCTCACGGCCCTGGGAATGGCTCTTGCGAGCCGCATCACGCAGATCGAGTCGTTCCAGGCGGTGATGCAGTTCGTCGTCCTGCCGATGTTCTTCCTCTCGGGCGCTGTCTTCCCCGCGAGCGGCCTCCCCACGTGGCTCAACGCGCTGACGAGGGTCGACCCGCTGAGCTACGCGGTCGACCCGATGCGGCGTGCCGTCTTCCACCACGTCTCGGCGCCCGCGAGCTTCCAGCACCAGCTCAACCCGGGCATCGCCTGGGGTGGGTGGCGGCTTCCCGTCGGGCTCGAGCTGCTCCTCGTCGCGGCAGCGGGCACGCTCATGCTCGCGCTGGCCGTCCAGCAGTTCAACCGTACGGAGTAGGCGGCCTGGCCGCGGGGTCAGTGCGGCAACACGAAGAGTCCTGCGATCCCGAGCGCGAAGACGACGAGCGCGAGGATCGAGTCGGGCCCGAGCCTCGCCCGGCAGCGTTGCGGTCGGGCGATGATGCCGATCGCGTAGACCGCGGTGAGCGCGACGCCGAGCGAGGCCAGCCAGCTGTTCAGCCGCCCGGCGGTCGGTAGGACGGGCTTACCGGCGATCAGGTCGGCGAGCAGGAAGAGGCAGAGCTGGAAGGCGTTGCCGCCGAAGATGTCGCCCAGGGCGAGCGCGTTGTCGCCGAGCCTGACGGCGGCGATCCCGGAGCTGATCTCGGGGAGCGCGGTCGCCGTCGCGAGGACGGTGGCGCCGAAGATGACGCCGTTCATCCCGGCCCGGTTCGCGAGCGTGTTGCCGGCGATCTCGAGCACGACTCCCGCGACCAGCGTCACCGCGCAGGCGAGGAGGAAGAGGCCGGCGACGCGGGAGGTCGACGAGTCGGCGAACGGGTGCGCCTGCTCGGGATGCGGCTGCCGCCGGTGGTGGCGACCCGGACGGCTGCCGGGCATCGAGACGCTCCAGCGCGGATCCTTGCGCACCCTGTCGATCACGTAGACGCCGAGCAGCCAGACCACGACGATCACGATCGAGGCGGGGCTGACGACGCCCCCGATCGCCGTCGAGGGTCGCAGCAGCGCCCCCATCAGGACGGTCGAGACGACCAGGGCGACGAGCAGGCCCTCGAGCACCGGCGTCAACGCGCCGACGAGGAACGTCAGCGGCCAGCGCGGGCCGACGGCGGCGTCGCAGAGGACGAGCACCATCGTCTGCACGGCGATGCCGCCGATCAGGTTCCCGGCAGCGAGGTCGAGGTTCCCTTGCGAGGCGGCGGAGATCGTGATCGCGAGCTCGGGCAGGCTGCCTGCGACCGCGAGCAGCAGGATCCCGCCGAGCTCCTCCCCCAGCCCGAGCCGGACGTCGAGCGCGTCGGTCGTCCTCGAGAGGCCGACTCCGGCTATCCAGGTCGCAACGGCGCCGGCGGCGAAGACGAGGACGAGCAGGGGCGTCGAGACCGTGGACACGGCGGCTACGAGGGCTCTTCCCAATCGCGGCCTGCTGTGCGCCAGGAGACGAGGCGGACGATGTCGGTGATCGAGAGGAGCCCCTCGAGCCGCCCGTCGTCGATCACGAGCGCGCGGTTGACGCGATTGGCGTTGATCTCGTCGAGTGCGTCGACCAGCTCCGCGTCCTCGTGCACGACGGGAATCGCCTCGCGCGGGAGCATGCACGAGCGCACGACCGTCCCGTCCCAGGCCGAGCGCGGCACGCGGGCGACGGAGGCGAACGGGAGCAGCCCGACCGGCCGGCCGGCCTCGACGACCGGGTAGGTCGTGTAGCGGTGGGTGAACGCGATCTCGTCCATGAACTGCGAGAGCGTGGCGTCGGCATCCACGATCGCCGGCTCGCGCACCATCAGGTCGCGGACGCGGAGGCCCTGGAGCGCTTCGCGCAGCTGCATCGATCTCGCCTCCATCGCAGAGGCCTGGAGCAGGAACCAGCCGAGGAACGCGAGCCAGGCGCCGCTCCACGCGCCCGCGAAGACGAGCGCGAGCAGCCCGAGCGAGATCATGCCGAAGGAGATCGCGCGGCTCACCCTCGTCGCGACGCGGGTCGCCGCTGCGAAGCTCCCCCGCGCGCGCCAGACGAGCGCGCGGAAGACGCGGCCGCCGTCGAGCGGCAGCGCGGGCAGCATGTTGAAGACGAGCAGGAGCAGGTTGATGTAGCCCAGCCACGCGGCGACGCCGTCGACCGCGGCCGGATGGTGCAAGGCCACGGCGATCGCGACGAAGAGCCCGCCGAGCGCGGCCGACACCGCAGGGCCGGCGAGCGCGATGCGGAGCTCCGCCCCCGCCGAGGGGAAGCGGCCGCGGAAGGTTGCGACGCCGCCGAAGAGCCAGAGGGTGATGCCCTCGATCTCGACGCCCTCGCGACGGGCCTGGAGCGCGTGGCCGAGCTCGTGCAGGAGGAGCGACGTGAAGAAGAGAAACGCCGCGACGATCGCCATCGCCGCGTACGTGCGGCTGGCGAGGTGCGGATCCTGCGCGGGGAAGACGCTCGCGCCCAGCGTCCAGACGATCAGCGCGAAGACGATCAGCCAGCTCCAGTTGATCCCGATCCGGATCCCGGCGATGCGGCCGAGCGTCAGTGTCGGGTTCACCGCGGCCTCTCCCGGCGCGCACTCACTGCGGGACAAAGAGTGCCGCAAACGCCCGTCGCGCGGGCGGCGGCTCAGCGACGCTCGTAGATTGCGATCGGGCCCGAACGGGCTAGCAGCTCGAACCCCTCCCGCAAGAGCTTGTGCTCCACCGAGTCCGGGCAGATCGTGCTCTGGTAGTTGCCCTGTCGATAGACCCCGCGATGGACGGCGACGAAGGTGATGTACGACGGCACGTCCCCGTAGGCGCAGTTGAGTCCAGCGTGCCGTTTCGCCCAGCCGTCCGCGGTGACGGGCGCCGTCGTCGAGTAGCCGAGCGGCCGCGGGTGCGGCGACTGCATCGCGTACGCGAGGTAGACGCTGCCCAGGTGGATGTCGGGGTGGAAGATCGGCAGCTCGAGGAGGATGCCCTTGCGCCCGTCGAGCGCCGCATAGGCGGCATCGTGCGTGTACGCCTTCGACACGCCGTACGCGTGCACGTGGAGATCCGCGAAGAGGACGACGACGAGCGCCGCCACGAGCAGTTGTCGCCGCAGCCGGGTCGCCGCGAACGCGACGAGCGCGGCGAGGGCGAGACAGGCGATCGGCATCAGCCGCTCCGGCACGCGCGGGTAGCGGAGCGGCGGGAAGTGGTGCCATGCGGTCGCGTAGAGCGGGAGGTGCGTGCCGAGCGCGAGGAGGGCCGGGACGAGCGTCATGCCGACGAGGAGCCACGTCAGCCGGCGGTCGCGGCGCCACACGACGGCGAGCCCAGCGAGCGCGATCAGCGGCGTCACCCAGCCGAGGAAGACGAACTGCTCGACGCCGCGTCCCTGGCTCCGCCTGACGAAGTCCGAGAGGATCGCGGAGTAGTGGGCGACCGAGCCGAGCGAGCGTCCCCCCGCGACGACCGAGGTCGCGATCACGAGGTGCTGGACGAGGAAGCCGGCCGCGATGCCGGCAGCCACTCCGCCGAGGGCGAGGAGGCGCTCGCGGCGCTGCGGCAGGCGAAGCCAGGCGTAGAAGGCGAAGAGCGGAACGGCGCCGAGCGCGAGGTGGACCTGCCCCGAGAGCGCGATCGCGGCGAGCGCGGCCGCCGCGAGCACGAATCGGCAGCGTTCGAGCGCGAGCAGCATCGCCGGCAGGAGGAACGCGATCATCCCGAGCAGGTGGCCTGTGCTCTGCTCCACCCGGTAGGGGGCGAGGGCGAACGCGACGCCCCCGGCGAGAGCCGGCCCGCGCGGCAGCCCGATCGAGCGCAGCCACCAGCAGGCGAAGCCGCCGGCGAGTACGTAGGTGAGCAGGAGGACGACGTCGTATGCCCAGGCGGGCCCGAACGCCGCGTTGATCGGCCAGAACGGCAGCCCGAAGAGCCAGCCCTGGAGGTTCAGGCGCGGGCTCGACTCGGGCTGGAAGCTGTACGGGTCGCGCAGCGGCGACGCGCCGTGTTCGAGCTGGTGTCCGGGGAGCCAGAACGCCCACGTGAGCTGCAGATAGTCGCCGGCCGGCGCCTCGCCGTAGCCGGGGTTGCTGCCGGCCAGGTAGTGGCCGTCGACGTGCTCGATCGCCGGCCAGGTCGCGGCGATGCCGCAGAGCAGGAAGACCGCTAGCGCGAGAGCGACGTAGCGAGCGCGATCACGGCGTCGACGTCCGGTAGCTCGCTCCCCAGCAGCCATGAGCCCCTGACCGTACCGTCCTGGAGAAGAAAGGCGCTGCGGGCGGCCACGCGCATTCCCCTTCGTTCCGTCCGGACGCCGAAGCCCGCAGTTGCCTCTCCCTCCCAGTCGGAGAGGACTGCGACGCTCTCGCCGGTGCCGAGCGCCTCGATCCATGCCCGGTGCGACCACGGGGAGTCGCGCGAGATCGCGACCGGGCGGATGCCCGCGCTGCGAAGGTCGGCGCTCCTGTCACGCAGGAGGAGCAGCTCGTTCGTTCAAGTCGGCGACCAGTCCCAGAGGTAGAAGCAGAGCAGGACGAGGCCGCGACCCACGACCTCGCTCAGAGCCACAGCGTCCTCGCTCGATGCCCTCCAGACCCGGGCGTCCGGGAGCGCGTCTCCAGGCTCGAGCACGGGTGGAGCGTACTCGGCTACCGGGCGAGTGCGACGATGCGTCGCGTCCATGCGTCCGGGTCTCGGACCGTGCCGAGGCGGATCGTCGCCTCCGGCTGGAGCCGCCGCTCGAGCGCGGAAAGCACGCGCTCCCGGCCGCGGAGCTGCTGGATCACCCAGAGGTCCATCGCGAGCGGCGCCGGGCCGTTGACGAGCCTGTTCGTAACGGCGAAGCCGGAGCAGCCGCGTGTTGTCTCAGGGCAGCCGACGACGATCAGGCGGCGGCTGCTCCGCGGGTTGCCGACCTCCCAGATCCGCACGCCGTCGACCGCGCGGACGTGGATGACGAGCGCGAGCGAGCGGCCGAACGGCGTCAGGCGGAGGCTGCGGAGGATCGGCAGCACCTCGCCCGTGTCGCCCTTGACGTAGGCGGTGAACTGATGCCCGATCGCGCGGAAGTCGATCATCCGGGCCCGGCCGAAGCCCTCCATCGACTGCTCGGGTGGGAGTCGCGCCGGGAGGGGCCGGAGCTGCCGCGACCAGCCGGGGAGCGTCCACATCGGCCCGCCGTCCCAGAGCAGCATCCAGCTCGCGCCACGCGGCGGCTGCTCCGAGACGTCCCCGAGGCGGTGAACGGGGTATGTCGCGAGCATGACCGCCGAGGCGTCGTTCGGGCGGTCCGCGATGAGATGCCAGCCGGGCGGCAGATCGACCGCGATCCCGGTGCTCGGGTCGGTTGCGCGGTGCGTCGCGGTCTCGTGCCGCGCACCGCAGCCCGTGAGCGCGGTCGCGAGCGCGATGACCGTCAGGGCGCGCAGCACCAGCCCTCGACCTGCGGGAAGCTCCGCGAGCGGAACTGAGCCGACACGTTCGCAACCGCGCGAGGCCGCCCGGCGCCGACCGGGACGAACACCCACTGGTCGGCGTCGGGCCAGCCGACGAGCAGCCACTTCCCGTCCGGGGACCACGTGAGTCCCCGAAGATCGCCGGCTGCGCGGAAGATCGTCCGGCCGCCGAGCTTCACGGTGGCGACCTCGCCCGGGCGCGAGAGGATCGCGACCTGGTGCGTGCCGGGGCGCAGCGCCGCCTCGACGATGCCGGGCGGCTCGCGCACGACCGACACCGGGCGGCGGCTCGCGCCGCTCTCCATTCCCTGCACGACTCGCGGTGGCCGGTAGAGCGTGGTCGTATCAGCCCTCGGGCCCATCGTCGCGACCAGCAGCAGCCGGCCGTCGGACGACCAAGCGAGCTCGGTCGCCTTCCCGGCGACCGCGTTGCTCCAGACCTCCTCGCCTCCTGCGTCGACGTCGACGACCCGGACTATCCCCTGCTCGGGAAGGGCGTACGCAAGCACGCGTCCGTCGCCGGGGCGCCAAGCGAGTGGAGCCTCGCCCATGTCCGGCGCCGTCCCGAGGCCGGTGTCGCCGCGCCCGTCGCCGCCGACGACGCGTAGCTCGTCGCGGCTCGTATAGGCGATCCTCGTGTCGGTTCGCGTCCCCGTCCAGACGGGCTCGCGGACCCGAGGCCGGGCGAGCGACCAGCGCTCCTCCCCTGTCGGCGTCAGTGCGAAGAGCGCGTTGCGCCGTGTCGCGGCTACGTAGAGGCCGTGCGGCGACCACGATCCCGAGGCGTAGGCGCCGAGCCTCCGCTTCGACCCGTCGGCCTGGACGACCCAGAGGCCGCCGTCGGAGTGGACGAGGAGGCTGCCCGAAGCGGGCAACGAGAACAATGCGGGGGCGGCCTTCTCGACGCCCACCGTCTCGCGGATGGAGTGGAGGAGCGCGCGTCCGGGTGACGACGCGGCTGCGGCGACGAGAGCCGCGACGAGGACGATGGCCGCGACCGGCACGAGCCGCCGTGTGGCCCGCCGCCGGACGGGAGCCGCATCGCGCTCGGCGAACGCTGCCGAGAGGAGCTGCCAGGCGCGCTCGCGCGCCTCGTGCTCGCCCGGCACCTCCACCCGGGCCAGTGACTTTGCAACAGCGTGTTGCAAGGCATCCCCGCTCACGAGACCGCCTCGGAGAGTGCGTCCAGGCCGCGGCGAAGCCTCGAGTTGACGGTGCCGCGCGGGAGGTCGAGCAGGTCGGCGATCTCGCCGGGCGTGTACTCGAGCAGGTAGCGGAGCACGACCACGGCGCGCTGGTCGGGTGGGAGCGCCGCGAGCGCAGCCATGACCTGCCGGTCGAGCGAGGCGGTCGGCTCGGGCGCGGGGTGCACGTCGTCGAGGCCGGTCTCGGCGCGCAGCGCCCGCGCGCGGCTCCAGTCGATCGAGCGGTTCACCACGATCCGGTGCAGCCAGGGCCCGAAGGGACGCTTGCGGTCGAAGCGGTCGAGGGAGCGAATGGCCGCCAGAAATGCCTCCTGCACGATGTCCTCGGCGGCTGCGACGTCGTGCACGACCAGGTAGGCGGCCCGGAAGGCGGGCGGCCAGTACGCGCGGAAGAGCGCCTCGAGGTCCGAGGCGGATCCGGCCTGGGCACCCCGCACCCAGGCGCGCTCGTCACGCCCCGCGTGCGCCACCGCAGGACAATACGGCGCCCGAGGCAGCGCAGGTCCACGGCCAGGATACGGCTGCGGCCGTCGCCGAGGTCCGTGCGATCAGGTTGCGGCCGCGATGCGCTCCGTCGCGATCGCGATCTCCTCCGCGACCTCGACGATGTCCCGGTTCGCGTTCCAGATGCGGAGCTGGCGATCGGCGCTGTTGCCCCGCCCGAGCAGCGCGTTGATCTCGTCGAGCTCCGACCCGCACCCGAGCTCGCGCGCGTGCGGCTCGAGCTCGCGCACCGTGCGCCGCACGAGCTGGGCGATGGGAATCCGGTTTCGCCGACCCGTCGCGAGGTCAATCACGGGTGCCTCGAGCCCGTACCTCGCGGCCAGCCACTTGTTCTCGCTCGTCAGGATCCGGTGGAAGGACGAGATCTCGTCGCCTGCGTCGTAGCGCTCGGAGAGCTGCTTCACGAGCGCCTGGCAGTACGCGGCGATCGCCACCGCGTCCTCGACGCGCGTCACCGCGTCGCAGATCCGGATCTCGATCGTGCCGAGGCGCGGGTGCGGCCGGATGTCCCACCAGATGTGCGTGTAGTCGGCGATGCACCCCGTCCGCTCCAGCTGGCCGACGACCTCGGCGTAGTCCGCGTAGTCGCGGAAGCGGGGCGGCGGCCCCGAGCGGGGGAAGGCCGAGAACACCATCTGCCGGCTCGACGCGAGCCCCGTCGGCTCGCCGCGCCAGAACGGCGAGCTCGCCGAGAGCGCGAGCAGCGGCGCGAGGTGGGGGAGCATGCCGCTGACGATCTGGATCGCCTTGTCGGCGTCGTCGACCGCGACGTGGATGTGCATGCCGAAGATGAGCTCGCGCCGCGCGACGTACTGCAGCGCGTCGACGAGCTGCCGGTAGCGGTCGCGGGCCGTGATGCGCTGGCGCTCGAACAGGCTGAACGGGTGCGTGCCGGCCGAGCCGACGCGGAGGCCGTTCGAGCGCGCGACCCCGCAGACGTAGCCGCGCAGCTTCGTCAGTTCCGCGTAGACATCCGCCGCCGTCGTGCAGACGGGCGTCGCGATCTCCAGCACGGACTGCATGAGCTCTGCGTTCACCTGCTGCTCGAGCTCGTGACCCTTGACGGCAGCGAGCACGGTGTCGATGTGCTGGACGAGGTCGAACGTCTCGGCGTGCAGGAGCATGTACTCCTCCTCGACGCCCAGCGTGTACGGGTCGCTCTTGCCGAAGCGGTGGTCGAGCACGCTGCCCGCGTAGAAGCCCGCCTTGCCGGAGATCGAGGGCGGGAAGATCTGCGTGTCGCTCACGGAACGATCGCGTCCGCCTCGAGCTCGACCTTCCAGCGCGGGTCGACGAGGCCCTTGACGACGATGTAGGCGTTCGCGGGACGGATCTCGCCGAAGACCTCGCCGTGGGCCCGCGCCACCTCCTCGAAGTCGTCCGCGCTCGTCGCGTAGACCCGCGTCCTGACGACGTGCTCGGGCGTGGCGCCCGCCTCCGCGAGCGCGGCGACGATGATCTCGAGGCAGCGCTTCGTCTGTCCGTAGGCATCGGCGGGGAGCTCCTCCCCGGGCGGCATCACCGGTGCCGTGCCGGCGACGTGCACGTGCGGGCCGACGCGCACGGCGCGCGAGAAGCCCATGATCGGCTCGTACGGCGAGCCCGACGAGATCAGACGACGCTCCATGTGTAGGGGTTAGTATCTCCCCAGCTCGAGCATGGAGGAAGCTCGACGCGGTGGCTGCCGTCGCGGCAGGCGGGGGACATTCCTTCAGGTTGGTCGGGGGGCCGAGTTGTCAGGGGGAAATCGTCGAGTGGGGCTAGGTGCCCGCGTTCTCCTCACCGACGCCGAGGAGCGTGCCGCGCTAGCGGTGAGCCGGGGCCTTCGAGACCGCGGCTACCGCGTGGGCGGGGTTGCGGGCCTGCGGCCGGCGGCGGTGCACTGGTCGCTCTCGTGTGACAGCCGCCACACGGCGCCGCATCCCGCTGCAGACCCCGCCGGCTTCCTCTCGGCTCTCGTCGGGCTGGTCGGCGCCGGCGAGTACGACATCCTGATCCCGAGCAGCGACGTGGCGGTGTGGGTCATCTCGCGCAACCGCGAACGGCTGGAGGCCCACGTCGAGGTGGCGCTCCCTCGGCGCGACGTGGTGGATTCCGCCCTGGACAAGGTGCAGCTCGGAGAGGTCGCAGCGGGCGTCGGGCTGGCGTCTCCTCCCGGCATCGTCTGCGTGGGAGTCGATCAAGCGCTCGGGGCGGCGAGCGAGATCGGGTTTCCCGTCGTCCTGAAGGCCCCACGCTCCTTCATCGCAGCCGAGAACGAGCTTCGACCTCGAGCGGTCGAGCTCGTCGTGGACGAGTCGAGCCTCGTCGACGCTGTCCGGACGACCCAGGCGAGCCTCCTCGTCCAGCGGTTCGTGACCCGCCCCTCCGTCATCTCGTGCGCGGGGGTGATGGGACTGGACTCGCTTCTCGCAGTCGCCGTGACCCGCTGGGTGCGGCGCTGGCCCCCCGAGACGGGAGCCGCCGCGTTCTGCGAGACGATCACGCCGCCCCCGGGGCTCGTGGAGCGGGTCGAGGAGCTGCTCGGCCGGCTTGGGTACTGGGGCATCTTCGAGCTCGAGCTGCTGGACGACGGCTCGGGTCGGCTGGCCGCAATCGACCTCAATCCCCGTCCCTTCGGCTGGCTCGCGGTGGCGGTCGATGCGGGCGCGAACCTCCCGGCCATCTTCTGCGACTGGCTCCGAGGGACGCCGCCTCCGGGGATGGTCGTTGCGGCACCCGGCCGGCGGTACCGGTGGGAGGACGGAGACCTCAGGCACGTCGTCTGGCAGCTTCGGAGGGGCAGGCTGGCCGAAGCAGCGGCGACCATGCGGCCACACCGTCGCGTCACGCACCCGTTCTTTCGGCTCGCCGATCCCGCCCCGCTCGCAGCCCGCGCGGTGCTGCTCGCCGGCCGCCTACTCGGGCCGCAGCTCGTCGGAGCCCCGGCTCCGCTGCGCGCCGAGACCTCTGTGCGCGAGGCTCGGCCAGGCTTGCAGGAGCGGGGACGAGGCCCTGCCGAGAATGCGCCGGGCCACGGCGGGGCCCGCATACCAGGTGCCGGTGACGAAGCGCATCACGGGGCCGAAGGAGAAGGAAGCCGTCGCGCCGACGAAGTGGAGGCCTGGAACTGAGGCCTCGAGCCCGGTCGTCAGCCGCGGGTATCCGAGCGACGTCTCGATCGAGCCGAGGAGCTCGGGCGCGAGAAAGTCATATGCATCGAGCGCAACGCGGTAGCCGGTCGCCGCGAGCACCCGATCGACGAGTCGTTCGCTGCCGTCGTCGAGCGTCACCGTCAGGCCGGCCGTGCGTGCCTCGGCGGCCACGAGCCGACGCCCCGTTGTGATCCGGATACCGCGGACGCGGGGCTGCAGCCACGCGGACGCCATCGGGCGCGTACACCGCTCGACGATCCGCGATCGCGTACCTGCCGGCACATGGTGGACGACCCCCGGCAGCGCCGCGAGCCAGTTGAGGCCGGGCGGCCCGACATCGGTCGGTGCGTAGAGGAGACGGCGTACCGCCCTCCTCGCTCCGCCGGAGGTCGGCTCGTCACGGAGCCAGCGGATGCCCTGAGCCCTGGCGACCACCTCGACGTCCGCACCCGCTTCCTGGAGCAGCGCTGCATACTCGATCGCGCTCTGACCGGCTCCGACGACGAGCACCCGTCGACCCTGGTACGCGGTCGCGTCGGAGAAGCTCGAGGAGTGGGACGCCAGACCCGGCGGGATGCCCTCCAGACCGCTCGGCAGCGCGGCAAACGGGCCGATTCCCGCAGCGACGACGACGCGGCGCGACTCGAGGCGTTCGCCGTCCGCGAGCGAGATGCCGAAGCCGTTCTCGGCTCGCGCGACGCGTTCGATGCGCCGTTCGTCGATCTCGAGCCCCAACTGGGCGCGAAACCACTCCGCATAGGCGAGGAACGTCTCGATGCCGAGCGGTTCCCGCAGCGCCGTTCCCGTCGCCGCCTCGAAGCGCGGCAGGGTCAGTCTCACTCGAGGGTCGGCGATGCTGGAGGAACGGACCCTCGAACGCAGGAGCATGCCCGGCGGCATGTTCTCCTTCCAGAACGCCATCGGCCTCCCGAACACCTTGACGTCGACGCCCGCGTCGGCGAGGTGCGCGGCAACCGCCAGCCCGTAAGGGCCGGCACCGATAATCACGACCGTGTCGTGGCGCTGCGATCTCGAGCTGATGCCGGTCACGACGACAGCGTACGTGCGGCGATCGCTCCCCTTTCCGGTCGCCCCTGCTGGCACCGAGAGGCCGTCGTGACCGCTCTCGAGGCTCTTGCCCAGATCGATGCGTGGCCGGTCGATCTCGCGGTCGCCGGGGTCGTGGTCGCCGACGGCGTCGTCGTCACGCGCGGCCCTCGCGACATCGCCGTCCGTCTCGCGTCGGTCTCGAAGATCGTGACCGCGCT
>Ga0187778_10000694_pt1 | contig 23992 bp, 17 predicted proteins | sample 1015_Q2_SP5_20_M_FD_132418 | JGI IMG/M metagenome (GOLD analysis project Ga0187778, IMG submission 132418) | Tropical peat soil microbial communities from peatlands in Department of Meta, Colombia - 1015_Q2_SP5_20_MG | ecosystem: Environmental > Terrestrial > Soil > Wetlands > Peat | place... | reverse complement strand
CTCGACGACGAGCGCTTTGGCCGGATGCTCGATGCCCTTATGACTCAGGGCGAGTACCAGCGCGAAACCCGCTTCCGGACGCGCGCTGCTTCGGAATTTGCCGTCCACATGGTGCTGCAGCGCGTCGAGCACGCCGAGCGCGAATTCATATTTCTTTTGGTACGCGATGTTTCCGAGCGCAAGCGCATCGAGGTTTCCCTCGCGGAACACGGCGAGCGTCTGGCGACGATCTTCAACGAAAGTCCCATCGGCATCTTGCTGCTCGACGGCGAATTTCGCATCCGCCGGGTCAATCACGCGGCTTGCTCGCTGCTCGGTCAGCAGGAGGCCCGACTGATGGGGCGCGATCCCGTGGGACTGCTGCACGCCGACGATGTGCACTCGAGCCTGCGCGACCGGGAGCGATTCGCGCCGGCGGGCGCTTCGTTTACCGAGGACGACCGTCGCCTCATGGATCCGCAGGGCAATGTCGTTTGGGTGCGAATGATTTGGCGTGCCCTGGGTGCGGCCGACGCGCAGCGCGAATATCTCGTGGTTCTCGAGGACATCACCGACCACAAGCGCCTGGAGGAGCGGCTGCAGCGCCTGCTTGCCGAGAGTCGGCTGATTTTTGACACCGCATTTGTGGGCTTGCTGTTCGTGCGTGACGACAGCGTCGTGCGTGTCAACTCCGCGATGGAGGAACTTCTGGGTTGCGAACCGGGAACCCTGGTCGAACAGATACAGCTCTTTGCGCATCCGTCCGATCGCTTGCTGCTTTCGGGGTTGCGCGAGCGCTATGGCCAGATCCGCACCGCCGGCGGCTGCGAGTTCGAGTTGTACATGTATCGGCGCCGCGGCGACCCCATCTGGGTCGCGGTGCAGGGCCGCGCCGTGAATCCGGACCGTCCCGACCTGGGCTACATATTCGCTTTCGTGAACATCGACCAGCGCAAGCGTGCCGACCGCGAGCTGCGCAGCACCCTCAACGAGTTGCAGCTGATTTTCGACAATGCCCTTGTCGCGATCGTCTACGTTGCCAACGACCTCGTAATCAAGGCCAACGCCGCGGGCGAACGTCTCTTTGGCTTTGGCGCGGCGGATCTTCGCGAAGTGCATTTTGGTGCGCTATTCGCCGACCCCGGCGCCTGGCAGAGGGTGCAGGCGCAGTGCACCGCGGAGACCGAAGCCGGCGAGGCGCGCGCCAGCGCCACCTTCGAGCTGCCCATGCGTCGGGCCGACGGCACGACATTCTGGTGTGCGGGCAACGTGCGCCCGATCGAGGCCGGCGCGCCCGAGCGAGGGATGATCGTAGCGCTTACCGACGTGGACCAGCGGCGCCGCTCCGAAGACGAGCTGCAGCGGGTGCGCAATTTCTTGGATCTGGTCATCGAGAGCCTGCCGGTCCTGGTCGCGGTGCGCGAGGCGCAAAGCGGGCGCTTCGTGAGCATGAATCGCGCCGGTGAGACCATGACCGGTTTGTCGCGTGAGCAAGTCATCGGCCGCACCTGGCAGGAGATCTACGGGCGGCCGTTTGCCGACCGCTATGCGGAGATGGACCGACGGGCCATCACGGAGGCCCGCCAGATGGAACGGCCGCGCGATTCTCTGTTGCGCTCCGATGGACGCAGCTTGACCGTCAATCAGCGCGTGGTTCCGATCTTCGACGATAAACAGGAGGGCCGTGGTCATGCAACGGCGCAATACGTCATGTCGATCATTGATGATCTAACCGGCGAGGTACTGGCCGAGACCGCATTGCGCGAGACCGAATCGCGGTTTCGGCAGTTCGCCGAGAACATCGATCAGCTTGTGTTTATCGCGAGTGCGGACCTCACGCAGGTGTTTTACGTCAACGACCGCTACGAGCAGTTCGTGGGCGCACCGGCCTCGGAGCTGCTTGCCGATGCGCGCTCCGCGCGCAAATACGTGCAACCGGAGGATCTCGTAGCGCTCGACCGTCAAATGCCGCGCCTGTTGGCCAAGATGCGCCGCCAGCGTCGCAGCGAATTCTTGGTTCGCGTCAACCATCCGACACGGGGCGTGCGCATGCTCAGCGTGCGGCTGAATCCGGCCCAAATCCACGACGGGTCGATCCGCGTGTTTGGCATCGCCGACGACGTCACCGAGCGCAAGGCGGCGGAGCAGCAACGCCTGGAAGAAGCGGTCATGCAGCGCGATGTACTGGTGCGGGAGGTGCACCACCGGATCAAGAACAATCTCCAGGGAGTCGCCGGCTTGCTGCAGCAGATGGCCAGTGCGAAGCCCGAGGTCGCCGCCACTTTGCACGAAGTCGCGGGCCAGATCCAGGCCATAGCCCAGGTGCACGGTTTGCAGATCGGCAGCGGAGGGACCCTGCCTGTGCTTGGCGTTGCCCAGGGCATCTTCTCCAATCTGGGCGCCATGTTCGGCGCGGACGTTCGCTTTGAGTCCGATGCTCCCGCGCTCTGGCGCTGGGGTCTGCCGGAGAACGAGGCCGTGCCACTGGCGCTGGTTATCAATGAGTTGGGCACAAACGCGATCAAGTATCGTTCCAGCCGCGAACTCGCGGTTGAGGTGCGCATCGCAACGCGTCCCGAGGGCATCGCGCTGCAGATCGACAATGCCGGTCGCTTGCCGCCGGGCTTTGATCTTGCTCGCGTCGTATCGGGTGTATCGGGACTTTCGCTGATCAAGGCCCTGTTGCCGCGGCGGGGTGCAAAATTGCGTATCGAGCAGCTCGGTTCCCTGGTACGCACGACGCTTGAGCTCGGCGTTCCGGCCATTCGCGAGGAGCTCGAATAAGGCGCCCCGCGGGCCGCCCGTCATCGCGGGTCTGCTCGCTCTCGAGAGAAGAATCATGAAGGACGAAACCCCGTTGGTAATGGTGGTGGATGATGACCGACTGGTGCTCGCGACTCTGTGCGCGGGCCTGCGCCAGGCGGGCATCGAGGTCATCGAGGCCGATAACGGCGACGAGGCGATTTTGCTTGCGCGTCGCCACAAACCGCAGCTGGCGATTCTTGACATGCGCATGCAAGGCAAGTCGGGAATGGATGTGGCCCGGTATCTCGCGGCCAATACGCGCACGGGTTTTTTGTTTCTCTCCGCATTCAGTGACTCGGCAACCATTGAAGAGGCCAACCGGCTCGGGGCCCTGGGGTATCTGGTCAAACCGCTCGACGTCAAGCAAATCGTGCCCGCGGTGCGCGCTGCGCTGGCGCAGACGGCGAGCCGTTCGACACCGGTGAACACGGTCAGCATGGCTCGCGGCGCGCGCGACGAGCAAGTCGCGATCGGAATTCTTATGGAGCGGCTGCGTCTGGACTACGACCATGCGCTCGAGGCGCTTCGCAACCAAGCCCGGCTGGAGGGCGCCAGCATCGAAGCGCTTGCCACGAGCATGGTCGAGGCGGCCAATCGGCTCAACTCAATCCCGCGCTAGCGGGGCTGGGTGCTGGCGAGAGCAGCCGGCGGTAGCGTGAAATAAAAGCACGCGCCTTTGCCTGGCTCGGACTCCGCCCACACCCGTCCGCCGTGTTTGCGTACGATGCGCTGCACGGTCGCCAGACCCACGCCGGTACCCGGAAATTCGTTTTGCGAGTGAAACCGCTGAAACAACCCGAAGAGCCGTTCGGCAAACCGCGTGTCAAATCCGACGCCGTTGTCGCGCACGAAAAACACGTCGTCCCCATCGACGATGCGGTGACCGAACTCGATCAGGGCTTGGGGCACACGCCCGCTGAACTTGAAGGCGTTGCCCAGCAGGTTCTGCAATACCAGACGTAGCAAGACGGGATCTCCGTCGGCGCGCAGGTCCGGTTCGATGCGAAATTCGACGTTGCGACTAAAGTCGCTGGCACGCAGCTCCTCGGCGAGTTCCCGCACAGCGCGCGACAAATCGACCCGTTCGATTTCGAGCTCCCGCCCGGTTCGTCGCGACATGGCAAGCAGCGCATCGATCATGGCGTTCATGCGTCCGGCCGCGCCGATGATGCGCTGCACGTGCTCGCGGCCGAGCTCGTCGAGACGCGGGCCGTAGTCCTCCAGAATGATGTTGGCAAATCCATCAACGACACGCAGCGGCGCGCGCAGGTCGTGCGAGACGGAGTAGGAGAAACTCTCCATTTCGCGAGTAACGGACGCAAACTCGCGCACCCGCTCGTTTTGTTCGCGCTCGAGTTGACCCAGGCGCGCCTGGATCGCCGCGGCCGCGGAACCGTCGTGGCGGGCTGCAGTGCCGACGTAGCCCCGAAATGCTCCGCTGCGATCGCGAAACGGCACCGCGCTCAGTCGCACGGTGACCTCGCCGGCGCCCGAGACGGGTGCCGTGACGGGGACATCGAAAAACGGTGTCTGCGACGCAATGGCATCGGCAATGGCCTGCGGTAGCGCCCCATCGCCGGGAGCCGCAGAGCCGGGAATACGCCAGAAATCGCGGCCTATCAGCTGGCCCCTATCAAACCAGGACGGTTGCTGGCGCCCGGCCTGCGCCCAGACGATGCGCATGTTGCGGTCGGCTTGCCACCACCACAGCGCCGAAGCGCCCAAGGCGCGCTGGAGAACCAAGAGTTCTCGCCGGCTGTGGCGCTGCAGCAAAAGGAGTACCGCCACCAACGCGGCCAGCGCCCCGCTGCATACCGCCAGAAAAATCTCCGTCATAAGCAACGGCTAGCCACCCGACTCGATCCGAAACACTGCACAAACCCCGAGCATGCGCTTGTCATTGCCAGGGCGGCGGCTGTGGCGCGACCGGCGCGCGAAGCCATCAACGTGCAAGCGCATGTGTACGCAGGCCGCATTGTGCCAGTCGGCAAAGCTTCTGCGCAGCTGCGCGGCGGCTTTGGCGGTGGAACGAACAGACCGGCCCGCCGGCGCTTTACCAGGCAATCTTCCTTTCAAGTTCGGCGCTACAAGGTCGAAATACTGTACGGCGGCATGAGGCCCGCTGCTGGCGTGGGCAAAAAAAGCCAATGGCAAAGCAGGACATCGAACCGTGGAACCGTGGCTCCGGAGACCGACCGGAGGACGATTCCGCACGCGCGGCTCCGGTACCAGGCGCAAGCACACCGTCGGACGCCGCCACACCGACGGATACCCGCTGGGGGCCCGTGCCTCCGGTTGCGGGGGGCGCCGCCGCGGGACGGTTATCCATCGCGCGACGCATGCTTTTGCTCGCTACGCTGCCGGCGAGCGTCTGCGCATTGGTCTTCGAGCAGCTCGGCCGGCGGGGCGCGGGCCCGACGCTGTCGGTGCTTGCCGCCGTGGCGCTCGCGGCGCTGGGCGGCGCCTATGCGATGCTCGAGGCGCGTCGACTGCGGCGGCCGATGCAAACGATGATCGACCAGTGCGAGCAGCTCGCAACGCACTACTGCGGCCAGCTGCCGGCGCGCAGCCGCTGCGAACTCTCGACACTGGCCAGCGCATACGACGCAATGTCTGCGGCGCTGGTGACACACGCCGACACGTCGCGCCAACTGTACCTTGCCGAAGCGCAAAACGCCCTTGACCTGCAACGCCAATACGCGCTCATGCAAATGCTGCGCAACCTCGCGTCGGTGGCCAACAGGGGCGAGGCGCTCGAGAGTGCGCTGCAGAACTCGCTGCGCGAGATCGGCACTTACCTCGACTGGCCCGTGGGACGCCTGGTACTGGTGGCACGCAAAAAAACGGGAGAGGTCGATCGCGAGCGCGCGCACTGGTACGCGCCGGACCCGGTGCCGTTTTCCAATTTCATTGACGCGTCCGATGCCAGCGTCTCGGAGGTGGAGCACAGCGGGCTGATCGGGCGCGCCCAGCAAAGCCACCTCTCCCATTGGGTCTGCGACTTGGGGCGCATGGACGGTTGGCCTCAGCGTGAGGTGGCCACGGCCTGCGGGCTGCGTACCGGTTTTGTCATTCCGATCAGCTCGGGAGCGGACCAGACCGCGTACATCGAGTTTTTTTCCGATCACCGCATCGAGGCCAGTGCGGAAATGCTCGAACTGGTCGAGGCGATCAGCGTGGAACTTTGGAACACGGCCAATCGCCACCAGTCGGACTCCTCCCTGCGTTGGCCGAGCGTGCGGGCGCGACGCCTGGCGGCAATTGCCGAGAACATGGAGGAGGCCATCGCGCTCGTCAGTGCGCAGGGGCGCATCGAGTGGGCCAACGGGGGCCTGACCCGGCTGGTGGGATTGAGCGCACCCCAAGTGATCGGAAAGGATCTTGCCGAAGTGCTGTTTGCCGACGAACCGTCCTCGGTGGCCGAATGCCGGCGGCGGATCGAAGCGGGCGCACGCACGCTGGGCTTGGTGCTGCCGACGCAGGCAGATGCCGCCAACGCACCGAGCTACGAACTGCAGGTGCAGCCCCTGCCTGGCGAGGGCATCGGCGCCGACGAGGCGTTCGTCGTCATTCGCGATGCAACCCACCAGCGCGCCACACAAGAGACGCCCGACAATGTGCCGGCCGGCGCCGGGCGGGAGGATGAGGCCCGACTGCGGTTGTTCGCCGAGATGAGCCAAGCGCTGCGCGCGCCGATCAACCAGGTGCTGGGCGTGGCCGATTTGCTGCTCTCCACCGCGCTCGATGAACGTCAGCGCGCCTTGGTCAACTCGCTTTGCCGACCGGCCCAGGCAATGTTGGGCAGCATGAGCGACATGCTGGCCTTATCGAGGTTGCGGTGCGGGCAACTGACGCTGCAATCTCTGGACTTCGATTTGTGCGCCGTGCTGGAGGATCTCGTCGAGGACCTGGCGCCGCGCGCCCATGCGAAGGGGATCGAGCTCGTCAGCCAAATCCCGCCCGACTTGCCCGCGGCGGTTCATGGTGATCCGGTGCGGCTGCGCCAGGTTCTGGGCAAGCTCCTGGACAACGCGATCGAGTTCACCGAGCGCGGCGAAGTGGTGTTGGCGGTGCAGTCCCGCGTCGGAGACCAGGCGGAGGGCGCTGGCACCGATGGGCAACTCCGGTTCGTCGTGCGCGACACGGGGGCCGGAATGCGCCCCGAGACCTTCCAGCGGCTGCTTGAGCCAGCGGCGGCGGCGCAGATGCCCTCGTCGCGCCGTGCCGACGGCGCGGGACTGGGCCTAGCGCTGTGTCGCGGCCTGGCGCACCTGATGGGGGGAACTTTGTCCGCGTCGAGCCGGATCGGCGAAGGGACCCAGTTCCAGTTCGACGTGCCACTGCCCGCCGGCGATGCGGCCGCCGCCGCGCTCGCCGCCGACAGCGCACGTTCGGTGGCGGGCAAGCGGGTATTGATCGCCGAGGACAACCCGACCAATCGGCGCCTTCTGAGCGAGCAGTTGACTTCACTGGGCATGGACTGCGCGATTGCCGAAAACGGTCGCCAGGCGCTGCAGATGCTGCGCATCGCGGCGAACTCCGCAAGCCCCTTCGACGTCGCCGTAATCGATATGAAGATGCCATTCATGGACGGCGTCGAGTTGACGGAGAAGATCCGCGCGGACTCCACCTTGCGTTCGCTGCACGTGATCATGCTCACCTCGCTGGCCGGCTGGGAGGCGATGGCGCGCGCGCAGGCCGGCGGGGTCGATGTGTACTTAGCCAAACCCGTGCGCCGCAACGATCTGGTCGAGGCGCTCTCGAATGCCGTGACCGCGCAAACACCCGGCGCCGAACCGTCCGCAAAGATTGCGTCGATGGCCACCAATACGCTCGCTCCAGTGGCATTGCCCGTGCTCGCGACGGATCGGCCATCCGGGCCCGGGCTCCTGGCCGCCGGCGGCAGGGCCGCGCCTTTGCACAAGGTGCTCGAGAAGCGCGTGGTCGACGAAATCACCGCGATGCAGCGCAGCGGCACCAAGGACCACTTGGAGCGGCTGCTCGCAAACTACGAGAACACGTCCCAGTCGCTCTTGCAGTCGGCGGATCGAAGCTTGGCGAACCAGGACGCACCCGGCGTCGTCCAGGCACTGCACTCCTTGAAGCGCGCCAGCGCAAACCTGGGTGCGCTGCGCTTTTCACGCTCCTGCGGCGAAATCGAGACCCTGGCGCGCCAGCAGCGCCTGGCCGACGTCCAGGCACGCTGGCCGGCGGTACAGACGGAGCACGATCATGTCCTGTCTGTTTTGCACTCGCTGATAGCCCCAGCCGAAAAAAGCGCGGAGGTCCGCTTGCAGGAAGTCGAACGATGAAACCGTTCGCACTGCCGCCCGCCCCTGCGGTCTGCCCGCCGGCGCGCGCGATTCGGCGCGGGGATTGCGTGCTGCCGGTCGATAGCGATCCGATGGCGCGCATGCTCGCGGCCGAGGCGCTGCGCGAGCGCGGCAGGCGCGTCATCGAGGCCGCTCACGGCGCCGTGGCGATGAGCCTATGCACACGCGAGCGGCCGCAGGTGATCGTGCTCGACGCGACCATTGTTGCGGACATCATCACGATGGCCAACGCAATGCGCCTGGGCACGGTCGCACAAGGCGTCCAAACCGCAGCACGGATGCATTCGTTCAGCGGGCAGGGGTGCAAGCAGAGGCAGGGGTTTCTTTTCTCCCGACGCCCGCCGCCCGAGGAATTCGTGCGGCTTGCCCGCGGTATCGGCATTGCTTGGGCGCCGGTGGTCACCGCCCTCGGCCGATCCGCCCGCGCGCCGCAGGGCGCACGGAGGTGTGCATGACGCCGGCCGGGCCGAAGCGCGGGCGCGCTCCCGAGCGGCCGCAGGCCCGTGGGTCGGAAGCCGACATGGCCGGTCCGGCAGCGGTCGTGCGGGAACTGGCCCGCGATCTTTTGCGCCAGAAGCGCCTCACCGTTGAGGAGGTGGGCCACGTTGATATGGCCCTGCGCGGAAACGACTGGTTGACAGTTCGATCGTACGTGGACGTGGGCTTGGCACGTCGTTCCCCGACGGGATCTGCACGCGGTAAGGCCGGCGGCGCTGGCTCGGCGCCGGCGGCCACCGCCACGGAGCCGGCCGAAGCGCCGCAGGCCGCGGGGGAACGGGAGGCCATCACCGCCGGCTTGCTGCGTCTGGTCTTGCGATTTTGCGACTCGCTGCCCCGACTTGTAATCAGCGACCAGAGCTTGGCGGAGCGTCTGGCCCCGATTCGTATGCTGTTGGGCGGGCGGCTTTCGACGCAGCGTCTCGGCGAGGCCGAGGAACGCATTGCGTCGTTGCTCGATCAGCAAATTGAGATGCAGCGCAGCCTCGAGGAGGCCCGCTCGTCCCTGAAGGACATGCTGTCGATGATTGTCGATCGCTTGGGATCGGTGGGCAACAGCACGGCGCGGTTTCAGCAGCGTATCAGCACGTACCAGCAAGAACTCGTCGGCCAGCCCGATGCCCTGGTCGTGGCGCGCGTTGTCGGAGGGCTGCTCGCCGACACCAAACAGGTCGCGGAAGAAATCCACAAGTCGCAACAGGATCTTGCCGAGGCGCGCCGCAAGGTCGAATCCTACGAGTTGCGGGTGCGCAGTCTGGAACACGAACTGGCGCAGACCGCGCGCATGGTGCAAAACGACCCGCTCACGCACGCCCTGAACCGGCGTGGCCTCGACGAGGTGTTCCGAATCGAGGTCTCGCGCTCCTCGCGCTACCGCGTTCCCCTGACGGTCGTCATGATCGATCTTGACGACTTCAAGGCCATCAACGACCATCTCGGGCACGCTGCCGGCGATCGCGCCCTCATTCACTTCGTTACGACGGCGCAGGCCAGCTTGCGCTCCACAGAGCTCATTGCGCGCACGGGCGGAGAGGAGTTCGTGGTCGTGTTTCCGGCCACCGGCCTCACGGAGTCGGTGGATGCGATCCGCCGTCTGCAGCGAGAGCTTGCGCGCAGCCGCTTTCAGTTCGAGGGGCAATCGAGGGTGATGACGTTTTCGGGGGGAGCGGCGGCGTGGCGCGAGGGCGAGTCTCTGGCTCAGATTCTGCGCAGAGCCGACACGGCCATGTACGAAGCCAAAAACGGCGGCAAAGACCGCATCATCATCGCGAGTTAGGGCCGCAGCGCGTCCCCCGGCCGCGTGAGCGGCGCCTTAGTCCACCAGACTGTGCTTGATGGCGTAGTGCGTGAGCTCGGCGTTGTTGCCCATGCTCATCTTTTCTAGGATGCGCGCGCGGTAGACGCTGACCGTCTTGGGGCTGAGAGCCAGCGCCTCGGCAATGTCCGACAGCCGGTGGCCCGTGGCGATTAACTTGAGCGTCTGAAATTCGCGGTCCGACAAGCGCTCGTGTGGCAGCACCTGTTCGGGGGCGTGGAGATTCTCCACGAGTGCTTGCGCAATCTCCGGCGTGACGTATTTGCGGCCCGCGGCGATCTGCTCGACGGCTTCGAGCAGCTTTTCGGGCGCTCCGGCCTTGTTCAGATAGCCCGCAGCGCCAGCGCGAAACGCGCGCACGGCGTACTGCTCCTCGGGATACATGCTCACGACCAGGACCTTCAGGCGCGGCATCTCGCCCAGCAGCGTCTTGAGAATGTCGATGCCATCCTTGCCCGGCAAATTAACGTCCATGATCAGCAAGTCGACGTCGCCCACCCGGCGCAATAAGGTCCGCAGCTGGCCGTAGTCGCCCGCTTCTCCGGCGACTTCGATGTCCGCGTGTTCCGAGAGGATCTGCACGATTCCGCGCCGAACGATCGCGTGGTCGTCGACAACAATGGTCTTCAATGCCATAGGATTGCGTCTTGTGCTGTCACAGGGGGGTTGTCGCGCCCTCTTGGCGCTGCGCGTTTTGTGGTTCTGCGCTCGGGCTAATCGGGACGGAAAACATCACCGTGGTGCCGCGGCCGGGCGCGGAGCTGATTTCCGCCCAGCCGCCAAATCCGCGCGCCCGCTCGATCAGGCCCCGCAGCCCGAAGCCCGGGGTTGCCTGCAGCATTCCGGGGTCAAATCCGACGCCGTCGTCGCTGATTTCGAGCGTTACCTCGCCGGCCGCTACGAACAGCTGGACCGAGACGTGCTGCGCCTGGGCATACTTCGAAATATTTGACAGCGATTCTTGCGCGACCCGGTACATCGCGGCCGCGCATTCCGCGGGCAGCGGAAGGTCTTCCCGGTTCGTCTCGAACGTCGCGCTGATCGAAGTGCGCGAGGCGAAGCTGCGTACCAACCACTGCAGGGCAGCGACCAGGCCGGCATCGAGCACCGGCGGTCGAAGATTGTGTTGGATCCGGTGGCTTGCGGCAACCGCCTGCTCGAGCAGACCCAGCATCGCCGCGAGCCGCGGCGCCAGCACGGGCTGATTCTGCCCCTGACGCGCCAGGCCCACCAGTTCAAAGCGCAAGGCCGTCAGGGTGGCACCGATGTCGTCATGGATTTCGCGCGCAATGCGATGGCGCTCTTCCTCTTTGACGGTTTCGAGGTGCCGCGTGAGCGCACGCAGTCGCGTCTCGCTTTCCTCGAGCGCCGCGGCCGCCTCGCGACCGGCCCGCCGCTCCTGGGCAGCCTGCAGACTGCGCGTGAGGGCCGGACCGAGGCGAAAAAGCCGGGATTTCAAAATGAAGTCGTCCGCACCCGCTTGCAGCACCGTCACGGCCAGCTCCTCGGACATCTCGCCCGAGACGACGATGACGGGCAGGTCGGGATCGTAGGACTTGGCTACCGACAGGGCAGCAAGCGAATCGAAATGCGGCAGATTGTGGTCGGTCACCACCACGTCCACGGGTCCATCGCGAAACACGGCACGCATACCGGCCTCGTCCTCGACCCGCCGCGCACGCACCGGCCGCCCCCCGCGCGCGAGCAGTGCCAACAGAAGGTCGTAGTCCAGTTCCGAGTCCTCAACGACAAGGAGTTGGATGGGCGGATTGTCCAAGGTGGTGGTCATCGGCGCCTTTAATTCTGAAGCATTTTGCGCCATCGGTGGCGTCCGGGAACTGCGGATCGATTGGGTGCCTTTTTGCCCAATCGGCCGCGGCGGGTGTCGCGGAAACTACATCGCAAATTACTCCCGGCGGGCGGGGTCAGGGCGAGCATGACGGCAAAAAGTCCCAGTGAATCAACGGTACCAGAGGCGGGTCGCTGCGCGGCCCAAGATTTTGCTGCGATCGAGGCCGATCTGGAGCAACTGATGGCGATCGTGAATGATGCCGCCGGACGCCTGCTGGGAAGTTTCAACGAATTCGCGCGCTTGGAAAGCAAGGCTGGGCGCAACCGGGAAGAACGCAAGCGCATCGAGCTGGCCATCGGCTCGGCGGTAACGGCGCTGCAATTTCAGGACTTGGCCTCGCAACTCACCGGCCATGCGCGGGATCGACTCCTTGCTCTGCAGATGCACCTGCGGGCTTTGTATGGCCAGACGTCCGAGGAGGCCGCGCGAGAGATGTGCGCGCGGCTTTCCCCGGCGCAAAACTGCTGCGGTTCGGTCGAGTTGTTCTAGGCGGCCGAAGGAAACGGCAAGGGGATTATCGATGCGTTCGATTCTTGCGGTAGATGATTCGGCCTCCATGCGGCAGATGGTCGCCTTTACGCTCAAGGCAGCGGGCTTCAACGTGATCGAGGCCGCCGATGGGCAGGAGGCGCTCGACAAAGCGCGCGAGGAAACGGTCGACCTCGTTCTCACGGACCAGAACATGCCGCGCATGGACGGCATTACGCTGGTCCAAAAGCTGCGCAGTTTGGCTAGCTACGCTGCCACTCCGATCCTGATTCTTACCACCGAGTCCAGCGCGGAGATGAAGGCCAAGAGCAAGGCCGCCGGCGCGACGGGCTGGCTCGTCAAGCCCTTTGACCCGGCAAAGCTGCTCGAGGTTGTGCACAAGGTCATCCGCTAGCACGGGCGTGAAGGGCGGGGGCACGATGCGCGTTTGGCAAGCGGCAGGCGGCGCGGTGCCGGCTTTGCCGGCGGCGTTGCGCGAGAACTCGCCGTAAGCAGCGGCTCGTCCGAACGGGTGCGAACATGGGCGAAATAAGCAATCGGGGTCTAGCGCAAGGCGAGTTCGATCTGACGCCGTTTTACGCCGTGTTCTTCGAGGAAGCGGCGGAAAACCTGGCAAACATGGAATCATTGCTGCTGGCAATGGACCTTCAGCAGCCGGGCGACGAAGAGCTCCATGCGGTGTTTCGCGCCACCCATTCGATCAAGGGCGGCGCCGCGACTTTCGGCTTTGCCGATGTCACGGCCTTGACGCACGAACTCGAAACCTTGCTCGATCGACTGCGCCGCCATGAGCTTGCACTGAGTCGCCCCATGGTCGACGTCTTGCTCGAGGCTGGCGACGCGGTGCGCGCCCAACTGGCGCGGCATCAGGGTCGCGGGCAAGACGTTCCGGACACCGTCGCGCTGGTCGGCCGCATCCGGCAACTGATCGGCGCAGCGCCACCGTCTCCCGTCGGCGGCGCTGCCGTGTCGGCGCCAGAGGCGCCGGCCTCCGGGGCGACGCGCAGCTTGCGAATTCGCGTCGGGCCCCTCCAGGACGTATCGGTTGCGCAGAGTCTGGCCGAGCTGTTTCGCGATATTCCGTCGCTGGGAACCCTCGCACCGATCGACGAGGCCGAGGCCTGTGCCGGCGGCTACCAGCATTTTCTCGTGACCACGAACTCGACGGACCTCGAGCTCACGGAACTCTTTTCCTTTCACGTGGCCCGTGACCAGGTCCTCATCGAGGCTGCGCCCCCCGAGGTCCCGCCGTCGGCCAAGCCGCTGCCCGCGACCCCGACGGGTGCCGCGGCCGAAGCGTTCGAGCAAGGCGACGGCTACGGGTTCTTCCGCGACCCCGAAACCCTGAGGGCGGCCCAGCATGCGGCGACAAGTGCACCGGCGCACAGCCCCAAAGGTGCGGAAGCCCCGGGGCGCGAGTCGGCCTCGGCCAGGGCCGTGCAAAGCTCGCCGCCTTCGGAAAAAGCGGCAGCCTCCAGCCTGGACACGCAAACGCTGCGCGTTTCGGTCGAGCGCGTCGATCAGCTGATCAACCTCGTCGGGGAACTGGTGATCACCCAGGCAATGCTGAGCCAGCAGGTCAAGGACCTCGATGGCGGGCGCTTTCGTCAGCTGCAGATCGGCGTCTCCGATCTGGAGCGCAATACACGACTGCTGCAAGAAGCGGTGATGTCGATCCGGATGATTCCGATGTCCTTCGTGTTCAATCGCTTCCCGCGCTTGATCCGCGATCTGGCAGCCAAGCTCGGCAAGAAGATCGAACTCAAAATGGTCGGCGAGGCAACCGAACTTGACAAGGGTTTGATTGAAAAAATCATCGATCCGCTCACCCACCTTGTGCGCAACAGTGCCGACCACGGTCTAGAAACCCCGGAACAGCGCCGGGCTTCCGGCAAGACCGAGACCGGCACGATTACGCTGCTCGCCTCCCACCAGGGGGGCTCCGTCTTGATCGAAGTGCGTGATGACGGGCAGGGGTTGCGGCGCGATCGCATTTTGCAAAAAGCCCGTGAACGCGGCCTTCCGGTGCGCGAGGACATGAGCAACGAGGAGGTGTGGGCGCTGGTGTGGGAAGCCGGGTTTTCGACCGCCGAGGAGGTGAGCGACGTCTCCGGACGCGGCGTGGGCATGGACGTAGTGCGCCGAAACATCAGCGCTTTGGCGGGCAGCGTCGAGCTCGAGTCGGCAGAAGGCTGGGGCACGCGCGTCTGCGTGCGTCTGCCTCTGACCTTGGCCATCATGGACGGGATGAGTATCGGCGTGGGTGGCGAGACGTATATCTTGCCGTTGTCTTCCGTCGTCGAATCGATTCAGGTCGTACCGGGGATGATTCAGACGGTGGGGACGAGCGGACGCGTCGTGCGAGTACGTGACGAGTACCTGCCCGTGGTTTTTCTCACGGACCAGTTCGGCGTCTCGCGCCTCGCAACGGATTCGAACCCAAAAGCCGCCGCGCAAATTCTGGTGGTGATCGAAGCCGAGGGCAAGCGGATCGCAGCGATCGTCGATGAGCTGCTCGGTCAGCACCAAATCGTGGTCAAGAATCTCGAGACCAATTACCGGCGCGTGCGCGATATTTCGGGAGCGACAATTCTGGGCGACGGTCGCGTGGCCTTAATCGTCGATGTTTCGAGTCTGGTCAAGCGTGCGCGCCACTGAACATGATGCCGCGTGCGCATGGGGGCGGAGGCGGACGGCTTGTCTGCGCGCGAACTCGGCCCGTCGGCGTGCCCAAGAAGGCTGCGCAGCCGCGTAGCGGGGGTTAAGGTGGAAATGGCACACGACCCGATACCGGCGACCGAGAAGCTCGGCGAGTTTCTGACGTTTCGCCTCGGCACTGAGGAATACGGCATCGATATCTTGAAGGTTCAGGAGATTCGCAGCTACGACGCGGTCACGCGCGTGGCGGATGCCCCGGATTTTCTCAAGGGCGTGATGAACCTTCGTGGAGTCATCGTCCCCGTAGCCGATCTGCGCGTGAAGTTCCGGCTGGGCGATGTCCGATACGACGAGTTCACCGTCGTGGTCATTCTGAATCTCGCTCAGCGCACCGTGGGCGTCGTGGTCGACTCCGTAAGCGACGTGCTGGAGTTGTCCAAAGAGCAGGTCCGCAGCGCACCGGAATGCGATTGCGTGCTCGACGCCGAGTGCATTACCGGTCTGGCGACAGTCGGACCCGATTCGAGTGCACGGATGCTGATCTTGCTCGACATCGAGCGGCTGATCAGCAGCGCGCAGATGGGAATCGTCGGCCCGGAGGAACTGCGCACGACGGCCTGACGGCCGCCGCGAGGCGCGGAGCCGCACCATGGGTGCCCGGGACCAACTTACGCCACGGCCCGCGGCTTCGGCCGTGCGCACACGGGAGCGGCGCGAGTACGAGTTTCTCGAGCACGATTTCGAGCGTGTCCGACGCCTGATCTACCGGCACGCCGGCATCAGTCTGAGCGACCAAAAGCAAAACATGGTCTATAGCCGCCTGGCACGGCGGTTGCGTACACACGGTATGGGGTCCTTTGGGCAATACCTGGACCGCTTGGAGGGCGACGCACAGTTTGGCGCAGACGAGTATCAGGAATTCGTCAACGCGCTGACCACCAATCTCACGTCGTTTTTTCGCGAGCCACACCATTTTCCGATACTGGCACAGCACCTGCGAGGGTTGCCCTCGACGCGGGCGCCCCGGATCTGGTGCGCCGCGGCGTCAACGGGCGAGGAAGCTTTCTCGATTGCCATGACGATGATCGAGGCCACAGGCAGGCACTCGGCCGGTCGCGTGCTGGCCACTGATATCGATACCGAGGTGCTGCAGATCGCGCAGCAGGCCACGTACCGCCTCGAGGCGGTGCAGGCCTGCGGCAGGGAGCGGATGCGCCAGTTTTTCCTCCGCGGCCTCGGCGCGAACGCCGGCTTGGTGCGCGTACGCCCCGATGTGGTGAAGCGCATCGATTTCGAAGCGCTGAACTTGCGTCTCGAGCACTGGCCCCGTGTGCGGGAATTCGCGCCGCAGCTCGATGCCGTCTTCTGCCGCAACGTGCTGATTTATTTCGATCGCGAAACGCAACGCCAGGTCGTGGGGCGCATCGTGCAACTGCTACGCCCCGGTGGGTTGCTCTTCGTGGGGCATTCCGAGAACTTCACCGACTGCGGCGCCTCGCTCACGCTGCTGGGCAAAACCGTATACCGGAGGAAGTAAGGTGCTGGCGACCCACTGCCCTGCGGCAACGTCGACACGGCGCGGCGCGCGAGCGAGGGCGCGCGCATGGGCGCCGCAGCAAGCGCGTGCCCATCCTTGCACGGCGAGCTGCGCCAGGCGGCGACGTTAATCCATGGCCAAGATCCGCGTTCTGATCATCGACGACTCTGCTCTGATTCGCAGCGTCTTGGCACGGGTCATCGGTGCGGCGATCGACATGGAGGTCGTCGGCGCTGCGCCCAACCCCATGGTTGCGCGCGAAATGATCCGCGCGCTCAATCCGGACGTACTGACATTGGATGTGGAAATGCCGCGCATGGACGGCCTCGATTTTCTCGAGAAGCTCATGCGCCTGCGCCCTATGCCGGTTGTTATGGTTTCGAGCTTGACGGAGCGCGGCGCGGAGACCACGATCCGAGCGCTCGAGCTGGGTGCCATCGATTTTATTGCCAAGCCGAAGCTGGGCATCGCTGCCGGAATTCAGGAGCTTGCTGCCGAGATCTGCGAGAAGATCCGTGTCGCTGCGATGGCTCGGCCGCTGCGTCGCATGGGCAGCACGCCTGCGCCCGCACCGGCAGCTGACAGCAATGTGTTGGCAGCGCACGCGGCGCTTGAGTCGACGCAAAAGCTCATCGCCATCGGTGCATCCACGGGCGGGACGGAGGCCATCCGCGAGGTGCTCACCCGACTGCCCGCCGACAGCCCCGGCGTACTCATCACGCAGCACATGCCTGCAGGGTTTACGCGCAGCTTTGCCGCACGCATGGACAGCTTGAGCCGGCTTGCGGTGTGCGAGGCCGTCGACGGCGAGCGTGTTTTGGCCGGTCATGTCTACATTGCGCCCGGCGATCGGCACATGCGCCTGTCCAAGAGCGGGTCGCAATACGTCATTGCGCTCGACGATTCGGAGCCCGTCAATCGCCACCGACCGTCCGTGGAGGTCTTATTTCGCTCGGTTGCGGCCATTGCCGGGCCCAATGCCTTGGGTGTCATGCTCACGGGCATGGGGCGCGACGGAGCTGCCGCCCTCGTTGAGATGCGCAAAGCCGGCAGTTTCAACATTGCCCAGGACGAAGCGAGCTGCGTTGTGTTTGGCATGCCGCGCGAGGCAATCGCTCTTGGCGCCGTCCATGCCGTGCTGCCGGTGACGCAAATCGCCTCGCGCCTCCTGCAGCAGCTCGCTGCCACGGGGGCGGGGCATCGCGGCTGAAGGCTTCGGCGCGCGCGCCCCGTGCCATGCGCGCTGGGCCTTGCGGGGTCCACAGCCGGCTTGCGTTGTGCGGGGCAACAGCACAAATAGCCACCGGGGTCGAACGCGCATAGCGCGCTGGGCGAAAGCCGTTTTGCGCCGCCAATCGGCCAAAAATGGCCGCCGGTCGCGGAGCGTTCAAGGCTCAAGCGACGCGGCCGAAACCCGGTTGACGGCTGTAGGGGCCTTGGCGGCGCTTGGCAAGTCGCGCCATCGGGCGATCACCCTTTACTCAAATAGACGGACGGCAGTTGTATGTACAAAGTCTCTCTTGACCCGATGCGAGCGCCGCGAGGCAGGGGTTTTACGATGGTGGAGCTGCTTGTTGTGGTGGCCATCACCGCCATCTTGCTCACCATCGGCATTCCTTCCTACACCTGGACGATCACCAACTATCGACTCTCCACCGAGACCAACGGGCTCGTAGGGAATCTGCAGTACGCGCGCTCCGAGGCGATCCGGCAGGGCCTCCCGGTCCAGATCTGCATCTCGACCAACGGCACAAGCTGCGCGGCAGGCGCCACATCATGGGCCTCTGGTCACATCGTGATCACGATGCCGATCGCGGGGTCGGGCCAGGTGCCAACGGTCATGCGCCTTCAAGGGGCTTTCACGGGAACCGACACGGCCACGGCCGCAGGCGTGAGTGCGGTTGTGTTTAACCGCGACGGATTTGCCGGCGTGCCGTCCGCGGTGTCGTGGAACGGTTTCACGAGTCTGGCCGCGCCGGTCGTGATCACGCTGCACGACGCGGCGAACTCCGCCGGCGTCGGTAGCTGCATCGTCGTCAACCAAATCGGTCAGATTTCGGTGCTTGCAAAGGGCGCCAGCGACCGCACCAACCCCATTCCGGTGACCTGCACATGAGCACCCGCAGCCGAGGTACTTCGCTCATCGAGGTTCTGGTTGCACTTGTCATTATTGCAATCGGCCTGTTGGGAATTGCGAAGATGCAAGCGCTGGCCATCGCCAGCACGCGCGTGTCTACGGTGCGCTCGCTGTTTGCCATCGAGGCCGCGAGCCTGGCTTCTTCCATGCACTCAAACCGCGTGTACTGGACAGGCGTGGGCTCGGGCGTGCCGACGTTCCAGGCGGGCGTCAACGGCGCCTTGCTGACGATTTCCACCGACAACACGCTACTCAATCCGATGCCGGACTGGGCAACGCATTGCGTCACCGCGGCCTGCGTGGGTGCGCCGATGGCCGAATACGACCTGTTGAACTGGGGCGCCGCACTGCAAAACGTGATGCCAACGGCGACCGGCTCGGTTGACTGCTCTGGCACTCCGGCGACCTGCACGATCACTGTGAACTGGACGGAGACCTACATCGGGCTTAACGCATCAACCCAGTACGCCTCCAATCAGGGCGCCGCTCCGACTCCAACCGCGGCGTCCTACTCGCTCGTGGTGCAACCATGAAGTCCGCGGCTGCGCGCAGCGCCGGCGCCTTGCGGCGTGCCCAGACGGGAATCGGTCTGGTCGAACTGATGGTGGTGGTGCTGATCTCGTTGTTCATGCTGGCCGGCCTTTTTTCGATCGTCTACGGCACGCGCCAGAACTATCTGGCGCAAAACCAGCTCGGGCAGTTGCAAGACAGCGAACGCCTGGCGATGACTCTGATTACGAGCGTGGTCCAGACCGGCGGCTATTTCCCCAATCCTACTGTCAATACCTTGAACGCCGCACTGCCGCCTTCCGGCAATTTCGCCGCGGGGCAGGCTTACTTCGGCGTAACGGGCGCGACGGGCGACCAGCTCTACGTGCGCTACCAGGCAGGCACGAACGACGGGGTCATGGACTGTAACGGCAACACGAACGGCACCGCCGCATCGATTGTTGACGTGAACTACTTCTATGTGGCCAACAACCAGCTCGTGTGCCAGGTGACGTCCAACGGGGTTGCCCAGGCGCCGCAGCCCCTGGTCAATGGCGTGACCGGCATGACGATTCTCTACGGCGTGAACGTCAACAACGACGGCAACAGTTCGGCCGAACAATACCTCAGTGCCGCGGCCATGACGCCTGCGTTCTGGAGCCAGGTTGTGTCGGTGCGCATCACGCTCACGTTTGCCAACCCGCTTACGCCGCAGACCGCCCCGGGTCCCGGAGCGGTCGCGGGACCCACGCTTTCCCGAACCATCGATCTGCTCAATCGCATATGAACTTGCATCCGACTCATGCGTCCTTGCGCCACCGCGCTGCGCGACGGGCGCACGGCTTTGTCTTGATCGCCGCCCTCGCGGTGCTGCTCATGCTGACACTGCTTTCGATCGGCATGTTCCGCAGCCTAGGGCTAGAGGAGCGCATCGCCGGCAATACGCGCGAGAAGGCCGATGCGTTTTACGCCGCGCAAAGCGCGCTGCAAAACGCGGAGGCGTGGCTGAGCGCGGGCAATGCGGGCACGGGGACCGCCTGCTCGGTAGTGGCTCCAACGCCCACCCCGCAAATCTGCACCACGGCCACTACACCCACCCAGCAAACCTTAGCGACCACGCTGTGGAACGCGACTTTCGGCACGACCTTCGTGCCGCCCGTGCTCAACGTCAACGGAAATGTGCAAGCGCAGATGACCGCGGCCCAGTACTACGCGGATCCGCAATACGCCATCACCTACCTGGGCCCGGACCCGGCCAATGCCAATGCCAACTTGTATCAGGTGACTGCAGAAGGCTTTGGCGGCACGCAGAACTCGGTTGCCGTGGTGCAGAGCGTGTACTCCGTCGGCACGGGAACCACGGTTGTGAGTAAGTAGTTCGCTTTGGCGGGATCGAAGCAGCGGCAAAACGACGTTGGAGGCAGCAATGAAGCGCAACAACATTGCAACGTGCAAGTGGATGGGCATAGGCGCCGCGACAGTCGTCGCTGCGCTCGTGCCCGCGTGGGCCTGGGCGCAGCTCGTTGTCTCTGAGGATTTTACCGGCACGACGATCAACAACAGCTGGACGGCGATCAATGGAGCGTGCCTGACGGCCGGCGCCGCAAGCAACGGCAGCATTCCCTCGTGCATCGGGCTGCGGTACTACACCACCAACGGCGATACATTCCAGGTGGGCGGCTTTAGCGGCTTCCTGGGCGACTCCTCGGCGCCGTCTTCCAACGCGTCCCAGGACCCCGATCCGGTCGGGAACGGCGCGCTGCGGCTGACCAACGGCAGTCCGAACCTGCTCACGGGCGGCTCTCCCTTCCTGCACGAGAGCGGCGCCATCGTATCGACGGCGCCCTTTAACGCGAGCAGCGGGGTGCAGATCACGTTCAAGACCGTCACGTACCTGGGCAATAACGGGGGTTCGGGCGGCGACGGCGCGGACGGGATCTCGTTCTTTCTCCTGGATGCGAGCCAGTACGCGGCGGGCTCGGGCTTGCTCGGGTCCTGGGGGGGAAGTCTCGGATACTCGTGCTCGAACAAGAACAATCCGTACACGGGCCAGGTCGGTGCCTACGTGGGCCTGGGAATCGATGAGTACGGTAACTTTCTCAACGGCGGACCCAACGGCTCGGGCGGCTACAACGACAACACCGCAACCGGTGTTGCTCACAACGGCTGGGGTTCCGGCAATTACCAGTGGAACCGCATCGGCCTGCGGGGTGCGGGCAACGTTGCGTACTCCTGGCTGAGCACGAACGCCGCCACGGCGGCCTACTACCCGACCACGCTGACGGCAGCGCAACAGGCCACGGCGGTCCAGACGACCTGCGAAACCGGTGTGCTGTGGAATTACACCAATCCGAGCGCTCCGGTTGATACCGGCATCGCGGTGGCCGACTATGCACCGATTCCCAACGGCAGCGCAGTGCTGCCCCGAGGCTTGAGCATCGCCAACGAAGCGGCGACCACGCGCAGCCAGGCAACGCCCATCTACTACGTGCTGAAGATCGACAGCACCGGTTTGCTAAGCCTGGCCTATTCCTACGGCGGCGGCTCGCTGACACAGGTTCTCACGAACCAGTCCATCACCGCCTCCAACGGTCCGCTGCCGGCGCAACTGCTCTTTGGCTTTGCCGGCTCCACCGGGGGCAGCGACAACGTCCATGAGATCTTGTGCTTTCAAGCCGAGCCGGCGGAGCAATCGGATGCCTCGACCACGGTGAACTTGCCGTTGGACAAACTTGTTACTACCGCGCAGGTCTACCTGCCCTCCTACCACACGAACAACTGGTGGGGTCAGCTCACCGCGCAAAACCTCACGCAGACCGGCACGTACACGCTGTCGGTCAGTACCGCCGTAAACTGGGATGCCTCGTGCGTGCTCACCGGCGGAGCCTGCCAGAGCATGAACAATACGAACGTCCTCGGTGAACTGCCTGCGCAGCGGACGATTGTGTCCTGGAACGGCACCAATGGCGTGCCGTTCGAGTGGGGCAGTTTGTCGGCAGCAGAGCAAAACGACCTCGACCCTTCGGCCGTGGGTTCCGGTACGAGTACCCGGCTCAACTACTTGCGCGGGGATCGCTCCGACGAGGTTCCCCCTACCGGGGCGACGGGTGCACAAATCTATCGCGACCGCACCAGCGTGCTGGGCGACATCATCCACGCGAGCCCCTTCTGGGTCGGGCCGCCAGCCAATATCAACTATGAGGTGACCTGGTCCGACTATCTGTACCCGGGCGCGGTGGCCGCCGAGAACGGGGGCGCAAACAGCTACCAGAACTTCTACAACACGTACGCCAATCGCGAAAACGTCGTGTACGCGGGCGCCAACGACGGTATGCTGCACGGGTTTCGAACGGGCTCCTTTGCCAACGGCGCGATGGTGACGACGACCTATCAGAACGATGGCTGGGAAGTGGTCGCCTACGTGCCGGGCCAGGTGGTCGAGTCGATCCATTCATCGTCGGCGGCGTACGACTACTCGGCGCCGAATTACTCGCACATTTTTGCCGTTGATGCGCCGCCGCGCGGTGACGATCTGTATTACGTAGGCGCCTGGCATACGTGGCTCGTTGGCGGTCTGGGCGCGGGCGGCAGCGCGATCTATGCGCTCGACGTCACGGACCCCACCCAATTCATCAGCGAAGGCAGCGCGGCACCCCTCGTGCAAGGCGAATGGAACAGCACGAGCCTGGTTTGCAACAATGTACCGAACTGCGGCTCGCACCTGGGCGACACCTACGGCACACCCGTGATCTGGCGCTATCACGCGACCAACAGCAACGGCAAGAACATGTGGGGCATGGTCTTTGGCAACGGCTTTCCCAACTCGATCTCGGCGAGCATCAGCCCGACGTTCACAGCGAGCATCGGCAACCGCTTTGACGCGGTGATCGGCGACTTCTTTACGGCAACGATCGCCTTGAGGACGCTGACGGTCACGGCCGGAACGCCACCGGCTGTTGGCGCGGCAATCTCGGGTCTGAACGTGACGGCGGGAACGACCATCACGTCGATAACGGGAACTTGCCCGCCCTATCCGTGCACCTATGGTCTGAACCATCGCTCGACAGTGACGACACCCGAACAGATGACGGTGGCCACGACCAACATGTACGTTAGTTCGGGAAGCGGGCTGGCCGCGGGCCAGACGCTGCTCGACGGACCGGTGGCGGGAACAACGATTGTCAGCCAGATCAGCGGCGTGGCCGGTGGACCGGGCGTCTATCAGGTGAGCATTTCGCAGCTGCTGGCCTCGCAGACCATACTGGGCACGGGAACGGTGATGATCGTCTCGTCCAACGGTGTGGGCCTGGCGGTCGGGCAGACCATCACGGGGGCGGGAGTCGCGCCGGGAACAACGATCGTGAGCCAGATCGACGGCGATCCGGGCAGCATCGGGCACTACCTCGTGAGCACCGCGCAGACGGTGTCTGCCGAACAGATGTCCAACGGGCTCACATCGCTCAACGTGGTCGGCGGCAACGGTCTTGCGGTCGGTCAGACCCTTTCGGGCCCGGGAATTGCCGTGGGAACGAAGATCACGTCGATGGGCGACGGCACCGGCGGGCCGGGAATCTACGCCGTGAACATTGCGCAGACGGTCGCCCTGGAGCCGATGACGGCCAGCAGCGGGGGCGGCACCGCCGGCATTTACGTGATGCTGGTTGACCCGGAGTCCGCGCAAAAGACCTTTTATTACCTCGATACCGGCTACGGGCCGAACCAAGATCCCCTGGGGCAGGCACGCTACAACGGCATTGCGTATACCTCGCCGGTGGACCTGGACGGCGACAACACGGTTGATTACGTCTACGCCGGAGACCTCTTCGGCAACCTGTGGCGCTTTGACCTCACCAGCAGCAATCCGGCCAACTGGAAGGTTTCGACCTTCGGCTACGGAGCG
>Ga0187778_10000693_pt1 | contig 24026 bp, 28 predicted proteins | sample 1015_Q2_SP5_20_M_FD_132418 | JGI IMG/M metagenome (GOLD analysis project Ga0187778, IMG submission 132418) | Tropical peat soil microbial communities from peatlands in Department of Meta, Colombia - 1015_Q2_SP5_20_MG | ecosystem: Environmental > Terrestrial > Soil > Wetlands > Peat | place... | reverse complement strand
GAATATCCTGACCGATCGGGGCACATTTCTCATACTCTTTCTCATACTATTGATAATGACTGGAGCATTTACGCAGAACGAGTCACGAAATGTGACGCTCGGTTCCTTGGCGCCAATTATTCCCCCTGCCATCCTTACATTCTATTTGGTCATGCTACTGGCCTTCAGCAAATCTATAATCGAAGCCATCACAAACTTCTTCGTAATTGGCCCTACCGGGCCGCGAAAAGGATATAGCCTGTTTACCTCGGTGCTCTTCATCTTGTTTATTACGATAGCTATTGTCATGTTGACTCGATCGAAGCCGACTGTCCTTATCGCTTTCCTAGGAGTACTCCAGAAAGCTGCAGCACTCTTCACTTCGGCCACGACCATTTCACAAACCCAATCGGCACGAACAGGAAATGCGATCACGGGATCGACCCAAGGTCTTTTCCTCATCTTCTATAGTCTCATCGTGTTCCTAGTCATATTCGTCGTTTCACTAACATACATTATAATCGCCTTCCACAGGGGCGTAGTGTCGAATCGAAGCGAAGGAATGTTTCCCCAAGACACCACTAACGAGAAGGCGACCGAGATTGTGAGGCGAACAGTAAAAATGCTCGAATCAGGGCACAATTACCGAGACGCGATAGTTGATTGTTACAGACAGATGTGCATACTTCTCGCGGAGGCTGGCCTCGAAATAGGATTGGCGCAGACCGCTAGGGAATTCTCCATGCAAGCATCTAACAAGCTCAAGACGGGAAAAGATGCGGTCAATATCCTCACCTTTCTATTTGAAGAAGCAAGATATAGCCGACATTCATTAAGTGCCGACAAACGATCAATAGCCATTGCGCAATTGAGAACATTAGAGCGCGAATTAACAGGCGTGTTGGCGACGAATATTGAATCGGTGCACTAAAACAATCGTTGAACTCGGCATAATCTATTGCGTCTGTGTGATTCTACTCGACTTCTTCCTCGAGAATTTCAATGTTCTTCTCTGGCCAGCTCTAGGTGCTACTTCACTCATCCTCGCCCTGCTGATTCTAGATTCACTATCACAGCTCACTACCGTAACCGAACGAACAGTTCACCATGAAAGCGCGCGGAACGATGAACTTGCGCGACTGCAAGGAGCTATTGATCGGACCGTTTCTAAACATGAGACACAGCCCATAATAGTTGACAAACTTCGCGCAATCGGTCTCTCGATAGTTTCTGCCCGTATGAATCTCTCTAAAGAGAGACTAGCCGAGCTTATCAGCTGTAATCCTAGTTTGATTGCCGAGAGACTGAAAGATGGACCAATGCTTTCATTTCTATCTGGTGGAAAATTGGTTTTAACCAATCTGCAAGAACTGGACGACATTCTATCAAGACTCGAGAGATTATAAAGATGAATTCCGAGATAACTGAGAATTGTCGAAAACTCCATCAAGAGCTAACTCGATATATCGTTGGCAAGGACGATGTACTTCGCAAAATACTACTTGGAGTCTTGGCGAATTCTCACATCTTAATAGAAGATTATCCTGGGTTAGCAAAGACGCTGATCGCGAAAACATTAGCTGCGGCAATCGGGTGCCAATTTTCAAGAATTCAGTTTACGCCAGACCTACTCCCTAGCGATATTACCGGCACATACATCTTCAACCAGAAATCAGGTGACTTTGAGCTTCGAAAGGGGCCGATATTTACAAACATACTTCTTGCGGACGAAATCAACAGAAGCCCGCCAAAAACTCAATCGGCGCTCTTGGAGGCGATGCAAGAGTATCAGGTGACCCTTGATGGGAAAAAACATAACCTCGATAGCCCATTCATGGTGATCGCTACACAGAATCCGATAGAATTCGAGGGGTTATACCAATTACCTGAAGCTGAGCTTGATCGTTTTATAATGAGACTTCACGTAGGCTATCCGGACCAACTCCAGGAAGTTCAGATTCTAAGAAACAGGATTGGTCGGAAAGCAGAAGAGATTGAGGTGCGTCCTGTTATTGCACCAAATCAATTGCTCGAAATGCAAGGCAACGTCGAAGATATCTACGTTGATGACGCTGTGCTATCGTACATAACCGATATCGTTAGAGAGACAAGGGCGCATCCTCAAATTGAAGTTGGTTCAAGCCCACGCGGTTCCTTAGCCCTCTTGCGCTTGGCGCGTGCAAATGCAGTATTTTACGGACGAGACTACGTAATTCCTGATGACGTGAAGTCAATTACCATCGAAGCTCTTTCGCACAGGATAATTCCGAAAACAGCATCGTGGATCAGAGGGTTCGATTCGAAATTGATCATCGAACAAATATTGCAAAGGGTTCCTGTTCCAAGGGTCGAATAATGTCGTTCACCAAAAAGGGTCTAGGGTACCTATCTCTAGCCTACTGTATCATCGCGATCGCTGTCGTTTTTCGCCAATTCTACCTCGCGGCTTATGTAATTCCGATTAGCCTGCTTTTTCTTCTTTCGAATTCACTCGCTTCCGTGGAGGTATCTGGTTTGGAGATTGAGAGAAAGCTGACTCCGATGCGGTCATTTGGAGGCGAGGACATAGACATCATCATTCGATGCACCAATCGTACGGATCGAGATTTCTCTGACATTCAGATACGAGATCATGTGCCACTCCCGCTCATTGTCGAGGATGGGTTAAACTCGATACCTCTATCGTTGCAGTCAGGAGGGACGATGCAGTGGACCTATCGGATAACTGCCCCAAAGAGAGGACACTACACCGTAGGGCCGGTCTCAATCCAATACACAGACATGCTCGGGTTCTTCAGAAACCAAGTCAAGAGAATGAAAGAAGACACCTTCACCGTATTGCCGGCGATGGAGAAGATAGGTACACTTGATCTCAGAGCAAGAAGAGTCGGTGTATGGTCCGGCCAGGTTCCCTCTCGTAGAGTCGGGGCAGGGACTGATTTCTATGCACTTAGACTGTATAATGCTAGCGACGAATTACGGCGAATTAACTGGAAAGCCTCCGCGAGAATAGGCCATCTTGTGGTTAACGAGTTTGAAAGTGAGCATGTGACTGATGTGCTTCTTATAGTGGATTCCACGGATGAAGGTGGATCATCCATCTACGATTTTGATCTTACTGAGTTCCAGCTAACTCTCGCAGCATCCCTGTGCTCTCAGCTACTCATGCAAGGAAATCGAGTTGGACTCGCGATCTATGGCGCGGTTAGGGCATGGGTAGACCCCGCCTTCGGTAAACGGCAATTGCTCAAGATTCTAGACAACCTTGCGATGACGAAAACTGGGCGGGCCACTGTTCCAATGAGTTACGGTGTTGAATCAGTCGTTGTCTCTCTCATGCCGTCAAAATCGTTGATCATGTTTATCTCTCCTCTACTGAATGACGAAACTGCAAGTGTGATATCTAGCCTCGCGGAGAAGGGCTACCTTATCATGTGTCTGACTCCAGCACCGAGGCTCGTGAAGGGTGCGGATTCTAAAACGCTCAGCATACGAATCCTCTCTGCCCAACGTCGGGCTAATGTAATCCGCTTTGAATCGATTGCATCATTGATTGAAGTCGCTCCAGACATATCGTTGAAGACTCAGTTGAGAGGAAATACAAGGATTGAATGAACGGAAACGATGGTTCATTTTCACAACCGCCATCTCCGGGTTATTCTCTCTTACAATCACGGCCATCATACTGTCGATGCAATCCTATCTAATCATTGGCGGATTAATTGGATCTGTAAGTGTTCTTGTCTGGTGGTACGGAGTCTTTGAAGGCGATTCCCGAAAGTTACAAATTGGAATCTTACTCGCCTCATTTCTCTTCGCCTTTTCCATCGTCGATCGAATAATAACGAACACACTTATCAGCGCGTTTCCAATTCAATTGCTTGCGTTCAACTTGTTTCTTTTCAATGTTGAGATGATGTCATTAGTTCCTGCTCATCACAAATTGCATCGTGAAGTGACTCGGTCCATTGATCTAGCGCAAAGATCATGGAAGATAATGCAACGAAAATTGTCAGTTCTCATCATATTGTTCTCAGGATGCTACGTCATAACAATTTCAGCGATATATCTCGGAGGTTTCATCTACACTCTTTTCCCGATATTCGGCGATACTTCAATCTACCTGACAGTCGTCTTCGTATCTCTTGCGCTATTCGTCACACTACGAGAGGAGTCGACAACTGATCGCTATAAGAAATACCGCTGAGATCTTGAGGCTTAATTCATGAAAAAACGACATGGACCGCTGATTGTGATCGAAGGGATAGACCAATCGGGAAAAAGAACGCAGGCAAGGCTTCTGGCTAAGGAGATTCGACGTCACGGGTTTTCATGTATCATCTGGGACTTTCCTGATTACAAGACCATTTTAGGAAAACATCTCAACGCCTACTTGAAAGGCAAAGAGCGACCCGATCTACATGTGGTTCATCTTCTCTACGCTGCGAACAAGTGGGAAGTAGCGGAAAGGATCAATAGCCTGAGAAGGAGGGGAATTGTCGTTATCGCAAACAGATATACTCCGTCAAATCTCGCGTACGGAGCCTCACACGGTCTCTCTCTGGATTGGCTTACACAACTCGAGGCAGATCTTCCCAGCCCCACACATATTTTCATCCTGGACGTACTAGTGAAAACCTCGTTCGGACGGAAAACTCGACAGCGTGATGTTCATGAGCAAAATGTGGCGTACCTAGAAAGAGTGAGAAAATTGTACCTCAGACTGGCAAAACAGTATAACTGGACCGTCATAAATGGTGAATCCGGAGCGAGGGCAGTTCACCGAAAGCTTTGGAAACCCGTGACGAAAATCCTCGGAATTAAGGAGTAAGGATACTCACATCGGTTCTGAACGGTCGGAAAACATGTTTTAGAACGTTTTAAAACGCGTTTTGGAACGTTTGTGAGCATATCCATTGCACAGAGGGTACAGCACACTAACGTGGAGGGCTGCAGACAATAATGGGTTATGTACCTCGGAATCTAGGAGACCGGCGTTGAGAAGTATGGATGCCGCTAAATCGTATTGGGGATTCGTCAAAGACCCGCTATACGGATATATTCGACTTACAGAGGTTGAGAGGAACGTTATCGATACCCTTGCCGTTCAGAGGCTAAGGAGGATTCGGCAATTAGCGGGCGCCGAGTATGTATACCCAGCTGCAAATCATACTCGTTTCGAACATGTGTTGGGGGCAATGTACTTAGCCGGCGTTGTTGCTGACAATTTGCCCGTTGATCTAAGTTCGGAAGAGAGGCAGAAGATTAGATTAGCTGCTCTCCTGCATGACGTTGGGCATGCACCTTTTTCACACCTTTTCGAACCCATGTTGCTTAGATTTTTACACAGAAGTCATGAGGACATGTCGACCTGGATAATTGCGTCATCGGATCTGACCGATGTGATCGAGGCACAAGGTTACGATTCCAATGAATTGAGCGGGCTAGCAGTTGGGAAATCCGGGTCCTCGACTCAACGCTTCCTTGGACAGATCATTAGCAGCTCATTCGACGTCGATAAGATGGATTTCGTCGTACGCGATTCCTATCATACCGGCGCAGGTTATGGGTTTGTTGACGTATTCCGATTAATCTATACCATGGACATACTTGAAGGCAATCTAGCGGTAGATATCACAGCACTGCCTGCTCTAGAGAGTTTGATTCTCGCACGGTTCGAGTCGTTTAGGGCAATCTACTTCCACAGAGCATGTAGAGCTGTGCAGATGATGCTCTTAAGGGCCTTAGAGTCGGCCAAAGATGATTTGCAAATCCTAGGAATTCAGAATCCGAACCAATACCTAGAGTGGGACGATTCCAGAGTTTGGTCGGTGCTCGTTCAGAATCCAGAGTCTAAAGAAATCTTACGAGATCTCTTGCAACGTAAGCTGCTAAAATGTGCATATGAAAAGACGTTCTTTGTCCGAGATGAGCTCGTTTCGAGCGTGTTCACGAATGAGAATGTTCGCGTGAAACTCGAAGAAGAGATCGCCAGTAAGTCTGATGTACCGGTCGAAGAGATCGGTATAGATGTTCCGTCACTCCCATCAGTTCCATATCATAATGCGTTCGCGATAGGTCACATCGATATTCCCATTTTCTCGAAAAATCGAGCCGGCGCGAAGATTCCTGAGAAGATAACTGAGCTCTCAAAGGTAGTAGACGTCCTGCAAGTCTTCATGAACATAATAAGAGTCTATACAAGAGAGAAATACAGAGAGCGTGTGGCAGACGCAGCCACAAAAGTCCTCGGTGAGTCGCCTCCATCGAATCTCTTGTCATATTGATGATCCGGGTAAGGTCCGATCTTCCGGCGAAAGAGGAAGGGATGCTTTGTCGAGTAATTTACTGTAAATACGCAAGGCTTCTGTCTCATTAAGTTCAGTGAATAATGAGACCAGTGCCATCCTCCCGCTTCTCCCCGCGATCTTCTCAGCGAGAGCTCGAGTAGTCATCATGTACTTACCACCCAATAATACTGAGGAACGACCGACAGCGACTTCACCGCTTCCCGGCATAGCAATCGCGACCGTCCCTAGCCGCATTCTATCTTCAAAAAAGAAAGCAAGAATTGCATTCTCAAGTTCTGCGAAATTGAGCCGGAATATCCTTGAATTAACTTTCATCGTGGTCTCTTCGAAATTCATCTGCCTTCTAGTGGAATTCGAATGAAAGCGTAGATAAACAATACTTGACATATCCAACAAATTGCGTTGTACTGGTCGGTTTAGACCGCTACGACTGCTGATTCTTTGATGCGGCATTACAATACATTTTATGACTAATCTCAAACTTATCCAATAATAGTCACGATCGGGGTATCTGATTTGAGTATGCTACCAGATGATATGAAACATCTCATCAATTACGATGAGAAGCTCATACGGGTTCTAAAGGCGAATGAGACGATAGTACTGAGTAATCAGCGTCTGATAATACGAAAATCTGGTGGATTCGGCTTGAGAAAGAGTTTCATGGATTATCCGTATTCCAACATGATTAACATAAAGTTGGACAAGGGCATTCGGAAATCTAGCGTAGAGATATTGATGCGGTCAGGCGTGCAATCAGTAAAGCTGGAAGGCTTGTCCAAGAATGACGCGTATCAACTACATAGGATCATAAGAGAAAATATCGTCGTTTCCTCCGAAACTAAACCCAGTATTCCGTATCCAGTTGTCATCACTCCGAAAGAACCAAAAACCGATTCGGAACGGAAATGCAAAAAATGTGGAAGTCGAGTCTCAGAAGATTTCTCTTTGTGTCCGCTATGCGGTTACGCGCTGAAACTTGAATGTCCAGAATGCGGAAAACAATTCGATCGTAAGTATAAAATGTGCCCATATTGCGGAGAAAACCTGTCGTACATCGAGGAAGCTGACCTGGAGTTCTAAGGTCGTTCATTGAGCTACGCTGTGATCTCCGACATCCATTCGAATCTAGATGCACTCGAAGCCGTCAGCGCTGTGATCCCTGCGGGATCTTCGATAATATGCCTAGGGGATATAGTAGGTTACGGTGCCCAGCCCAACGAAGTCATCGAGGCGATACGAAGTCTAAGACCTCTAGCGGTCTTGATGGGAAATCATGACTATGCAGTAGTTACAGGTGATGTGGAAGGCTTCTCGACATATGCTGCCACAGCAATCACTTGGACGAGGAAACATATTACCGAAACGAATATACAATTCCTATCAAAACTTCGCCCCGAGATCAGACTCGATCTTGACAATGTTCATGTCGCGCTCTATCACGCGAGCCCCATAGACCCTCTCTTCGAATACATTTACCCCGATATCAACTGTGAATATCTCGAATCATTAATTGCCGAGGCCAAAAGTGAAGTCGTCCTATTGGGACACACACATATCCCGATGCGGCTGTCGACGAAAGCCGGTATACTAGCAAACCCGGGTAGTGTCGGCCAACCCAGAGACGGAAATCCAAACGCGAGTATTGGATTTCTCACTTTGTCAGCTCAAGGATACGAGTTTGAAATCAAGCGCGTGAAATATGAAGTGGAATCCGCTGCTGAGAAGATACGTCACGTCGGCCTCCCGCACTTTCTTGCAGACCGCTTACACAACGGGACCTGAGTTGTTGAATATGATACTTTCTTGAGGAATTCTTTTAAGTCAGAGACAGTGGATGCACGGATTTCACCGAGGAGTGCCAGTTGAATCAAAGTAGTGGTTACGTTTTCGGTGGTCACCTTTATGGTGGTCACTACTGGCCCTGATGCACCTCATATTGTCCAAGAAGAGAGCACTTCGGTTACACCGCAGTTGAATCAGACAGTGAAGAGACTGGTAGTGAAATTCGGAGGTTCGAGCTTAGCAGATAGGGAACGAATAGAGCGAGCTGCCCACTTGATTGCCAAAGAATGCAAAAAGGGCACAAAACTGGTCGTCGTCGTATCTGCTATAGGAAAGACGACAGAACATCTGATTAACCTTGTAAATAATTCCGATAAATCCCCGAATAAAACGGATCTTGACGATGTTCTTGCCATGGGCGAGCGGACGAGTGTCAGAGTGTTTGCTACCGCTCTGAAAGGAGAAGGACTCGATGCAAGATATTTCGATCCGTCAGATCGCGATTGGCCAATTATTACGGACGATCAGTTTTCGAATGCTAACCCCATCGTGGAACTATGCGTGCAAAGGGTTCGTGAGCATGTGCTGCCGATGCTGGATGGAGGCACAGTTCCTGTAATTGCTGGTTTTGTCGGACGTTCAACTAGTGGCAGAGTGAGCACGATTGGTCGAGGAGGAAGTGATACGACTGCATTCATCCTTGCACGTGGTATCGGAGCCGGAGAAGTTGTCTTGGTGACAGAAGCTGCAGGTATTCTTACAGCAGATCCCAAACTAATTCCAGAAGCGCGGCGACTTGATCAGATAGATGTTAAAACTTTAATCAAGCTTGCCGATTCAGGTACAAAGTTCATCCATAGAAAGGCATTGCGCTACAAGGATCCGGGCATCCCTGTGCGGGTTATTAACCATAACAATGAAGACTTGGACGCTGAGGGGACTATCATCACAGGCGGTGTCTCGAATGAGATCGAGGTTTCCTTTGAGAGCAATACTCCTACAATGTCCATAACACTGGCAGGGAGTGGGATCTCCGAAAATCCAGATATTGTCTCGGAGGTCGCGGAATCAGTGAAGTATCATTCTACATTAAATGGACTCTCAGCCGATTTCGACTCATTAATTTTGTATGTTCCACAAAACTCATCGAATGCTTTGCTGCCAATGATTCACGAAGTGGTTACACGACACGGCGAAGCGTTGGCGATGGCGGTTCAGCACGATCTAGCATTCATACGGATCAAAGGCGTAGGGCTAGAAGATACGCCGGGCATCATTGGAAGAATCTCAACTCTTCTTCGAGAGACTGGGATCAACATATCAGGAATGTTAACACTTGCGTCAAGCATTTTGGTATTCGTGTCTTGGGAAGATAAGGAAGAGGCATTAGATCTTATGAAACGAGTTGTAAAGGAGAGTATTTGATTGAAGAGTAATCACCTAGAGGCATTGATCGAGGATAGATCAATCTATGAATCTCATAATACGAAGAGTCACAGGGTTATCAGGTGTATCTGCAGTCAGAATTATAGAATTTTTGCAGGACAATTGTGAGGAAATATTATGGAATCTGGTAAGACACGAAGGATTAGGAGAATAATCAAAGGCGATCTGAGAACTCTCATTATTGCAATGGACCATGGCGTTACTGTCGGACCTGTACGCGGTCTGGAGGATATGCAGGAGACTGTAAAGAACGTGGTTAAGGGCGGAGCCGATGCTGTCCTGTTTCACAAGGGGATTGCAAAACATGTCGATACTCTAGACTCAGGATTGATAGTACACGTGGCGGCGTCCACAAAACTCGGTTCAAAGCCAAACCTGAAGGTCGATGTTTGTACCGTACAAGAGGCAATTGCATTGGGCGCGGATGCGGTGTCGACTCATCTCAACATCGGATCAGACGAAGAACATCTTATGTTAGAGTCCTTGGGCACATTATCCCGCGAATGTGACTCTTTTGGAATTCCTCTATTAGCAATGATGTATCCGCGAGGACCGAACATAAAGAATGACCACGCATTCGAAGTCGTATCACATGCAGCGAGAATAGGAGCTGAACTCGGTGCAGATATCGTGAAAACTGTCTATACCGGCGACGTGGACAGTTTCAGACGTGTTGTGAAGAGTTGCCCAGTGCCAATAGTTGTAGCTGGAGGAGCCCAAGCGGGTAGCGACAAGGAAGTGTTCGAACTAGCTGAAAATTCAATGAAATGTGGAGCAGCTGGCCTTTCGTTTGGAAGAAACGTATTCCAACACACCAACCCAACCGCAATCACAGCAGCCTTGGTGAGTATAGTGCACAGCGGCGCCACCGCAGATGAAGCGTCAAAGAAACTGGAAGCCCTGAAATGAAGGAATTTTGGCTCCGAGTTGATGAAGGTGGCTCAACCGAACTAAAGGAAAGGATGCTTCACAGTGCTGAAGGCCTCTGTTCTGTAGCAGTCCTATCTCCGAACGACATCCGGTTTGCAGAAGGTCTGAATATGAAAACGGCTTCAGCAGACTGCCGGTCCGACATTAAATTAGTGAAATATGGTGAATTTGCCTCTGACGGAATCTTGGAAGCCTGCGCCGTTGAGTTAATTGTGAAAGATGCTTCAGATGAAGCTCGAGTCCTCGAACTTATCGATCGTGGCGCGCGATATGTAATTGTGAAGTGTCCAAATTGGAAAGTGATACCACTTGAGAATCTCATCGCGCGAACACGCAACAAAGCGACATTGCTAGCTGACGTTTCAGACGTCAGCGAAGCAAAGTTAGCGTTAGAAGCCCTCGAGTTAGGTGTGGACGGAATTGTGCTCACAGCAAGATCATCTGAGGATATTATGGAAATTGACCGTTTCATACACCAGCATCACAACGAAGTGCCACTCGCAATAGCCAGAGTTGTTTCCAAAAGATCTCTGGGATCGGGAGCGAGAGTATGTATCGACACGTGCGAGCTTATGTATCCCGGAGAAGGAATGCTCGTTGGGTCCCAGTCATCGGGCTTGTTTTTGCTCGAGGCGGAAGTCCATAAGAATCCTCACGTCGAGCCACGTCCATTTCGTGTCAACGCGGGTCCGGTATCTGCATATGTGCTCGTTCCCGGATTTAAGACGCGTTATCTATCGGAATTGAAAGCAGGCGATGACGTACTCATTGTCGATAGAACCGGGAAATCCAGGCCGGGACATGTAGGCCGCATAAAGATCGAGAGGCGCCCCTTGTTCTTGGTCGAAACTGAGCTGGGGGATAGATCGTACTCGCTGATAGTCCAAAATGCGGAAACTGTACGGCTAGTTTGTGCGTTAGATTCCAAGCCTGTAACCGATCTAATTCCCGGAGATGAAGCTCTCATGTTCATCCAAGAGGGAGGCCGACACTTCGGTACCCTCGTGACTGATGAAACGGTGATTGAACGGTGACTAGAATATGTCTGTCAGTACTTCCTGTTGATGACACTCTTCCGAACCTGATCAAACGAATATGCGCAAAGAAACCAGATCTGATAGAATACAGGCTAGATTACCTAACAAAATCCTCAGCATTGGAGACTATAGCGGAGAACAAACGTTGTCCTATAATCGCAGCTGACAGATCACGTCGAAAGCAAGCACGCGGCTTGTTACTTAGTGCCGCAGAAATCGGTTTTGATATAATAGACGTGGACATATCATGTTCGTTTGCGCGTTCAATTATCCGACAGCTCAAAGTGCTTGATGTTCAAGTGATAACCTCCCATCACGACTCCATTCGGACTCCACCTGAGACCAAGTTGATCCGACTTCTACAAACTGAAAGAAAACTAGGGGGGGATATCTGTAAGATCGTAACTACTGCAAATCGACCGATTGACAATCTGGTCGTTCTAGGCTTTATCAACAAATACTCACGCACAGCCAAAATAGTATCATTCGCGATGGGAAAACTAGGCGTCACATCTCGAGTCCTTTCTCCTCTTTTTGGAGCCGAATTCACATTCGCGTGCATCGATAATCACTCCAAGACCGCAGAAGGTCAGACGAGTATCGATGATCTCCGACAGATGTGGAAGAAACTTGAAATCGCTTGAAGTAACCTCTAGGACTCGAATGTATGGTCTAATCGGAGATCCAGTGGACCATTCGATAAGTCCGACTATTCAGAATACGGCATTCACTCATTCTGGTATAGACGCTGTCTATCTTGCATTTCAAGTCAAAAGCGCGAGTCTGAAACCCGCGATTGCCGGCCTGTCGGCACTCGGTATAAGTGGATTGAACGTTACAGTTCCTCACAAGATAAGAGTCATGCGATACATCGATTCGTTCGACAAAGAAGCTATGAATATAGGTTCTGTTAACACAATCGTCAATCACAAGAGAACCTTAGTAGGATTCAACACTGACGGCAGAGGCGCTTTGCGATCTGTAGGAGTCGAACGAGTGGAAGGGGCGTCTGTTTTGCTCCTGGGAGCTGGAGGTGCTGCGCGAGCAATTGCGCACACGTTCGCGCCAAAAGTGCGGAGGCTGAGAATTGTGAACAGGACTATTTTTAGCGCTCAGCAGCTGGGTCGCGCATTGCGTCGGAGATATCGGTGCAAGATCCTGTCGGCTCCATTAACGAGTAGGAGAATGAAAGAATTCGTGGATAGCGCCGAGCTTATTGTAAACGCTTCAACAATGGGTATGAAAAGCCGAAACAATCCTCCAATCAAGAAAGTGTGGCTACGTTCAAACCAAACCGTATTCGATATTGTGTACGATCCTCCCGTAACCACTCTGCTGAAGGACGCACGAAGCGCCGGTGCACAAACGATAGGCGGATTAGATATGCTCCTAAATCAAGGGGCAATTTCATTCAAACTATGGACCGGCAGAAATCCTCCGATAACCGAAATGCGCCGAGCCCTCGAGAAAATGATGGATCATGGCAAAAGCTGAAGCTGTCTGCCATGGGGCAATTACCATCGTTAATGCAATGGCTACAGGTAAAGGCGCTGCCCTCGGAATCAGATTATGGACTAAGGCTACAGTAACTCTCACGGACGATCCGGGTAAAATAAGTGGTCGAATAACAGGTGACCCCACTGAGAGTACATCGTTGATTGGCGAGACTGTGAAGACAATACTTGATCGGTTTGGAGGAAAGAAGCATGGTGCTATTGTAGAGACCGTGTCCAATATTCCAATCGCGGTTGGCCTAAAGAGTAGTAGCGCGGCAAGCAATGCCGTTGCAGCAGCCACTTTGACTGCTCTCGGTCGCCAATTCGATGACATAATGGTGGTCCGACTTGGGGTTAAGTCGAGTTTGAGAGCGAGGGTTACCTTGACCGGCGCTTTTGACGATGCGTGCGCTTGCTACTTTGGAGGACTCGTTGTGACAGACAATCGAACTTGCAAAATACTTAGGCGATCCAAATCATCAGCGAACGGAGATCATATTCTGCTCCATGTCCCTCGATTGAAGAAATACAGTGGCGATATTCGCAAGGAAAGTTTCAAGCGGATTTCAGAACTCGTGAACCTAGCTCACAAAGAGGCTCTGCGAGGCAATACTTCTCTTGCTCTTACGTTGAATGGCATTGCTTATTCTAGTATCCTAGGCTACGATCCATCGCCTGTTGCTGATGCACTTGAAGCAGGTGCTGCCGCAGCAGGCTTGTCAGGAAAGGGTCCAGCGGTTGCTGCAATCGTCTCGAGCCGGAAAGTGGATGATGTAATCTCAGCCTGGGAACGCTACCCTGGCGATACGATTGAGACTGCTTTGAACGTGAGAAAAGCCTCCGTGCGGGTGTTGAATTGAATATTACTGTAAAACCTACGCGAATCATCGGTGGCGAAATAAAGGCTCCTCCGTCAAAAGCTCAGACTCATCGTGCATTGTTCACGGCTCTCTTGACAAGAGGCACTACGATCATAAGTCATCCATTACACTGCGACGACACCGATGCGACCGAAAGGGCTATCGCAGCACTTGGTGCGAGAACATCTGGCTCGACAATTCTGAATGTTTCAAGCGATGGTCTGGAGCAGCCAAGGGGAATCATAGATTGTGGGGAGTCAGGAGTTACTATGCGCTTTGTCATTCCAATATTGAGTTTGGTCGGAGGAGAGAGGGTTGTTACGGCTAAGGAGAGCTTGATGCGGCGACCTATTGAACCATTGGCGGATGCTCTAAAGCAGCTCGATGTGTCATTAAGTGTAGACGACCGAGTGATCACAGTCAATGGAGGCCCTACAGAGGGAGGAACAGTGCGTGTACGCGGAGACGTGAGTTCCCAGTTCATTTCCGGATTACTTCTTGCCGGCGTCTTGATGAAGAGAGGGATCAAATTGGAGATAATCTCACCGCTCGAGTCGCGTAACTACGTTCTGTTGACAATCGAGACTCTGCGGAGGCATGGAATCAATATCAATGTAAGTCGAAATTTCTCTCTCTTCGAGGTGCCTGGGGGCCAAGAACCCAAACCGACAACACATGAGATTTCGGGTGATTATTCCTCCGCTTCTTACCCTTTGTGCGCTGCAGCGATTACTCGGTCATCATTGACTGTCAGTAATTTGTCGCAGGCGTTGGAGCCGGATTCTATCATAATCGATTTTCTTGCGAGGAAAGGTGTGAGAACGCTGGTGAATGATAACAGTGTGACCCTTTATGGCGGCGGCAGATTGAAGGCGACGGACATTGATATTCGAGGTTGTCCAGATTTAGGCCCTGTTCTTGCAGTGCTTGGTTGTTATGCTGACGGTCAAACACGAATCACCGGTGCGGGAAGGTTACGGTACAAGGAATCTAATCGACTCGCATCGATGCGTTCTGAATTGGCATCCTTAGGAGGCAAGGTTGAAGAAACGGAAGATGGCCTCCTCTTGGCTGGCCCAATTAGCTTAAGGGGAGGAGTCGCACAAGCCCACAACGATCACAGAATTGCTATGGCCCTTGCAATTGCGGCTTTGGGTGCAAAGGAAGAGGTCACTATACAAGGAGCCGAGTGCATAAACAAATCGTACCCGAACTTTTTCGACGATTTGCGGTCAGTAGGAGTGGAAGTGGTTGGGTGACAGTTCGTTCGGGAAAGAGTTTAGCATTACTGTTTTTGGAGAGAGCCATGGTCCTGCTGTTGCAGCGCTAATTGATGGGTGCCCTGCTGGGTTAGCCCTGACCGTGGACGATATTCAACATGAGCTGGACAGGCGAATTCCTCCTGACCCTACACTCGTCTCTGCAAGGCGAGAAAAAGACGAGATCCAAATCCTGTCGGGAGTATACGATGGATTTACAACAGGTGCACCAATAGCACTGCTGACGGAGAATAAAGATATCCGGTCCCTGGACTATGAAAAATTGAAGACTGTTCTCCGGCCTGGTCACGCAGATTATCCCTCTCGTATCAAGTTCGGAGATTTTAATGACCTCAGAGGTGGTGGGAGAGCTAGCGGAAGGATGACGGCTTCTCTAATTATGGCAGGGGCCGTTGCGAAGAAGCTTTTGCGAGTAATTGGAGTTGAGGTCTTTGCGCATACAGTTCAGATATACGATGTGAAGATAGATCATAATCTGCCTCACGACGCGATAAAGCGGGATACCTATACAAACTCCGTAAGATGTGCTGATTCATCTGTTGCTGAGAAAATGGTAAGTGCTATTCATGAAGCGCGCGGAGAAGGGGACAGCGTAGGTGGTGTAGTAGAGTGTATCGCAGAAGGAATTCCTCCCGGAATTGGTGAACCTTTCTTTGATAACTTAGATGGAGACCTTGCGAAGATAGCTTTCAGTATTCCTGCTGTCAAAGGATTCGAAGTTGGTTTGGGCGCTCATGCGTCGGCAGTAAAGGGGTCGGAGAACAATGATCCATATGGTGTGGTTGACGGCAAGATTGTTGCGTTAACAAATAATGCAGGAGGGATTCTCGGTGGAATTTCAAATGGGATGCCGATAGTAGTGCGTTTAAGCTTCAAGCCACCCTCATCAATCCCTAAAGATCAAAGAACCGTCGACTTGTCTGGTATGACGGATATCAAGATCCAGGTCACTGGACGACACGATCCGTGCATTGTACCAAAAGCTGTTCCCGTTGTTGAGGCTTCGGTGGCAATTGTGCTCGCGGATCATTGCATTCGTTCAAACAAGATTCCGAGAGTCTTAGGCAAAAAGCATTCAACTTAGAGCGGCTTGCACCGCAGAGTTGAAGCGTTCGTAGGAATCCGCGAAATGTCTATCACTTTCGACGAAGCTTCGGCCTGTGTTCAATATTCTCAGCAGACGTTCCGGATTGGCCCGAATGATGTTAAGCATAATTCTAACTTGTTCACTAAACGCCTGAAGCACCGAGGTCTTACTATCCGCTAAGATCGAAATCTCATTTACATGATCTTCCTGGTAAATTGCCTCAGCAACCAATGAGTGCAGTCTGAAAGTGGTTCCAGAAGCCATGTTGATCTCATTCATATCTACTCGTAAAGATCGAAGCGTTTCAATGAGACTTATGCTCATTAGGTGGGGCAGCGTGATCACTATCGTTGCGAGGGTATCATGCTCATCCATGGAACATGGGATCATTCGTGCTCCTAGTCGTCGAAATATCGAGAGTAATTGTTCCGCTTTAGAGTCGTGCGTCCTCGACACCACCAAAATCGACCTGTTCACAAGTTTCTTTGTACCTGGTCCGAACATGGGATGAATACTGAGAACGGAGAATCCTTTCTTTTGTAACGCCGAAATTGCGCGTCGCACAGGGGCTTTCATCGAAGATATTTCCACGATGAGTATTCCTTTCCTGAGTTCGCGTCCAAGTTGGTTGAGAATCCTATTACTTACCTTTGTTGGAGTGGCGAGCACAACTATGTCGGATGCCCTTGCTGCCGCTAGGTAGTCAGTCGCAAATTTGATGTCGAACTCCTTGGAACGTGTTCTTCCAGCTTGTATATTTCGATCCGAAATTACAACATTATAGCCGTTTGATTTCAAGAACTTACTAAACCACCACCCCATTCGTCCGGCTCCACCGATTACTGTCACTCGGGCCAAGATTCGATCGCTTGTCCGATTGATTGTATCGTGTTCGGAATTAGTGCTTTGGGAAGTGACACTGCTAACCTGAAGAAAGCCGGGTAGTTTCCGAATGATTGGCCCGGACTGATGCTGACCAGCCGCTGCTTCAGCAACTCTGTTGCGAAGCTGATGGAGTCAAAGTGCTTTTTCCTCGAGCGTGGGAATACGTAAAATGCGCCCTCAGGTTTGTAGAACTCAACATTTATCTTGTTCAATTCCCTGCAGGTCAAATCCACTTTGCTCAGAATCGCATTGATGTTGAGTTGTGCTTCGTTCTTGCTCTCCTTTAATGCGACGATGGCCGCTCTTTGAATGAATTCCGGAACACACGTAATTGCGGTTTGAATAATCCGTTTTATTCGCATAACATTTTCTTTCGATGTAACTAGGTAAGCAATCCTCCATCCAGTGAGGCTGAATCGCTTCGAGAAGCTACTAACGTAGACAGAATCCGCATAGTCCTCTTCGAGTATGCTCGGAGGTTTCGATCTGACATACTTCTCATAGACTTCGTCCGAAAGTACGAAAGTACCATACTTCCTAGCGAGTTCCACAATCTCATGAAATTTCTTTCTGTGTACGATCTTCCCTGTTGGATTGCTCGGGTTGTTCAGAACGAGCATTCTTGCACCTTTTCGCAGCTCCTCTTCTAGTTGCGATAGGTCGATCTCCCAACCGCTTTCAAGTGTAGTGTTTAGGGAGATAACACGACCCTTAGTTAACATCGTACACTCCTCGTATGCTGGCCACGAAGGTTGCGGAATGATCACTCTCTCGAGTGCTGATACGAAGCTCATGACTGTCGCAAACACTGCAAATCTACCGCCCGGAGCGATCAGGATTTGATCTGGATCAATCGAAACTTTGTGTTCCTTTGATAATTCGTGTGCCAGCGTTTGTCGTAGTTCCAGCAGGCCGGACGCTGAGCCATATCCGATGATTCTGTTCTTTTGGAGTGAGGAGATTAAACCCTTCACTATAGGCTTCGGCGGTTGGAAGTTTGGCTCGCCAATCTCGAAACGAGTAATCCTCTTTCCTTCCGTAGCTAATTTTTCCGTTAGCTCGAACATCTGTTTTAGTAGTTGGTCTTTTGACTGATGTGGTTTTGTGTCTTCTTGCACTTTGACGGTTTGTTCGATCAACAATTCTCCTAACTGATTTGCGAATGGGACGTCTATGCCCAAATTGGCCGCGGAGTTCACAAGGTTATTCATCGTGGATTGTTCAGCGTCGGCATCAATTATAGGCAAGCCGCGAGTTTGTTTCACTTTGGACAACTCAATCCCTAAAGTCAGTCTATTTTTGATCAATGATAGAAGTTGCCTATCGATCTCCCTAATTTGATCTCGGTATTGTTCCAGTGTGGTCACGCAGGTTCACACACAGATTTTCGGAGTGTGTCGCGTTCACTCATTAAAGGATAATGATGCTGTTCCCACTGAAATCAGTCGAGATATCCCTGCTCTGTGCCATCTCTTGCTAGCTTAACATATCCGAATTCGATGATGACTGGTTGACGACTTCGTCGGCTATATACGGTTAGGTTGTTGCGCGTCATTGACTCAAGGATTCCGATTTGATCCATATACCCCTTGTCATTGAGGAAGCCTAGAAGGACGCTATTCATGTTCATACTGCCTTTCGAGAAAGGTTCCATAATGCTCTTTCTCATTTTAAGTTTGACGTTCTCCAATTTGAGTGTGTAAGAAGTACTATTGGTAGGAAAACGCTGGTAGCCAATCCTGCGAATTTCTCTTCGTTCTCTTCTGGTTCGAATTAGGATTACTTCAGGCGACTCCACGACTAGAGGATGGATCTTAGTCGTGCGCACTATGGGATTAAAACTGTCACTTGGCCCGATCCCAACTAGTTTTTCAGGATTGACTGTTGAGATCAGGTTTCTCTTGTAGAGAATCGCTGCGGCATCATTCATCCACCCATCAGTATTGACAATCGTCACCCCCGTAAAATCGGAGCATAGCATTCGCTTGATTCCATTGAGCACTCTTGATTGCACGAAACTCGGAGTGTTATGTCCTACGAAAAACATTCTCTCAGGTTCAAGGTGAGCAAGGGTTGGTCTCGGTCTAGAAGGAGTCGATGTCGATATAGTTGTTGGAGGTCCAATATCCGCTTGGCCTATATCAGCATCAAGTACTCTGACATGACGTCTTCTATTGATAAGTACGTTCATGACATAGGTGCACAATGTACTTTTTCCAACATCCGAGGGTCCAATAACCATCACGATCCCCTTGTCCATCTCAGTGAGTAAATCGGCCAAACTTCTCCAAGATTCTGGGACGCAACCGCCGTCCATTTCCATGGTTTTTCCAGTCCTACTTAGCGTCAGTTCGATTTCTGCCACGTCTTCTGATTCAATTGATAGTTGTTTGTCTTGTTGGATTACGATTTTCGTGTATTGAACGAGTGGGGCTTCGAAGATTTTGGCGCGACCTTTGGTTAGAGTAAAGCTGGCTGGTCCTCTGACGATCAAGGTCTTATTGCGAGGGATGAGATAGCGCAACGATTTGTCGAATCCTAATACTCATCTACATTCATAGGGCATATTGCTAAATACAATGGCTCAGCGTAAATTCCATCTGTGTCAGCAATGAGAATCGGTGAATACGATGTCATCGAGGGCCTTTACTACACGCGAGAACATGAATGGATGAAGCTTGAAAACAACAACTGTCGTATCGGCATCACTGACTACGCACAGAAGACATTGCACGAGGTTGTGTATGTTGATCTACCTCCATGTGGCAAGGTCTTGACTCAGAATGCAAGTTTAGGGACAGTGGAATCGGTTAAGGCGGTATCTGAGATGTATTCTCCGATTTCCGGAGAAGTTGCGGAGCGTAATGAATCTCTCATCAATTCGCCCGAGTTGGTGAACCAGGATCCGTATGGCGTCGGCTGGATTGCAGTAGTTAAGCCTTCGCGTCTCAATGACGAGGTGAAGCTTTTGCTGAGTCATATTGATTACGCGCGGTACCTGGATCAACTTGTAAAGAAAGGGTAAACTTGCGTTGACCACGCCAACCGTTATTTCATCAAGCGTGCATGAATTTAAAAATGCGCCGTGAGCTAAGTTCTGGAATGGAATCATAATGGATCTATCCAATTCTACCATAGAAGAACGATTATCGCAGTCGCGTGCGTTCAAGAGAGCCGCCCTCCGAAAGCTGCAGCAGAGGACCTGGCGGAACGGTAGCGAAGTAAGAGAGCTTCACTATACCATTGCGTCTGAATTTCTATGTCTACCCTCGTTAGATAATGTGGATAGATTGTCGACAGTATATGGATATGCGCGAGTACGCAAAGCCATAAGTCTCCTAGATAATCTGGTTTTTGAAGAATTCTTTTACGGAAAATTCCCCATTTACCCAATGTGGATGAAACAATTTACGCGGCTTCTCGACGCCGCTAGACCTCGAGCCACAATCAGGGAACTTATGACAAGCTCAGGTAACTAAGGTAATAGATTCCGCGCAATTTCTATATCTCCAAAAGTGAGCATTATCCGTAGTCGGAAGGATATACTGCGTATTTACATAATGCAGGGTCTCCAGATCGTGACTCGAAAACTGTCAATGGGATGTAATGCTCTCGACAAAATGCTCCACGGAGGAGTGGAGCGGGGGGAGATCACTCTTCTTTATGGAGAATCGGCTACAGGGAAGACGACGGTGTGCATCCAAGCAGCAGTTTCGGTAGCCACACAAGGGCTAAAGGTTCTATTCGTTGATTCCGACAATTCGTTCACTCAACAACGATACCGCCAAATCGCAGGCGACAATTCGCATTCACTGAGCGAACTCATAATGCTGTTTTTCCCAGACTCGTTCGAGAGACAGAGAACGCTATTAGAATCATTGAATAGCTACGTTACCCCTCAATCGGGGATAGTCATAATTGATTCGATGTCCACATTATATAGAGCGGCTTTCTCCAAAGCTAAGAGTATATTCGATCTCAACCGTGACCTCACAAGACAACTTGCATACCTTGCTGAATTAACTCGATCAAAGGAGATTGCTTGTCTCATAACTAGTCAAGTACATGCGCGCTTGAATTCGATCGGCGACCAAGTCGAGCCCGTTGCAAGTCGAGCTATAACTCATTTTCCAAGCACTATCATAAGAATGCGAAATACGCCCAGTCCAAAGTTGAGGGAGTTTGCATTAGAAAGAATATCGGGTGTCGAAACTAAAGATATGCGATTTCATCTAGCTTTGAATGATAGTGGGTTCACTGAACCTAATGATTTAACTTCTTAGCTGCTTAGCAGCTGATTGAGTGACATTGTGGCCCTCGTCGCAAGATTGGCTATCTGCTCTGTATATCATCGCGCCAATCTATTGCACGAATGGGGCACCTGTTATCTTCGGTGGTGGCGCTGCAGTCGACTTTGGAAGAACCATGCCTGATGGTGAACGAATATTCGGAGATCACAAAACTATTCGTGGTCTTCTAAGCGGTCTCGTAGTCGGCGTAATCGTTGGTATCTTCGAATCTTTTTTCTCTGGATCTAATATGACCGCCATTGCTGCATTAGCCTCTGCAGGAGCACTAATCGGCGACTTAAGCGGTGCATTCGTTAAGCGCCGGATGCATATCAAACCAGGACAGCCATTGCCCGGAGTGGATCAATTAGATTTTGTGTTGGGCGCCGTACTGGCGGTCTCGCTGATATATGTCCCGACTTCGGGAGCTTTGTTGGTTCTGGTCTGTGTTACCCCACCGATTCATCTGTTGGCGAATATAAGCGCGTACAAGCTCGGGCTAAAGTCCAACTATTGGTAGTTATCCGCCCAATTTCGATACAATCAACGCATTTGAGTAGTAAGCTACGACCAAAACAGTGATAGTGCCGATTATCAGCAGCAGGTACGCATTCCTTGGGCGATAAGCAAATCTTGTACTGCGAAGAAGCATATACAATCCGGCTAGCCCAAGCATGTAAAGGAAAGCAGCGATCAAACTCTCATTGAGGGTCTGTTGCCCTAAGGTTCCCCTGATTAGAACCGAGTATCCAGTAGAAGTAGGCAGTAACGAAATCGGATGCTCAAGAATGTCATAAACTCCTCCGGCCAGTACAAAACCGACGAAGGATAATGCGACTATAATTGATACTGTGGTAGAAGGTTTCATTCTCCTGGCTGTCGAGGGCGAGCGGAAGATTTTCAACGAATATCCAATGTTCCCGAACCACCTCTGAAGCCGCCACGGAACCTTCTTCATCCTAATCCTAAGCCCTTCGAGCATTTTTCTAATCCCGTCGCAGAGGAATAACCACGAGGCTAAAATAGGTTGCCATAAGTCCCTCTAAGAGGAAGTTGCTTATTGCCTCAGAAGATCGTGTGTGCAGATTGTGGTTCAATTCTATATCACGGACTCGAGCTCGAAACACCCACTGAGATAATTCAACGTCATAATGGGGTCTGTCCACAATGCAAGAAAAAGCTTGAGTTTGAGACTGAGAAACTCAGAATTGCTCCTTTTGAAGTGCCCCCAAAATAATTTCTGCGTGAGGAGCATTCCGCACCGATTGTCAAATCGAGTTCAATTGCAAGATTTCCATGAGGCAAATGGCCACATTGTAGACTTCTCAGGTTTCAATCTCCCTCTCTGGTTCAACGGAATTACCCATGAATCTCTTACTGTGAGAAACGCAGTGGGGGTCTTCGATGTCAGTCACATGGGTCGCGTGATCGTACGTGGCACTGATTCGTGCAGGTTCTTGGACACTGTTACAACTAACGACGTAAGTTCGCTTCGCGTGAGTGATGGTCATTACTCGCTCTTCTGCAATGAAAAGGGAGGAATCAAAGACGATCTTCTTGTCTTTCGGGTAGCCGAAGAGGAATATATGCTCATTACCAATGCAGCAAATCGAACCAAGGACTTCGCTTGGCTGTCCGAGCATGCTGATGGAGCCGTTGAAATCGAAGATGTGTCAGATCGCGTCGCCATGTTCGCACTGCAAGGTCCGCGGGCCGTTGAAGTGCTTCAGAAACTTGTTAAGAATAATGTCGCTCTGATTCCTCGCTTTAGTTCAGTTTGGAGCGAGATTGCAGCTTCGAGGGTACTAATAACAAGAACCGGCTATACGGGGGAAGACGGATTCGAAATATTCGTCATGAACTCTCCAGTTACCTCACCTCAAGTTGCGGTCGAAGTGTGGAATAAGGTACTTCAGGCAGGGAAACCTACCGGAATTGAGCCGTGCGGCCTTGGCGCCAGAGATCTGCTTCGGCTAGAGGCGGGATTCTGTCTATATGGAACCGACATAGACGAATCTACAAATCCTTACGAAGCTAACCTAGGATTTGTTGTCAAACTTACGAAGAAATTCATTGGACGGTCGTGCTTGCAGGAAGTGAAGGAAAAAGGAGTTGGCAGAAGCAGAATTGGGTTTGTGACACTGAACCGAGTGATTCCGAGACATGGATACCGGATCTTTCAATCAGAGCAAGAAGTCGGAGTAACTACAAGTGGGACACTTTCACCAATACTCAACAAGGGAATAGCTTTGGGATATGTGAAAACGAGAGATTGTCAGCTAGATTCGTACGGAATCCAGATGAGAGATCGGATAGAACCTGTTGAGGCTGTGAAGATGCCGTTCTACGATAGAACGAAGTATGGGTATGAACGGACTCAGATCTGATTACTGACTGGATTCGTTCGACGCGGCAGTAGTCTTTTTTGTCATGGCGTCGGTAGGTCGAAGGACTGTGACTGAAGGAGCCCATCTTATTCCGGACATGTCCGGAAGAGCAGTGCCACACTGAAGGCAAGTTCCTAGACCGGATGGGTTAGGAGTTCCGCATATTGAACAGAATATGGGTTTGAGAATTGAGCCGCAGCGCGTGCAATATCTAGACTCTTCATCGTTTGCCTGTGCGCATTCAGAACATGTTG
>Ga0187778_10000692_pt1 | contig 24033 bp, 18 predicted proteins | sample 1015_Q2_SP5_20_M_FD_132418 | JGI IMG/M metagenome (GOLD analysis project Ga0187778, IMG submission 132418) | Tropical peat soil microbial communities from peatlands in Department of Meta, Colombia - 1015_Q2_SP5_20_MG | ecosystem: Environmental > Terrestrial > Soil > Wetlands > Peat | place... | reverse complement strand
TTTGTCGCCGGGAGTGGAATCGCATCCATCGCCATCGCGCTAGGGACTCTTGCCCTGGTGATCATACCAACTCTGAGTTTACAAAGAACCTATCCGCTCACGACTATCTGGTGCTTTGTGCCACTGGCGTGGGGCATCTGGGCGCTGATTACGCCGGCTTCGTGGATGCCTCAACGCCTACCAATTTGGGGGGCGATTCTGGGATTGATCGCGGGATCGTTGGGTGCATTCGTCCTCGACCTGCCGTCCAGAATTCTCGGCACGACGGTGCCAGTTATCCTGCGCGGAGTGGCAGTCGTGGCCATGGCTGGGTTTTACTATCTGCTCTGGATGCTTGTCCGTGTGGCTTATGCGACTCTAGCGCCAAAACCAGAAGAAAGAGGTTGACTCCCGTAAGCCGAGGTCAAGCCACTGAATCGGCCCACGTGGGATTCTTGAGTTGCGTGCCTACCATCCCACCGCGGGTACGAGCAAGAACTTTCACCCTGCGTATCCCGAGCTATGGCAGTAAGCCACAAGCTTGTGCTACAACCCGTATGCTTCCTTGGGTGCCAGATATTGCGGGAAATGCGGCAAGAGTAGCTTCCGCGCCGTGTAGCACAGATGGCACGCATCGACGTAGCTGTCACTCACTGCAAGACCGCGCTCTGAGGCGAGGCAGATCGGCCCGCCTCGAAGCAAAGGCCCTACGACCGGGTGCGTTTGCGCATCATAGTCGTGAACCAAGTCGGGTAGTGCCTTCTCCCGGATGTTACCCATGCTCAGCCCTTGGCATAGGTGTACATTGCCATAAGCGTCCACGTGGACTCGCTCAGGACTGACCAGGTCTTCGTGAGGACACGTTGTAAGTTCCTTACAATCGCGTAGCGGGAGGCCAACCGTGAGCCTTTCTGCTGCCCGCCCCTTGAAAAGGACACCGCCTCCAACCACCGGTTTACCTTGATATTCCTCGGAAGGCCGTCGGGACACGCTCGGTGGTTCAATGCAGATCGTGCAGGTTGGAATGCCAAGCTGCTGCGCGGCTTCACGGGCAAATTCTGCCCTTCGGTCATTCTCGTCGAGACGATGAAACTCATCATCACTGACACTGAAATCGACGATACCCAAGTCGCGAATCGGTCTTAGCCAGTACAGGCCATCTTCGACCGAAGTTGCCCAGTAGCCGTTGGTGACGATGCCTGCGTCGAAACCTGCGTCCCGCACCATGCGCAAACCTTCCAACAGCAGGGGATAGAATAGGAACGGCTCGCCGCCCTCAAAATACACAATGCTGACGGTTCCCAGTTCTTTGATCTGCTTGATAAGAGTCCGCAGTTGCCCAATGGTGAAAGTTGCCTCGCGGCTGGGGCCGCAATGCAGAAAGCAGTGCTCGCATTCATTGGTGCACTTCAAGGTGAGCAGGATGTGGATTCCCGTAAGCACGTTCCCCCCCGGGGCACAGGAGCGCAACGCTTTGGCCTTCAATGTTCGAACGTCAGCTGAGGGGGATGCAGTGATCAAGAACACAGAGGTTAGTTCGTCCAGCAACCAACAACGGATGAGACTCGTGCGATCTGGTCGACAATGAAGTGATGAAGGTGCACGTACAGTGCTATGCGGGCCGAAAGGCGGACGAGCGGCCCGTTCGATTCAGGCTCGAAGGCAAACAGTATTCCGTTGAGGCGGTGCTCGACCAGTGGTACGACCCCGAGAGCACCTATTTCAAGGTTCGCGCAGATGACGGGAACCTTTATATTCTCCGACAACAAACGTCGATCCCCGGGACGTGGGACTTGGTCTCATTCGGCAAGCAGAGGAGCGCTGACTCGTAGCCGTACGCAGTCCGTTATCGGCGCTTAGCGAGCCAAAACTGCCTGGCGTAAAACGCAAGGTTCAGACTGCAGACGATCACGGTCGCAATGGTCAGAACAGTAGCGGAAATGTCCGGGTAGACGAGCTTATCCAGATAATGAAGCAGGAACCCACCCTGGTACGGCTCGATTCCGGCGTGGCCTTCGAGCCATTCCTCCACCAGAGTCAAAGGACACGGCCATGGAAGAACTTCGGTGAGGATTCCCCAGACTAAAGAGGCGATATGCACCCAGCGAAGACCCGGACGCGAACGTACGAACAAAACTCCGAAAATCACCCACCCGAGGAACAGAGTGTGCAGTAAGAGGACAGCAGTGGCGAGTGCCGAATAGAAATCAGAAGCAAAACCGGCCGCCTGCATTTCTAAAATTTACAGCAACGATCGTTAACGACCAACCGACACACATTCACAAAGGTGTGGGCCACGGAATAGGAAGGTTGGCGGACGGCGATAGCGGTCGAGGACACGCTTGCGCAGGATGTTTTGTTGGCGGAGAAGGAGCCCACGATCCAGTGCCGGGCGGAAAGCTCCGGTCTGCTTCGCGCAATGAATCGCGCATAGCCCGTACGGTGGTCCTCAAACCGGAACTAGCGAGTGCAAGCTTCTCACGGGCAGCCATGCACCGGACTCTGTTCCTGCCTCATGCGAAGAATTGGCGGACATTGCGCTGGGCTACGAGAACGAGTGGCTCGGCGTAGGGTTGAGCAAGTTTCAGGAAGCCGAAAAGACTGCGTGACCTCTCCTGCTTTGAGCAGCACGAGTATGGAAGCGATTCCCATCCCAGGAGCCGAAATCTACTACGACAAGAATTGTCGCTCGCCTGCAGAGGCAGTGCTTAGGTCGGGTGGCTTGACACCTAAGTCGTGCGGTTTTCTTTGCCAATTTGCGGAACATCACTGAAAGTTCCTGTACTTCGGTATCTAATAGTTGTGAGATTGAGCCACAACATGGCCAGCGAGATAGCGAGTATGCGAATTAAAGAGGTAGCACCGGAACGATTGGCAGAATTTTTCTACCACTATCACCGAGCACTGGAAGCATTCGGCAAGGGAACCGAGAATGGTTCCGGGAAGGAGACGGCCAAAACTGAGAAGGATCGCGTAGTGACAGCTGCGCACCTAATGCTCCTCGAACTCGATTCGGCCCACAACCAATCGGCGAAATCACGGCAGTACTTTGCCGAGCCTGGCGAAGCAGAGTGGGGCTGTTAAGCTCCACTCAGTCGCACTGTTAAGCAACTTGTGCGCTTCCTCAGCCAACCGACGAGAGCCATGCTGGCTGCGACGAGTCAGTTAACACGACCTCACGAAGGGGGAGTGTGGCATTTGCAGCCGCGATAGGATCTTAGCCAACGCCCATTATCGACACCCTCGGGACGTTTCACCAGTAATCCGGCCCCGCCAACAGAACGGCAGGTGAGACGGTCCGTTACGCTGCTGTGTGCCGAAGATCACTGCAAGGGAGACCCGGATGAATGAACACTGAATACGTCTCCAATCAACACATGCAGGTTTTTCAGCAACTGAAAAGTTTACCCATGGGCGCGATCATTGGGATTCGAAGGGAAGACAAGAACAAGTGGGAAGGCCGCGTGCCTCTGGTTCCGACTGATGCATCCGATCTGCAGATGAGGCGGGGGGTGAGGTTTCTTGTCCAGCCTTCCACTCTGCGTGTCTACGCGGATGATGAATACCGGTCCGCTGGAGTCGAGGTGAACGAGGATCTTGGCCCTGCGTCGCTTATCCTTGCAATCAAGGAAATACCAACACACTTGCTACTTCCTGGAAAGACCTACGTCTTCTTCGCACACGTGGCGAAGGGGCAATCGCATAACATGCCCATGCTTCGGCGTTTGATGGAACTGGGCTGTTCCCTCGTGGACTACGAAAAAATCACGGATGATCAGAAGAGAAGGCTGATTTTCTTCGGCCGCCAGGCTGGCTATGCTGGAATGATCGAGACGTTGCGTTGCCTCGGGCAACGGCTGGTTGGGTCTGGAATGTCAACGCCTCTTGCACAAGTGCACCCGGCCTTCGAATACCGGGACCTGACCGAAGCAAAAGCTCACCTCACCGCGTTGAGCGACGAAATTGTGCATCAGACGGCAGCACACCCGTTGATCTTTGGCTTTTCCGGGTATGGCAATGTATCGATGGGGGCGCAGGAAATGTTCGACTGTCTTAAACCCATGGAGGCGACCGTTGCGGATCTGACTGCCGTGGCGTCCGCAGCTGCGAGCCCGCGACCTGTGAAAGTCGTGTTTCGCGAGGAGGACATGGTCGCACCCAAGGAACAGAATACCCCGTTCGACCTGCTAGAGTATTATGACCACCCGGAACGATACGAGGGCTGTTTTGAAGAGCACCTGCCACACCTTGATGTGCTGGTCAACTGCATTTATTGGGAGCCCCGATACCCGCGTCTGGTCACGCGCGAGTGGGCCAGAAAAAACTACCTCCCGGGTTGTGCCCCACGCCTCAAGGTAATCGGTGACATCAGCTGCGACGTTCGAGGAAGCGTCGAACTCACGGTGAGAGTCACCGAGCCGGACCATCCCTGCTACGTTTACCTCCCTGAACAGGACTCTGGTCGGGACGGCGTGGACGGGCATGGCCCGGTGATAATGGCGATCGACAATCTTCCCTGCGAGTTTTCCCGGGAATCGTCACAGTACTTCAGTTCCGTGTTGCGGGACATGATTGCCCCCCTGGTGAACGTCGACTGGCAGGTTCCATTTGAAATGCTCGACCTGCCGCCTTGTTTAAAGCGGGCCGTGATCTTGCATCAGGGGCGTCTGACCCCTGACTATCAGTACATTCAAAAACATCTGGAGGCGCATCCCAAACCACAGAAGGGACTCGAAACTATGCGGTTGGGCTCAGCTGTTCGCCTTCCTGTGATCGAGGAGTCGCATATGAAACGTGTTCTAGTGTTAGGCGCCGGGCTCGTGGCCAGGCCGTTGGTACGGTATCTGTTGCAAAAGGGTTATCAGGTCACTGTGGCGAGCCGGACCGCAAGCAAGGCTGAAGCCTTGATTGCAGGTCACCCAGCCGGGAAGGCACTCGCTCTCAACGTTCAGGATGAGGGTTTGCTGGCGCAGTTAATAAAGGATTGCGACCTCGTAGTCAGCTTGGTGCCCTATACGTTCCATCCAGTGGTGGCAAAGCACTGCATCGCCAACCGGAAGCACATGGTGACAACCTCGTATGTTTCGGCTGCGATGCAGGAACAAGATCGCGCTGCCCAGGAAGCCGGGGTCACAATTTTGAATGAAATCGGGGTCGACCCCGGCCTCGATCACATGTCAGCGATGCGGATCATCGATAACGTCCGTACCGCGGGCGGGCGCATCGTTTCCTTCTGCTCTTATTGCGGTGGCCTGCCGGCACCGGAAGCCAGCGACAATCCGTTTGGCTACAAATTTTCCTGGGCTCCCAGAGGCGTCCTGCTGGCCTGCCGTAACGGCGCGATGTACCTGATGGACGGCCGTAAGGTTGAGGTCCCCTCGGACCGTCTCTTCCGCGATATGCATATCCTGTCGGTTCCGGGCCTAGGGGAATACGAAGCCTATCCGAATCGGGATTCGATCAGCTACATCGATGTTTACGGGCTGCAAGGCATCCAGACGATGTACCGCGGGACTCTTCGCAACATCGGCTGGTGCGATTGCCTGTATAACTTCGGGAAGCTGGGCCTCCTCTCGTTGGACGAAATCGATGCCCGTGGAAAAACCTACTCCGACTTGATGCGCAGGCTGGCGGGTGCCTCCGAAGGTGACGATTTGCCGGCTGCGACAGCCAGAAAGCTCGGGATCCCGAAGGAGTCTTCCCCGATCCGGAATCTTGAGTGGTTGGGTATGTTCTCCAGTAGGAAGCTGGGGGCCGAGCGGATCAGCCCCCTTGATGCCATGGGCAATCTGATGTACGAGAAGCTGGCATTCCGCCCGGGTGAACGGGACATGCTCGTGTTGTTCCACGACTTCCGGGCCGAATTCCCCGATGGTCAAAAGGAGCGGATCGTCTCCGAACTCATCGACTACGGAATCCCGCACGGCGATTCATCCATGTCGCGAACGGTCTCCCTGCCGGCTGCGATTGGGGTGGACATGATTCTCACCGGCCGCATTACTGCGTCCGGCGTCCTGCGCCCGGTGACCCCGAACATATACAGTCCGGTGCTGAACCAACTTGCGCAGCTTAACATTTCATGCAAAGAACGGACCGAGACATACTATGCCCGTGCGGCTTGAGCAGATTGGATGAAGAGCTGTTTTAAGAGCCCGGGGCGACTTTGCTTGTCCGTCGCTCCGAGATGCAGTGTCCACATATTTTGAAAGGTATTGGCACGGAAGAAGGTTGCGAACATCAAGGGACATCCCGACGCGCCGCTGGCGGAAAAGATGCTCGCCTACATCCCACCTGCGACACGGTATAACGTAACGAACAAGGGATCGCAAGTCCCTGAGTGCGTCTGGTTGGTAGCGCCAGCAACCGAGGCAGCAAAACCCTGAGGGCCAAGCTCCTTAATTTGATCGCACAGGGCTAGATCGCTCGCGAGGCTCAGGCAATTCCTTCATGTCCTTCATCGAAACAATGAAACCGCTTCTTGCACGGAGGGTTGGCGCATTTTGTCAACATAATAGATCTGCCTAGATCCCTTTTCTGCCGGCCATCACCGCTCGTAAGCTCAGCCGTCACTGCCTAAGGTGATCGTTCTCACACAACGATAATACGGGGAAATCGGCCACAGCGCGGTGCGGAGAAGGCAAGATGACGGGTTGTCACTCCTTTTCTAGGTGAGGGCTGTGCCGCAAATCACAGACATGGGCTTGGTTGCGACGCACCCTCAATATTGGGACAGGCACAGCAGTTGCCCGAAGAGGTCCAGATCATCGTGGCCGAGGCATGGAGAAGCTCCTTGAAGCGGAAGAGCGATCTTTAGTTCGGTGGTCGCACACATCTTGAGCAGGTGGGCTGCGGCTCCGCGCTGGGACGCAGTGAACCCAGGAGGTCAAGATGTGATGGTGCAAGAGACGGGAATCGCGAGGTCGAGTCGAGGAGAGGAATCTAAAGAGCCGAGGCCCCTTTCATCATTCGACCCGTCTGAACTCACTATACCGTTGGTCGTCGACCTTGACGGGACCTTGGTAAGGACCGATCTTCTGATCGAATCCATCGTCGCTCTGGTTAAAGCACGGTCACGATATTCATTCGCTTTACCCTTGTGGTTGCTCAAGGGTAGAGCAGCTCTCAAGCAAGAAGTCGCCCGCCGGATCTCGTTGGACACCTGCCTTATCCCCTATCGATCCGAGTTGGTGGAATATCTCGAGGCGCAGCGATCGCAAGGCCGCTCGGTTGTGCTGGCGACTGCGAATGACGGGCGAGTTGCCCAGCAGGTGGCAGATCATCTGAGGCTTTTTGATTCGGTTCTGGCCAGTGATGGAAGGACCAATCTCTCTGGAGAATGCAAACGAGAGCGACTCGTGGCTCAATTCGGAGAGCGAGGTTTTGACTATGTCGCCAACGAAGCTTGTGACATGGCCGTCTGGTCTTCGGCCAGAAGAGCCCTCGTCGTCAATACAAGCCAACAATTCGTGCGATCGGTTGCGAGAGTTGCGGAGGTTCAAATCTTATGCGAAGAGCACCCCCACCGTGCCGAATACTTGAATGTCTTGCGCCCTCAGCACTGGCTAAAGAATCTCCTGGTATTGGTACCTCTGTTCGCCGCCCACCGTTTCGATGAACCGTTGTTGTTGGGGAAACTTGCTTGGGCCTTCCTGGCGTTCTGTTGCTGCGCTTCGAGCGGTTATCTCTTTAACGACCTATTCGACTTGTCGGCTGATCGCCATCATCCGAAGAAATGCCTGCGGCCGTTTGCAGCAGGCCGGTTGCAGCTTTCGTATGCCCTCGCCATGATTCCTACTCTGCTGATTCTGGGCTGTGTTTTCGGCTCATTGATTTCGCTCCTCTTCGTAGGAGTCTTGCTGCTCTATTACGCGCTAACCCTCGGTTACTCTCTTTTCATCAAGAGGGTGGCCCTTCTGGACGTCATCGTCCTCGCCGGTCTTTATACGTTGCGAATCATGGCAGGCGGGGTCGCCGTAGCGATCTGGCCATCGGAGTGGTTGCTAGCATTTTCCACATTCTTGTTTCTCAGCTTAGCGCTGGTCAAGCGCTATGGGGAACTCGTCATCATGCGGAATGTCGATGGGGATGGTGCTCGAGCACGAAGTTATGAAATCAGTGATGCTGAGTTACTGGCATCTACCGGAACAGCAAGTGGGTATATAGCGGTCTTGGTGCTTGCGCTATACATCACGAGTGGCGCCGCCAAGGCCCTCTACGGAAGACACCAACTCATGTGGCTCTTATGTCCGTTATTGCTGTATTGGGTGGGCCATATCTGGCTGGTGGCACATCGCGGAAAAATGGATGAGGATCCCACGGTATTCGCCTGGCGCGAACAGACCAGCCGTATTCTGATACTGCTGATGTTCTGTGTTGCGTTGTTGGCCATATAGCTTGCCGAGAGAGCGGATATGGGGCTGGAGAAGACAAGGCTGCAATCTGAGGGTTCACGGCGCCTCGAGGACCTGGCAAGCTCTTGTTGGATGTCACGAAGTTTCATGTCTCCCACCGGACGTAACAGCGTTGCGGGAATGTGGTGCCAACTTGCGATAATTCTGCTCGGCTTAGTGGCGATTGCCACCTTTGGGATGCTATTCGCGGATCCGGGACTTATCGACCCAGGGTTACATTCTGGGCCGTTTTATTCCACTAGTCTCTTACCTGCAAGCCAAACCGAGGAAAACGAAGCCGCGGCTCCGAAGACTATCGTGGAACTGCAGCAGTTTCGGCAGACGAGCTCCATCCGCATCAGATCGGATGCAGGCACGGAAGGAACAGCTACGCTCATCAATCTCAATCCGACCATCAACGCATGGTACTTACTGACCGTCGCCTGGCAGGGTGGTTTTGAATCCTCCTACCATTTGGAAAACCCCGAACCGCGGTCGAGAAGATTGTTTCTCGACTCAAACTACCCGCTTGGAGTTGAAATTTGGGAAGGAAAGGTGCGATCTACTTGCAATCTTTTTGGCGGAGGGTCAACAAGCTTTCTGGATCAGGCGAGAACCTCGCAACTGATCTATGCGCCGTTGTGTGATACCCGTCTTTATCTCAGAAACTCAGCCCAGGGACATCGTACGAGCTTGGAGACAGCGACCGAGTTCTTACGTAACCAAGTTTGGGGTGGAGAGCAGGTGATCATACTCTTTCACCACCTCCTCGAGGACAGCGAGCGCGAAACCGGGGAAGTTCATGACGAGGAACCAGCCCGTACGGGCGCTGTCGTTGAGCAAACCGGACATGTACTTCCCCTTCCTGCGATCATCGATTTGGAGTACACAAACCGGCTCGTGACGCCTGATGGTCTCGGCCTCCCTTTGGAAATTTCGGAGCATGCTGGGATGCGTCCTGGAGCGTGGTATTCCGCCAGCGGGAATCCCGGTATCTATGTCAGCTTAATCGCGCCCGAGTGGATCGACACATCTGTCCTGGAAAATCATCAAGCCATCCTCAATACGCTCGACCATGTCGAGGCTTCTGCGCTTTGCTACCTGGTCGCTTTTGATCTCGATCAGTTTAACCTTGCCTATGCAATCGGTACGGAGCACCCTGCGGTGGGGTGGTCGGATCACATCCAGCGCGGAATCGAGGATCCGAGGCTCCCCGGGCCGGACGGCATCGGCAGCATTGCTCCTCTGATTTCGACCGGCTTGATCAGCCCGGAACATGGCCGAAACACTGTTGCGACGTTCACCGGTGGGTTTAAGCGTGCCCACGGAGCCTTCAAGTACGGACCGTTTGCGTCGACAAACTATGGCACGCACTACGGCTTCCTGGAGAATGGCGTAGTATTCAGCAAGCTTCAGCCAGGTTTAGCAACGATTTTTGTGCTCGACGATGATTCTGTGCAGATGAAGACCTGGGAAGCGCATGACGACCAAATCTTAGGGAGAGTCAAGTATGCGCGGCAAAATGGGGTTCCTATTGTTGAGTTTGATGAGCGATCGCAGTCGACAACTCCAGGCCCATGGGTGAATAGCTGGGGACCTGGGAACTGGTCCGGTTCCGAAGACAGGAAACTGCGCACCATTCGCTCTGGTGCGGCTCTGCAGCGGAGTGGCAACAAGCAATTCCTGCTCTATGCGGTGTTTTCTGATGCGACACCCTCAGCCATGGCTCGCGTATTTCAGGCCTACCGATGCCGCTACGGAATGCTCCTGGACATGAACGCGCTGGAACATACGTACTTCGCACTCTATCGGCGAGTGGGATCGCAATTGTTCGTTGACCACCTCATGCGCGGGATGAGTCAAGTTGAAAAATCGGATTCTGGCCGACCTGTTCCGCGTTTTCTTGGCTATCCGGACAACCGGGATTTCTTTTATCTGATGCGGCGCAATCCATGACTTGGGGGTCCAACAATGAAAGCTAACTGCACCCTAGCTTCGGGATTGCTAATCTTGTTGGGGCTGATCGGTGTTGACAGCTTTTCTGCCGCGCCACAATCCTTACAACAGCAAAACGAGGTTCTATTCCGGCAATTGCAAAGCATCCATGGGCTGTCAGAAGACGAAATCGTTGCTATTCGGAAAATATTCGCGAAGTCTGGCTATATCGGGCAGGGAAATCCGGCGATAACCAAGCACCCCGTGACGCCCAACGAGTGTCAAGTGAAGTTGGACAGCCTGGGTGTGCATTACGAGAATCCCCCGTTTGAGAGAATTTGTAAAGGCAAATATATGGCGCCCCTCTATGATCCGTCCAAGGAAAAACTGGAGAACGCGAAAGCCTGCATCGATCAATTTGAGTTCCCCGACATCCCGTGTGCATATCCAGTGGTGTGGGTAAAGGCCCGCGAAGCCGCCCAGATTTGTTGGGCCATGGGTAAGCGCCTATGCGATGCGCATGAATGGGAAGGTGCATGCGCGGGAGAACTCACGGCCCCGGATTATCGTTTCGACCTTGCCAAGGGAGTCGGACCGGAGGAGGCGATTCGCAGGATGAGGTTTGCTCATAACCAAGCTGACAGCGCCACCAAGTCTTGGAGCTACGGCCCGACCTATCAACAGGGGATCTGCGCGACGGGAAGCACGAAGAGTCCTGGTTGCAATGGAGGAAGCTGGACAATATGCGGATCCAATACCTACCCAACGGGCGAGTTCCCCGCGTGCCGTAGCTCGCTGGGCGTCTACGATCTCAATGGCAATGCGGCAGAGCACATGAATCTGCCACTCAACAAGAGTCAGATGTCCAGCCTGGGTAGCACCGAGCTAGGCTACACGGAGATGAAAGGTAGCTGGTTTATCTTCGATACCTTCAGAGCCCATGAAGACTGGTGCCGCTGGCGTGCGCCTTTCTGGCATGGATCCCGCGTGATGGATGAGGCGAGCCATGCGAACTATCATCTGAGTTTTCGCTGTTGCAAGAGCCTGAACTGAACACGGGTTAGCCAATCAAACCGAGAGAGACATTCTGCGGCTTGCGAGTTGTTGCGAGGTGGGAGGAGTCGACTTCGCAAACTCTTGTTCGGGATTTGTCAGTTGGTTGAGGCCGTCACGATTGTTGAAGAATCTTGTGGTGGCGAGAGGAATGTCGCGATGCTGGGAATTGGGCCTTCATAGCTGAGAACTCTGGCTGTCGATGAATCCCGCAGAACGTCGTAGACCGATCGAACCTCACCGTCGATCAGCGCAATCTCGCTGATCAGACGAATTCCGTGGCTGTAGTCGGCGTAATTTGCGCCATGGAGTGTACTCAATGGTTGAATTGGCTGCCCCGGCCCCCGATGCCAGCCATAAATAGCAATTCGACCCACCCTATTAGCCAATAGGTTAGTTATCACGATGTCTTTCTTGTGCCCAGAGACCAATTCACCTAACAGAACGCCAAGGGCGTGAGCTTGTTTTTCAATCATCGTATTATGAGTCCAATAGTATTCCGTGGATCTCATCTGAGGGCCTGCCGGGAGAGGCTGTGGGACGAAATGAAAGCGGGATTGAAGATATATGGCGTCCACCATCTTCTTGGTCGGGAAGATAAATCCAAAGCGGTTCGCGATCGCCGCGGCGGTGTGGAGATTCATTGGGATTCGTAAAAAATCATCGTCCGAGCCAATGGCAAGATAGTCAGGTGTGACAAAGATGGTTGCGGCCAGGCTCTTGCCGTCCGGCAATTCGCAGCGGAGTTCCACCGGCACCAGTTGCCTCAGAAAGTTGGGGAGATTTCCCTTCAGGATTTCATCTCGTATGGCCTGCTCCCGTTGCTGCGGGTTCATTGTGGACACGTACTGGGCGAACTGTGAGCCGGTGAGGTCCCCATTAGCCCTGGCCGGAATGCCCTGGGTTAACACCCCGATCTGGATGGTCGTTCCGGTGCGACTGGCAGGAGTGGCAATCTGTGGAAAAAGGACCAAACAGATAAGGGAACCGATAAGCTTACGCCGCGGGCTAGAGTCTCTCAGTGTTGAACTCCCTGAACTGGGATTGAATCATCCAGCGTGCAATCTGAGCTGGGTCAGTGGAGTTTACTACGGCCAATCCCACCTAAGCAACCGCCCTCCATACCTGCGGAAAGCGGGTTGATCAGGCTTTACAGATTTTCTTGCGCCAATCTGGTGGAGCTTCCAGTCGATGGTGATGCGCATCACTGCGGCCGTCCAACTGGAACAATAAAGTCCGGGGGCAGGACCGATCGAGTCAAAGTGCGGCGTGGGGACAATCGCTCGGCCTGGATGCTTGAATCCAATCGGAGCCAGCCCGCTTGTATTTGATTACCGGTGGATCGGGTTTTCTCGGCATCAATCTGTGTCGCTACCTCCTGACGCATGGGCAGCGGGTACGAACCCTTGATATTGCGCCGTTTGACTACCCGGAACGCAGTGCGATCGAGGCGATTGTTGGCGACGTCCGCAACCGCGATGCTGTCGAGCGTGCCATGGCGGGGATAGAAATCGTTATTCACGCAGCGGCAGCCCTTCCCTTAAGCCGACCGGAAATCATCCTTTCGACCGATGTAGGGGGTACGCGCGTCGTCTTGGAAGCAGCATTCCGCCGTGGTGTATCGCGCGTAATTTTCACTTCATCCACTTCGGTCTATGGTATTCCGCAACACCATCCACTAGTCGAGCAGGACCAACTGCACGGCGTTGGTCCCTACGGTGAGGCGAAGATTGCGGCCGAAGAACTCTGCCACGCGTTCCGCACCGCGGGACATTGCGTTCCCGTGCTGCGCCCCAAGAGTTTCGTCGGGCCCGAGAGGCTGGGTGTATTCGAATTACTGTACGAATGGGCTTATGAAGGCCGGAACTTTCCCGTGCTGGGATCGGGGCACAATCTCTATCAACTTCTCGATGTCGAAGACCTATGCGAAGTGATCTACCTCTGCTCAACATCAGACTCAGATCGAGTCAATGACACCTTTAACATTGGGGCCAAAGAGTTCGGAACCATGCGTGACAACTTCCAGGCAGTGCTTGATCGGGCCGCGCACGGAAAACATGTTGTCAGTCTGCCGAAGCTCCCGGTGATTTCGACGTTGAAACTCCTGGAGCGGTTGCATCTTTCCCCGATTTACAAATGGATTTACGATACTGCGGCCGAGGAGAGTTTCGTCTCCATCCAACGACTTGAAAGCAAACTAAGCTTCGTCCCGCGCTATTCCAATCGAGACGCGTTGCTCCGCAACTACGACTGGTATGTCGCCCACCGCGATGAGTATCGGGGAAAGACGGGAATCTCGCATCGCGTACCCTGGAAGAAGGGAGCACTGCAAGTGGTAAAGTATTTTTTCTGAGTTTCCGCAGACTCTTTGTCTCGAGAATCACAGAACCGCTCACCAAGGGGTCCGGCCCGGAGACATGGGTAACACAACGTTCCGGCTACATAGGTCACAACCTCGGGCCGAACGGGTTGCCGAGAGGTTCCAGAACCCGCGTCTCCAAATCGAACTACCCCAAATCATAATCCATGGAGCTGACCAGCCAGATGTCGTCTTGAACTTCCTTGATGCCGACCGCCTGGCCAGCAAAGACGGTGCTGAAGTTGATCTTTTGACCGGTCCAATCAACGGTAAGACCGGCGATCGTCCCGTTCCGGTTGTCCGCGGGCAAGCCACCACACATAAGGGCTCCAATTAGTGTTGCAGGAAGATTGCAGAGGACTTACAGCCACAATGGCATGTGATGCGGATCACTGAGCTAGAACGGACCGCGAAACAAACTGTCAGAGAGAACAATCCACTGACACCTCAGGTGGAGGTGTCCTGGGGGAGGGATTTATGATCGCCACCCCTCGCTATCCTGGAATACGGGTCACCGCAAACGGAAACCAACTCGTCTCCTACCACACCGAAACACGAATTGCCGATGCTGGCGTGTTCTACCCCATTACACCCTCGACCGAGGGGGGAGAACTTTACCAGCAGTCCTTCGCCGAGGGCCGCCTAAATGTATTCGGCCGTAACACGCTGGCCGTGGAAGCAGAAGGAGAGCACGCGGCTCAGGGCGGAGCTATCGCGCACTCGGTGTGCGGAAAACGAGTTGTCAATTTTACGTCCGGTCAGGGAATCCTGTACGGAGTGGAACAGTACTACCACGCCCCAAGCAAGTGCTCGACGATGGTCCTGGAGGTTGTGGCCCGGGCACTGACCAAGCATGCGCTCAATGTGCACTGCGGGCACGACGATGTCTATGGCGCACTCGATACCGGGTGGATCATCCTGTTCGGGAAGGACGCCCAGCAAGCTGCCGATCAGGCACTCATTTTGCGCCGCGTAACGGAGCTGAGTTTATCGCCCGGCATGAACGTTCAGGATGGCTTTCTGACCTCGCACCTGGAGCGGACCTTTTATAAACACGAGTCGGAACTGATCCGTGAATTTCTCGGGGCACCGGACGATCTAATCGATTGTCCAACCGAGAGTCAGCGGATTCTCTTTGGGCCGAAGCGTCGCCGCGTGCCGCAGATGATCGATCTAAGCAATCCCGTCCTCCTCGGGCCGGTGCAGAATCAGGAAAACTACATGCAAGGCGTGGCCGCACGCCGGAACAACTTCGCGGAACCGATCCTGCAGTTCCTGGAAGAGGCATACGTAGAATTCGGGAAACTGACGGGCCGCTACTATGGCTTGATCACTCAGTACAAGACGGACGATATGGAGACGGTATTTGTTTCGCTGGGATCAGCCGCGGAGAACATTGAAGCGGCGGTGGACTACCTGCGCGCGTGGAGAGGCGCAAAGGTCGGCTCCATCCACCTCAATGTCATTCGGCCGTTTCCGGAAGCAGCGGTTGTCAAAGCCCTCGCGGGCAAGAACAACGTCATCGTCCTCGAGCGCACCGACGAGCCGATGGCTGGTGATAATCCCATGGGGCGCGACATAAGAACCGCGCTCAACAAAGCTTTGGGGACCGATGGCCATCCAGCCGTCGCGGGACTACCTGCCATCACGGCTGAGCAAATGCCGCGGCTCTTCTCTGGTATATACGGTCTGGGGTCGCGGGACTTCCGGCCGGAGCACATCTTCGGCGCGTACGAGTTTGCTACTGGCTCCCGTGTGCGCAAGGACGGTAAGCGCGCGGCCGATGGAGCGTCGTTCTTCGTGCTGGGCGTCGATCATCCCTACGAGGTGAAGTCTGATGAAACGCCCTCCTTGTTGCCCGAGGGCGCCATCGCTGTGCGCTTTCACTCGATTGGCGGATGGGGAGCGATCACGACGGGCAAGAACCTGGGCGCGATTATCGGCGATCTGAACGACTTGCTCTACGAGCGGGACAGGATCGTCGATGACTTGGGCAATCCCAAAGAGATCATTCATGTCAGCGCCAATCCCAAGTACGGATCAGAAAAGAAGGGTGCCCCCACGGCGTATTTCATGGTTGCAGCGCCGGAGCGGATTCGCGTCAATTGCGATCTTCGCCACGTCAATGTTGTGCTCTGCTGCGATCCGAAGGCATTTACGCATACCAACCCGCTCGACGGTATGTCTGAGGGCGGCAGCCTGGTGTGGGAATCGGAGGAAGAAGGCGAGAGGGCTTGGGAGCGGCTCCCTCTTTGGGCGCGCCAGCAGATCATCGACAAGAAAATTCGCGTGTTCACCCTGCCAGGGTTCGAGATCGCACGTAAAGCCACCGATCGCGCTGACCTTCAACTTCGCATGCAGGGCAACGCTTTCCTGGGTGCGTTCTTCGCAGTGTCTCCGCTTCTTTCCGACTTCCACATCACCACAGAGCAGTTCCACCAGGTCGTTCGCAAACAGTATGTGGAGAAGTTCGGCCGATTCGGTGACGCCGTCGTAAACTCCAACATGGAGGTGATGACACAGGGCTTTGAACGCGTCCGCGAAATTCGCGTTGGTGCGCTCAACGCGCCCGACCGATCCTCCTTGCGCGGCGAGGTGCTTTCGCCAGTTTTCAATGATGCCGGTGGCGATCGCTGCCGCCCTGGATGCCGCTCCATTCCTGTGCCCCCGGGTCAGCACGAGCGCACAGCAGTAACCCGAGTCGCTACTTTTAACGCCGAGTTCCGCGCCGGCCTCGGCTACCATCAGCCGTCGTCTCCCTATGCCTCGGTCGGCGTTATGGCTGCGGGCACTGGGGACATGGCCTCGAAGTACGTCGCGCGCCGGGAAACACCGCTTTTCATTCCTGAAAACTGCACGCAGTGCATGGAGTGTATCGCTATTTGCCCCGACACCGCGATGCCCAACTGTGCGCAAGACATGGGAACTCTTCTGCACAACGCCGTCGTGCACTATGTCCGGGATCCCGGCGAGCGTGAGAAGATGCTGCGGTCGTTGCCTGAGATCGAGAAACGTGCGCGTCAGATGATGCGGGATGCAATCGCCAAGAATACCGCAACGGCGCTGCCCCAGATTCTCCGCCAGGTCACTAACGAAGTCGATGGATTCTGTTCCGAGGCCAAGCTCCAGTTTTTCAACATCCTCGACCGGGTGCCCATGGCCTACCAGAATGTAAACGCCATCTTTTCTACTCCGGAGCGGAAAACGCCCGGCGGTGGCGGTATCTTCTCGATCTTCATCTCCGATCTGTGCAAAGGATGCGCCGCCTGCGTCGCCGCCTGCGGTAAACATGAAGCCCTCAGGATGGTGCCGGAAACAGAACTGGTCAACGCCGACCACGAGACGGGAACCGCGTTCCTCGGTCTCCTGCCCGATACGTCCCAGAAGTATTTGGGTCTATACAACCAAGCCCACCCGCAGGATTCCAAGACCGCCGCTCTCCGCAACATGCTAATGGTTCGCTCCACCTACGACGCGCTGGTTTGCGGTGACAGCGCCTGCGCGGGCTGCGGTGAGAAGAGTGTTCTGCACGCAGTTGCCTCTGTCACCGAGGCTTACATGCGGCCCCTCTTTCACGCCAAGGCTGATCGGCTCCGCACGAAAGCCTCGCAACTCGGGAACGTTGGTCTCGAAAAGCTAGCCGCCCTCAAGCTTAGAAGCCCCGAGGAGTATGAGCTGTTGCGTCAAGCCGTCGCTCATTTGCTTATGGGATTGGGCGGTGAGGATGAAAAAGACACCAAGGCGCGAATCACCCGGCATGGCGCCATTACCGACCAGGAGTTAGTGAACGCCATCGTGGCGGTTCTGCGGCAGGAGGCTTTCAATCACAAGGATCTGCAGGCCATCGATGGCCGCTTGGCCAACGGCATGTGCGTCATGGCCATGACCGCGCACACCGGCTGCAATACCGTCTATGGCTCTACGCCCCCGAACAATCCCCACCCCTATCCCTGGATGAACTCACTCTTCCAGGACGGCGTCACGGTCGCCTGGCTCCTCGGCGAAAGCTTTATTGTGGATCACGCCCGGCGCTCGGTCATTCCGGAGCGGCTCGCCGATGCGCTGCTGCAACGCGAGGAGAAAGTCATCACTCCGCGCGAATATTACGAATTCACGCACTTCAGCGACGCCTTGATGACCGATCAGGAAGTGCTTGAGCTACCAAAGGTGTGGGCCGCCGGCGGCGATGGTGGCATGGGCGACATCGGCTATCAGAATACCTCGAAAGTGATTCTGCAAAATCGTCCTAACGTCAAAGTCCTCATGCTCGATACCCAGGTGTACTCCAACACTGGCGGACAAAATTCTGACTCTACGCCCATGCCTGGTGGCAGCGACATGAACGTATTCGGAGCGGCCACCCAGGGGAAAAGCACCGAGAAGAAGGCGGTCGCCGAGACTTTCCTTGCCGGACACGGATCTCCTTTTGTTGCTCAGATCTCAATCGCCAACGCTCCCAAGTTGTACCGTGCCATCCTCGACGGTCTTGAATATCGGGGAACCGCGTTCTTGCAGTGTTTTACCACGTGCCAGCCTGAACATGGTGTAGGTGACGACATGGCGCTCACTCAGGCCCAGCGGGTGCGCGACTCGCGCGCCACGCCAGAGTTCATTTTCAACCCTCGACTGGGAGAGACCTACAAGGAGTCGCTCGATCTTAAGGGCAATCCCTCCCTGGAAACAGATTGGTACGAAACCAAGTTCAAGAACAGCGGCGAAGCTTATCGCTACACGGTGGCCCATTGGTGCACTACGGAAGCCCGATTCCGGAATCACCTGAAGAAGATCAAGAAAGAGAACGCTGCCAACCTGATTCCACTGGAGAATATGCTGGTCCGCATCACCCAGCAGGATGTCGTGTACCGCCGATACTTGAACCCGCAGCACCGCGCGTTCGTCCCAGACTTTGGCGTCTACATCAAAACCCAGGCGGCCAACGGTGATGTGGACCACTGGGCGCTTTCCCGTCAGCTTGTGCTCTTCTGCGTGGAGCGTCGTAAGGCGTGGCGGATGCTGCAGAGCAAAGCGGGCATTGAGAACCGGGAATATCAGGCCCAGCGCTCGATCTTGGCCGACGTCGATGCCGGCAGGATTTCGAAGGAAGATCTGTTCGCACGTGGGGAACAACTGCTGAAGGAGCGCCTCACCAACCCAGGAAGCGAAGTTGGCATTTACAGAGGGGTTCCGCTCGGGACCTGACCTAAGTTCGGGGCCTGTTACGCCACCGAGCCTGCCGGTCGCGACTTATCTGTTCCGACTATGTGGCTAGAAAGTTCCTGGTGTTCCTACGATCAGAAGAATAGAGAAAACTCTCGATCTCATCGATTCGCTTGCTAGCGTCATTGTAACCAATCTCGATGAGAGCACTCGTGTACTTGGAGGCAAATAGCAAGTAGCTCATCAGATCCGCACACGAAGCCGCATCTCGTCCCAGACTGTTTACAAAGTACTGGATAAGATAAGGCATGTCTCTCTGGTGTTGTTCTGCCAGTTGTGTTAAATCGACCGAAGGCGTCATCACTAATGGTGTCAAAAGCCGCATCTTCTCAGATCCTTTCGTCTCAGATTGCATGATATGGCCTTTGCTGAGCCGCCGATTCAAGCGCTCAAGGTGCTCGATGTCAGTAGCAAGATGATCCAGGAACATCACATTAAAAAGAATTCCCATAACTTGTGCTATCGAAGGCTCTCTCTCATCCGCGGTTTCGTCTTGATGTTCGAGATTTTCGCAGCGGACACCGATCGCGAAAACCTTTTCTGCTCCCAGACGGATGACCGGGCTGAGAGGTTGTTGAAGGCGCACACAGCCATCACCGAAAAGAGCTGATCCTCCAGGGATTCTCAATCGTACAGGCTGGAAGATCACAGGCATCGCAGCCGACGCGCAAATGTGGTCAACAGTGATTCTTGTTGCGAGCGTCACCAGCCGTATCCGGTTCCACGTCGCATGGCCTTTTTTCCCCTGAATAAAGAGATAACTTTTCCCGGAGTTGTAGTTTGTTGCGGAAACAGCGAGCGCATAGAGGTGCCCTCGCTTAATGTTGTCGCCGATTCGATCGCAATTGAGGTGTTGGTTGAGAAAGTGCCTCAAAGGAGTCGCGTCTAATAAGGACCGCGCGTTGCCTCCTCCGAGAATTCCTCCAAAGGAGAGATCGAGGATCCAGGTGAGGGTATTATGGGCCTGCGACAAAACGTCACAGTGAAAAACATCGGAGGGTTTAAGATCTGACCAAAGCCGCGCGAGAACGCTGGTCGCCAAAGCAAAATCGTCGCTACCCGCGGCAAGGACAGAACCGTTAACCGCTCCGGCCGAAGAGCTTCCTATGATAGGAAAAGGATTGCCGTGCTTTTGAACACGTTTGATCTCGCCAATGCGTTTAAGAACACCGGCTTGATAAGCACCCCGAGCACCCCCGCCTGTCATTACTAAACCAAGCGCGTTTTTCATCTTCCTCCCTCTCGCGGCTTGCCTTGCAAGGTCTAGGCGTTCAACTACAGGATACCGCCAGCCCGAGATCTGTCGAAGTTTCCGGTCAAACCATTGAACGCGGAGTTTCTCCATGGCCATCTTGACATGAAGACATTCGCAGACACCTGACGGCAGCGAGATCATGGCCCAAGTGCGTGAGTCTCAATACTGGTCGGGGACGATGGTGAAGAGGTTTGCAAAGGGTCCGCACGCCGTTCGGCGACTTGCAACCGAGGTCACTCAAGGGGCTCGACAACCGCCGCACCCACGAGGTTCGCTTCCTCACCGGGGATGGGGAATTTGGTGGCGCTCGGGGATCAGGGAGCCGATCACCAGGAGCACAATGATCAAGATTGCGAGTTCCATGCAGAGCCGCCTTCTCAATCCCGTTACGTGCGTCAACGAGTACTGGACACGCAGGTCTGGGCCCCTCGATGATAGCTTTCTTCGAGCACACTCACGATTGCTGTTGCGCTTTCTCCGGCACGTGCCAGCCCCTGGCACAAACTACGTCCGTGGATTGAAGGGTCGAGGAGTAAAGTAGGAACCGTATGGCTTCGAGATAGGATGGTGGTATGCTTTAGTTCCAATGATGCGAGTGCCACCAGATCTTCTGAATGTCGAACTTCACGCCACGGCACAAGTAGATCGGAGTATTTTCTTCGCCCATGCCGAAACGCTCGTAGTGATTGAATGCCTGATATGAGGTGCAGTTGTCTTCTACGTCATCTCGGCTCCACTGAATCACTACAAGGTTTCGGTAAACCTGCGGCGGTGGTCCCCAATACCAAAGGTTCTGATGGCGCGACCAGGCGTGCGGCAACCCATACTGCGGCCCAAATTCATCGACGGCGCCTGCCTCGCCATAATTCCCCGCCCAGATTCCCGTTTCGGACCTTTCGGCTGGAGATAGCGAGTCAAAGATCGCCGCCACTTCGCGAACCATCTCCGGCCAGCCAAACTGATCGGCCACAGGCTGGATCAGAAGCGATTCATGGCGTACCTCTTGCTTGGCAGGTTTAATGCCGCTCGCACTTTGATAGGCAAGGAGATGCTCAGGCGAGAGCATCCACGTCGCCATCGGCACCAGTGGAAGACTAAATATGACAATGGCTGTGATAACCGCCGCGTGTGTCCAGGCGGCCTTATTCGTTAGACACTCTTCGATTGCAACCGCGCCACCAGCAAATAGGATGGGATAAATCGGAAACACGTAATAGTCCTTGGCGTGCGAAACCTCCATTAGCAGGAAAAACACCACAAACGTTAATCCGAGCACACGCCACGTCCGCCTTTGCAGAAGCCATGCCAAGCCCGGCAACCACACGAAAAGCAGAATGGGCCCCATGACAAGAATCTGCTCTTTCATGAATGCAATCGGGCCAAGCACGACGTTCTTCCCAGAACGCCGCACGTTTTCGAGGTCCTCGATAGTTGGGAAATGATGCCGGATCTGCCAGATGATGTTTGGCAGAAATAGCGCAAGCGCGAGCACTCCGGCAACCCATATCCATCGCTTCGCAAACTCGCGGCGATACTGCGTAAGAAGTAGGGCGACGACAACCGCGAATCCAAAGGAAAGCGTGGAATGCTTATTCTCAAGGCCTATCCCTGCAAGGAATCCGAACCACAACCACAGCCGGGAGTTTCCGGTGCGCAAAATGCGCGCCAGCACTAGCGCGCATGCCATCCAGTAAATCGGCTCGAAAGCGTTCATGGTCATAAGGCTGTTCATGACCAAGTACGCAGGGCAGAGCAAAATTGAAATTCCCGCGAGCAGTTGCGCGAAGCGTTTTCCGCCGAGCTCCCGCACTAGCAGTGTAGTGATAGCGATGAGAAGCACGCCAGCGATTGCCGAGATAATCCGAAGAGCCGCTAGGGAACCTCCCACCAGCAGCGCAACTTTCGCATAGACTGCCACCAACGGAGCGCAATCCACGTAGCCCCAGTCGAGATGACGAGCGAGGTCGAGGTAGTAGAGTTCGTCGCGAAAGTATCCGTAGCGGCGGACACTTGTTAAGAGGTGCAACAGAAGCTTGCTCCCGCAGACGCCGATCAGAACGCCGATGGAAAGTTGCGGCGGGCGAGCCGACGGCGACTCAAGGCTACGGGACCTCTCACTCGCCGAAACAGCCGACATTTAAGCTCCTGATAATGTAATGCTATATATCATGGAAGTTCGGGGACGTGGAGGCATTATGCGCGATCTATTTCGATCCAAGCACACTAAAGAGCGGAGATCTTTGGACTAACGTCTTGTAGCCAGTTTTGCGGGAGATGCCGAACTCCCGGCACAGTTCCACCATCGACTCGCCCGCGATCCGGCGACTCACAAACTGAATTCTTTCGTCCATAACCGACCATTCCTTCCACGGCATTCACTTCCTCCCCCTTCAAAAAAAGGGTAACCCATGTGTCCGGTACGAACTGTTACCCATGTCTCAGGTCGGTCAATCAAAAACTTAGGGCCGCTCATCGAGGCGGCCTTGATTGTTGTGTCCGTGTTGTGTCCGTGTTTGTTTTTCGGTTCAGCAAAACAACGAGGCGTGGAAGACCCGATCAAATTGAAGCTCGCGGCTGGAATTTCCCAAACGACCGGCTGGAACTGTCCGACCTCGTCGGGTCACGACCAACAGTTTTTTCTATCGCAAAACCAGCAAGCCGCACGAATACAAAGCGAGGGCACCGGTCCCCGCTGACAACAAGGCGGTGACATGCGGCGGAGGGTTATCCGGGCACGCACTCCGGCCCTTGCAACCACAATTCAAGGCTGCCGCACAGCGCTGTGGCGCATCTCCCGACGAGCAGCGAACCGAAATACCAGGCTTCCAGTGAAACGAATATCGTTTTGCGGCTGCACGGTAAGAGTCTCGCTCATAAATTTCGTTCGTAGATAATCGACATTAAAGCGAACTGCGAACGGGCCGGAAATGTCGCGTTCGACCCCGGTTCCTACCGCCCAAGAGAAGCGCAACAACCATCCTCGGTAGAACAGTTGATCCACGGGAACGGAGCCATCCACCAAAGACACCCCGGCAAGGGCACGAACGAGCAATCGCGTGTTATGGTTCTGTACCGGAACGAACACCGGACCTGCGAGAACACTAAGGACATAGCTGCCATGACCGGATTCCGGGTCTCGGCCAGCGAGAACATAGCTGGAATCCACAGTCGCTCCCCAGCGTGGGTTGAAGTCGATCGTTGCGCTCGCATCAGCTCCGTTCAGATTGACGGTTGGTTCTCCTGAAAGATTCAGCATCACGTGGCTGTAACCGACACCGACGTCGAAGTCAGGGCCTTTCGCCGCTGGCATAGTGTCGCTCCGAAATACAGACTGCGCGAGTAACGGGCTAGCCCACAGCAACGACAGAGCGCCCAATCTTCTTGTAAATCGCAAAGCACTCATTTGATCATCAATCTTGCGCTCTTAAGTGTGGACCGACCTTCCTACAATCATCGGCACGTTTAGCGCCGGATATTGATTCACAGGAGCGCATGTACTGCCCCTGAGGGCCACTTCCTACTGTCTATCAGTGAACCGCTAGAACAGCTGTTCCGCTCAGATCATTCATGCTGGCTGTCAGGGAGTCGTTCCGCCGTTTGTGTCGCACCGGTGACCGTCAAAGTTGCCGTTCCAACCTGCCCATCAAACAATGCCGTGATGGTCGCCGTTCCGGATTCGAGTCCAGTAGCCCGACCCATCGTTCCGGGTAAGTCGCTGATGGTCGCAACCGATGCCGGTGAGGCCGTCCACAAAACCGCTGTCGTGAGGTCCTGGGTATTACCGTCTGCGAATGTGCCTACGGCTACGAAAGCCACTGCAGTTTGCTGCGGTATCGTAGCGATGG
>Ga0187778_10000691_pt1 | contig 24075 bp, 17 predicted proteins | sample 1015_Q2_SP5_20_M_FD_132418 | JGI IMG/M metagenome (GOLD analysis project Ga0187778, IMG submission 132418) | Tropical peat soil microbial communities from peatlands in Department of Meta, Colombia - 1015_Q2_SP5_20_MG | ecosystem: Environmental > Terrestrial > Soil > Wetlands > Peat | place... | reverse complement strand
ATCTTACTCAATCGATTTCCCGGAATGTGAGCTCAAAGCCCGCGCGATCCGGCCCGAGTCCGCCGACGAACAGGATCAGCATTACCAGCGTGTTGAACAGGCTAGTCGGCCGAAAATAGATATGCATGTTGGCGATCACACCGGCCAGAATGAAGAGCGCGCCTAACGATAGTTAGGACCCAACCCATAATGCTTCGTTCATTCCAAAAAAGCAGCCCCACACCGAGAATCTCCCGGCCTACGCAGGGACGTGGGCTGGCGGTGGAGCGGGGTCCGCCCGAAGCGCTTCCCTCGAAGCTCGAAAACCTAAATAGGTATCGACGTTATGCGACTCGAAAATCGCACAGAAGAGAAGGCTGCTACACTCCCGCTCGAAGAGATTAGAACAAGGGGAATGTAGCAAAATTGTAGCCAAAAGCCGCGCAAAACCAGCGAAAATGAACCAAACGTAGAAGAGAGACTTGTTCGCTATCTTGCGGCTGACAAAGGGATTTAGTTGAATTTTCAGCAAGATAGCGAATGGCCGTTTCTATTTTTCAAGACCGCCGGTTTCAACCGCTCACCCACTCCTCCGCTTTTCATTTTACCGCACTCTGGGCGCGAGTTGGCCACTTCCAAGTACTGATTCCCAGAATACGAGGGATGATCATTCGAACCTCACACACCTCCTCGAGGCTTAGGCCGTGCCTACTCGCTGAGAACGAAGAAGCGTATGATGTTCCGGCAATAACGTTCTTCTTGGACGGTTACTTTGAACAGGACAAAGCCGCGCCTTCTTCTGGCCGCACTCGCCGTCACACTTGCAATCCTATCTGTCGTAATGGCTGCCTTCGCTCCGCATCACTGGTGGACATTGGCGGACGAAAAAGTCGCCAGTCGTCCCTGGATGGATAAGTCGCTATCGCCGGACCGGCGCGCGGAATTGGTGCTGAAAGAAATGACCCTCGACGAGAAGATTGCGCTCACACACGGGAATGGCATGCGCGGATGGCCGGGTCTTCCCAAACCTAACGCGTATCTTGGAAACGGTGGCGCAGGTTTTGTGCTGGGTGTGCCACGGCTCGGCATTCCCCTGATCCAGATGAGCGACGCGGCGTATGGCGTGCGCAGCAGCGCTCAGAACGGCCGCTACTCCACCGCGCTGCCTTCCAACCTTGCGTCTGCCTCGAGTTGGGATCCGCAAGCCGCCTGCGAATACGGCGCACTGATTGGGCGCGAACTTCGCGCGCAAGGCTACAACATGACCCTGGGAGGTGGAGTAAACCTGACACGCGAGCCGCGCAACGGCCGCACGTTCGAGTACATGGGAGAAGATCCGATTCTTGCTGGCACGCTGGTCGGCAATCGCATGAAATGCGAGCAGGCCCAGCACGTGATGGGCGACATGAAGCACTATGCGTTGAACGACCAGGAGAGCGGACGCAACCAAGTGAACGTCATCATCAGCAAACGGGCCATGCGCGAAAGCGACCTACTGGCATTTCAGATCGGCATTCAAATCGCCGAGCCGGCGGCAGTGATGTGCTCGTACAACGCGGTCAATGGTGATTTCACCTGCGAGAACAGATACCTGCTCACCGACGTTTTGAAAAAAGACTGGAAGTTTCCGGGCTTCGTGCTTTCCGACTGGGGCGGTACGCACAGCACGGTCAAAGCATCAGCAGCTGGTCTGGACCAGGAGCAGCCGCTGGATGACTTTTTTGGCGAAAAACTAAAACAGGCTGTTCAATCGGGCAAGATTCCTCAATCGGAATTGGACGAGCACGTCCGCCGAATCCTGCGCTCCGAGTTTGCCAGCGGGATTGTCGACTATCCGGATCAGAAGAGTGTGGTGGACGTGGAGGGAGGACTCGAAACATCGCGCCGCATCGCGGAACAGAGCATCGTCCTGCTCAAGAACGCCGATGGCGCGCTGCCTCTCGAACGAGCAAAGGCGCGCTCCATCGCAGTGATTGGCCCGCACGCGGATACCAGCATGATTTCGGGCGGAGGCTCGGCCCAGGTGGACCCTCCAGGGGGTGTCGAGCCCAAGTGGAAAGAAGTGATCTGGTTTCCGACCTCTCCCTTAAAGGCGATAGCGGCGAAAGTTCCAGGAGCAAACGTGCAGTTCAACTCCGGCGCGGAGCCGGATTCGGCCGCGGAGCTGGCGAAGAAATGCGATGTCGCTATCGTCTTCGCTTATCAGTGGACCAGCGAAGACATGGATCTGCCAAGCCTCTCTTTGCCGGATAAGCAGGACGCGATCATCCAGCAAGTGGCTGCTGCGAATCCCCATACCATCGTGGTCCTTGAAACCGGTTCAGCAGTGACCATGCCTTGGTTGAATCAGGTGAGTGGTGTTTTGGAAGCCTGGTATGCGGGAAGCAAGGGCGCGGACGCGGTTGCGAGTGTTTTGTTTGGCGACGTGAATCCGAGTGCGAAACTGCCCATGACCTTTCCTCGCGTTGAAGCCGACCTTCCTCATCCGCAATTGAAGACCCCTCCGGCGAGACCTCCCGGAAGTGCAGAACCGGACAAGCCCACATTTGAAGTACGCTACGACGAGGGATTGAAGGTTGGATATAAATGGTATGACGCCGAGAACAAGTCTGTGCTTTTCCCCTTTGGCTACGGGTTGTCATATACGACTTTTGGTTACTCCGACCTGAAGGTCAGTGCTGGAAGTGGAACGGCCGTCAGCTTCACCGTCACGAACAAGGACTACCGCGCCGGCGCCGAAATCGCCGAAGTGTACGCTGCGCTGCCATCCGGTTCGGGCGAGCCACCAAAACGTTTGGTGGGATGGAGCAAGGTCAACTTGAATCCTGGAGAGAGCAAGCAAGTGAGTTTCACTGTTAACCTGTTGTACCTCTCGATTTTTGACGAAGCCTCGGATAGCTGGAAGCTGCTGCCGGGAGACTACACGTTCCTGGTTGGCGGCTCCTCCCAAAATCTTCTGCTCACACAGAAGGTGACCCTAAAATAGCTTTTTCGCGTGAATAGAAAGAGTTGCCGAGCTCTATTGGGCGCGCTGACGTACTCTAGATTGCTTGAAGCTCAATCCGCTGCGCTGGGAACGGTGCAGAGCGCCGCGCCGCCCGCAATTCCGGATTCTGCGCCGTAGCGGGCTATCACGATTGGAATTTCCAAACAGCGCGAATTTATACACCACGCGGGCAGCTGCTTCCGAATTTCATCGATTAGGGAACTCAACATGGCGGCTACGCCTCCGCCCAGGATGATGACGTCGGGCTCCAAAAGGTCGATCATGTTTCCCAGCCAGATGGTCAAGAGCTCGACAGTTTCCAAAAGCACTTCTTGCGCGAGAGGATCGCCCGCAGCATAGGCTTTCCCGACGGTCTCGCTGGTCACCGCATTGATGTCTCCGCCGGCCAATTGCAGCATCGCAGAAGAGCGTGCGGCTATTTCGGTGAGCTTCGCTCGCGCCCTTTTGCCGATGGCCGTGCCCGAACCCAGGATTTCGATGCAACCCCTTTTTCCGCAGGTGCAGCGAGGTCCGTTGTGGTCGATGGTGACGTGCCCGCCTTCGGCGGCGGCACCGGTACGCCCGTGATAGATGTGCTTGTCAAAAAGAATCCCGGTTCCAATACCTGTGCCGAGCGTCGCATAAAAGACATTTTTGTACCCCTTGCCGGCGCCCCACAGTGCTTCCGCAAGTCCAGCGGCTTTGGCATCGTTCTCAACCTTGACCACTCCGCCGTAACGTTTCGCGATTTCCGCACGGAGCGGAAAATTGCGCCAACAAGGCACGTTTGGCGGATTCAGGATCACCCCCGTATGCGGATCAAGCGGGCCGGGTGCGCAAATTCCTATGCGCCGCGCGGCACCTTCCAGTCCTGGCAACAGCCTCAGCACCTCATCGATTGCTGATGTAACGGAAGCGAGACCTTCTTCCGCTGTGCCGCGGGACTGCATCGGCACCCGCCTGTGTTTTTGGATTTCACCATTCGAATCGACGAACCCGGCGGCAACTTTCGTGCCGCCGACGTCCACACCGATTGTCCACGTGCTGGCTTCCGTCTGACTCATCGCTATTAGAAGGGATTGATCTATCTAAGACTTGGAATAGCGCTCGCTATTGGGTTTCGACCCGCTCACCGCGAAGAACAAAATATACGCGTAGCACAGCGCTGCGGCAATCAAGGCGTAGTGAATTCCCTGGCCCCAACTGGTCTCACCCTGAATCATCGTTGGATAAAAGCGATGATTGATGATGTCTCCGGCCTTGCCGACCATCCACGGAATCACTGCCCCGCCGACAATTGCCATGTTGAGAATGCCCGAGCCATCCCCGGTGAGCGGGCCCAATTCCGCAATGCCCATCGTGAAGATGCAGGGAAACATGATCGAGTTGAAAAGGCCGACGGAAAGGATCGTCCACATCGCAACGTGCCCGGACGTAAGAACCGAAGTCGTTACAAGCAGACCAGCCATCATCGCAGCAAACGCCAGCAGCTTCCCCGGCTTGATCTTCTGCAACAGCGCTGACCCAATGAATCGGCCAATCATCGCCCCCATCCAATACAAGGAAATGTACCTGGCGGCCACGCCTAGCGCAGCCCGATAGTGGCTTGCGGCGTCGGGAAAGCTGGACGCGGAGAGGAATCCACCAATATTCGGCAGCGCGAGGTAATTAGCGATGGAGCTGCCGATGGCGACTTCCCCTCCCACATAAACGAAAATTCCAATCGCGCCGAATATCAGATTAGGGTGTTTCCAGACGGAATCCGCAACTTTCTCCCCGATGTGGTGGCCCGCGGCCTCCATCTTGGGGAGCTTGGAGATGCCAAAGCCGATGGCCAGCAGCGTCAGTGCGGTCGCAAAGAAATAGACGTAAAGCCGGATAACCGCATTTGCCGATTGTTCGGCGCTTTGACTCATTGCGGCACTCGTTGTCCGCAGAATCAGGTGAGCGCCGATCCACGGGAAAATCGTCGTGCCGAGCGAATTGAAAGCCTGGGTCAAATTTAAGCGGCTGGAAGCTGTTTGCGGTTTTCCCAGCACCGCAACGTATGGATTTGCCGCCACTTGCAGGATGGTAATCCCCGTGGCCAGAAAGATCAGCGCCGTAAGAAAGACAGCGAACGACGGCAATTTCGCTGCTGGATAAAATCCCAGGCACGCGACCACCATCGTCAGCAATCCGACTACGATGGCGCGCTGGTAGCCGATCCAGTCAATAATCTTTGCGGACGGAATCGAAAAGACGAAATACGCCGAAAAAAACGCGGTCTGGATGAGCATGCTGGCAGCCAGCTCGATCTTGAAAACGTGCTGGACATAAGGGATCAAAACATCGTTTAAAGAAGTGAGCGAGCCCCACATGAAAAAGAGCGTTGTGAGAATCACCAGCGGGCCGTTATAATTCTGCGAAACTTCGCTTGTTAAGGCTGCACTCTTAACGCTTACATTTTCCATTGCAGGTCACGTCCGTTTTCCAAAGTCTGCCGAAGTCCGCATATTTATGTTGCGAAGGATGATGCCACAATCGTCTTGCTTAGGAAACCTATTGTGTGTTCTACCCGCACTGTGCAGGTGGTGGTATAAGGGGGCAGCAGAATCGTTATTCTAAAGACTGGGCGCAAAAATGAAAACCGCACAAGTACTCGCATTCGCATTAGGTTCCTCAATCTTCTTCTCCCACGCGTCTCCCGCGCGGGCGCAAGAATCTTCTTCCATAGTCGTGCTTCGGGAAGCCTCTTTCCCCACTGCGGACTCGCCGGCGTTCTCGCAGCAACAATTGGAGCAGGCGCTCCCTGGTGCTCGCTCCGCTTCGGCGGAACAACTTGTTTCCCTGCTCGCGGATGCGAACACTCGCCTGCTTGTCTTGCCCTATGGTTCCGCTTTTCCTGAAGCAGCTTGGCCGGCTATTCACGATTTTCTCGACCGAGGGGGGAACCTGCTCGTCCTCGGCGGCCGCCCCTTCACGCGTGCCGCCTATCATGACGATTCCGGCTGGCATCTTCGCGACTACAGCGTTCGTTTCATTCGGCAATTGTCCATGGACCAATTTCAAACCACGCCTGGCTCCGCCGGAATCGAGTTTCAGAACAATCCCGACGTTACGGTCTCTCTTCCCCGCTTTTCCTGGCAGCGCGCTTTCAGTCCCGTTATCCGGCTGAGTGCCGTGGACCTTTACAATCGGGGCGGTTCCGCAGGCTCGATTGACGCTCGCCTCGACGCTCTCGCCTGGGGTTTCAAAGACGGCCGCAGGATGTCCGCTCCGGCGATGGAGATCGATCACCTGCGAAACGCCTTCGACGGCGGTTGCTGGGTTTTTCTTTCCGCGGAGCTCGACGCGCAGTTCGCAAGCAGCAGCGATGCCGCCGCGCTTATTCGCACGCTCGCCGAGCGCGCGTTTCAAGGCTCCGAGGAATTCACAGCACGCCCCACCTATCCCCTTTATCTTCCTGGCGAGCCGGTTGAGGTAGAAGTTCTGTGGTACGCTGCCGAAAAGCGGACCGCGCCGCTCACCGTTCGCATCAGCGAATATCCGGAGGGGCAGCCCTCACAGCGTGCCGTCGTGACCCAAACTCTTCCTGCTTCGCACCTCGCGAAGCTGCCGGTGCCCAAAGAAAAAGGCTTTCACATTATTGATGCCGAGCTTCTCGAAGGCGACCAAGTTCGAGCCGTCTATCATTCTGGCTTTTGGATCCGCGACGAGGAGTTTCTACGCTCCGGCCCCCGGCTCTCGGTGAATCACAATTTCTTCGAGCTCGACGTTCATCCCCTCCCCGTCGTTGGCACCACTTATATGTCCAGCGAAGTGCAACGGCTCTACTTCGATCATCCCAACGTTTACATCTGGGACCGCGATATGGCGCAAATCCAGGCCGCCGGCCTCAACATGTTGCGCACCGGCTGGTGGACCGGTTGGGATAAGTTCTGTGATGAAAACGGCCAGCCCTACGAGCGCACTTTGCGCACGCTCGAAGCTTATCTGATGACCGCGCGCAAACACGGCCTCCCCGTACAATTCAACTTCTTCGCTTTCCTTCCCGAAGTGCTCGGCGGCGTGAATCCGTATCTGGATCCGCACGCTACTCGCAAGCAGCAGACATTGGTTTCCACGGTCGTCGCGCGTTTCCACGATGTTCCATTCCTGGCCTGGGACCTCATCAACGAGCCCAGCATCTCAAAGTTTCTCTGGCGCACGCGCCCCAACGGGGACCCCATCGAGCTTGCCGCGTGGAATCAGTGGCTTTCGAAACGCTATCCCGACCGCGCAGCCCTTGCCGCCGCATGGAATGTCCAGCCTGATTCCATCTCGGGAACGATTTCGCTGCCGGAAGACATCGAGTTCGACTCGCGCGGCATGTATATCGGTCACAATTCGCTTCGCGTATACGATTACTATTCTTTTGCCCAGGACACTTTTCTTTCTTGGGCTCTCGCCATGCGCGAAAAAATCCGCGCTGCGGGTTCCCAGCAGCTCATCACTGTTGGCCAGGATGAAGGCGGCGTGATGGACCGCCTCTCGCCCGCGTTCTACACGCCTGCTGTTGACTTCACCACCAATCATTCCTGGTGGCAGAACGATTCCTTGCTCTGGGACTCGTTGACTGCCAAACAGTCCGGCGTCGCCATGTTGGTCCAAGAGACCGGTCTCCAGCGCGAGATCAACCTCAACGAATCTGCCCGCTTCACTCCCGAACAGGAAGGTTCTCTCTTCGAACGCAAAGTCACCTTGTCATTCGCGCAAGGTTCCGGCGCTATCGAGTGGCTCTGGAACACGAATTCTTACATGACCGAAGCCAACGAATCTCCCATCGGCGCTTTGCGCGCCGACGCCACGGAGAAGCCCGAAGCCACTGTGATGCGCGATTTCGCGCGTTTCGCAAAAGCGCTCCAGCCCCATCTACAAAATCCCGTACAGCCTTCCGTAGCTATTATCACGTCGCAAGCCGCGCAATTCTCGATCCTTGGCTATTTGCAACTCGAAGCTCAGCATAAGTCCGTTCGCGCTCTCGCCTACAACCTGCACATTGCCCCGCGCATTGTGGCTGAAAACCAAATCGCGAAGCTCGGCGCGCCGCAACTCGCCATTCTTCCCTCGCCGCAATCGCTGAACGAGACTACCTGGCAGGCGCTAATCGTCTTTTTGAAGGCTGGCGGCAACCTGCTAATCACCGGCCCCATATCGCGCGACGAGCATTGGCAGTTCCGCGAACGGGCTCAGGATCTTGGCTTGCGCGCTCGCACCGAGCCCCAAAGCTACCGCAGCGCGGAAATTCGTCTTCCCGGCAAAACAGTTTCCCTCTCTTTTGATCAGCAAATGCAGTCTGCGCTCGAGGCCATTCGTTTTAGCGACGGCTCAACATGGAAAGAGGCCGCCGTCGGCAAAGGGAAAATCTTCTGGGCTTCGTATGCCGCCGAATTGGCTGAAGGGCTTGATCCCGCAGCCGCGGTGTATGGCTATGTTCTCTCGACGTTAAAAATCAAGCCAATGTTTGACGTGCTCTCGCCCCTCCCCTCCAGTGTTCTCGTCTATTCAACGGAGCTTCAGGATTCCCTTCTCTACATTCTCGAATCTGAGAACGCCGACGACACGGCAATCGACTTGCGCGATTCTTTGACCGGCGCTCGCCTCACCCTAAAGCTTCCCGCCCAACATGCGGCCCTCGCCGTCATCGGCAAGCAGGAGAAAAGTGTCATTGCCCGTTACGGTTTTTGAGTCGGCCATGCTCCAAGCACCACGCCGAAGCCATCCTAGATGGGGTCGAGGCAGAAATTGCTGACAGACACGCCTCGTTTTTTGCTTCTAACCTTTCGCCAGTCTTTGAGTCTGACTATTGCGGTTGGAATAGGCCCGTTGCCGTGCCGGTCTGGGATTGTGCGGGCCGTAGGGCTGTTTTCTGCATCCAAATACAAAAGTGGCACGTAGAATAGTTTGACGGCCATCTCCGCTATAGGGGGAGGAACAAAATGCTCATCAGAAAAGCCCCGGATTTGTCCTACGGCAATGTGACTCCTAAATCCATGTACCAGAATCGGCGCGAGTTCCTTCGCGACATGGGTATCGTTGGCGCAGTGGCTATGGCCAGCTACCGCTTTTACGACTGGGTCGCTTCCCCGCAACCCGTGTATGCAGCCGCAAAATTCGACAACCTCATCAAGAGCCCGTTCAGCACTACGGAAAAGCAGAACTCTCTTGAAGACGTTACGCATTACAACAATTTTTACGAATTTGGTACGGACAAGAGCGATCCGGCAAAGAACGCTCAGAAATTCAATACCTCCAATTGGGTGGTCTCCGTCGAAGGCGAGGTCGCCAAGCGCCGTAAGTTCACGATGGACGAAATTCTGAAAATCGCGCCACTCGAGGAACGCATCTACCGCCATCGTTGCGTGGAAGCCTGGTCTATCGTTGTTCCCTGGATCGGCTTTTCGTTCAGCAGTCTGGTGAAGCTGGTCGAGCCCACGCCAAAAGCGCAGTTCGTCGCATTCGAGAGCTATTACGATCCCAGCCAGATGCCGCAGGGACGCTGGGCAGGCATCTCATTTCCCTATGTCGAGGGTTTGCGGCTCGACGAAGCCATGAATCCCCTGGCTTTACTCTGTGTCGGCATGTATGGGGAGTCTTTGCCCAATCAGGACGGTGCTCCGGTGCGTCTCGTGCTTCCCTGGAAATACGGCTTCAAGAGCATCAAGTCGCTCGTCAAAATCAAATTTCAGCCGAAAATGCCGCCAACCACTTGGAATCTTTCCGCGCCCAACGAGTATGGTTTCTATTCAAACGTCAATCCCAATGTTGATCATCCGCGCTGGAGCCAGGCCAAGGAACGCCGTCTCGGCGAAATCTTCAAACGCAACACCCTCATGTTCAACGGCTACGGCGATCAGGTCGCCAGTCTGTACAACGGCATGGACCTGAAGAAATATTATTGACGTTTCCGAACAGCCTCCAATGCGTGCTCTTCTCACCAGCAAGTGGACCAAAGTCGTGCTCTTTCTTCTATTCCTGGTTCCCCTTGGTGCGCTCGTCTGGCGCGGGTTTTACAACGGCCTCGGCGCCAATCCCGTTGAGTTCATACAGCTTACGACCGGCGGTTGGACTCTGCGCTTTCTCGTCTTCACTCTATGCATCACGCCCTTCCGCAAGCTCTTCCATCTTCCGGACCTGATTCGCTTCCGCCGCATGCTTGGCCTCTTCGCTTTTTTCTACGTCTGCCTGCACTTCCTCACCTATCTTGGCCCCGACCAGTCTTTCGATGTCGCAGCGATGTGGAAAGACGTTGCGAAGCGCCCTTTCATCACCGTTGGGTTTCTAGGGTTTCTGCTCTTGCTTCCCTTGGCGCTGACTTCCACTGCGGGTTGGATTCGCCGCCTCGGCGGCAAGCGTTGGCAAGCTCTTCATCGCGCCATCTACGTCGCCGCTATCGCTGGAGTGATTCACTACTATTGGAAGGTGAAGTCTGACGTGCGCATGCCGCTCTTTTATGGTGCGCTCGTTGCCATCTTGCTTTTATGGAGGCTGCTTGATTGGTATTTCAAACGCCGAGGCCCCGCCGGCGCGAAGCTCTCCCCTCAGCGTGTCCCAGTCAACCCTGCGCCATAAATTAAGCACTGTTCATTCTCAGGCCAGAGCTTGCAATGGCCGACCTGCCGCATTCCTTTTCTTCCTATAGCTGTCTATACCGAAAAGCACTGCGCCAAACACGATTCCAGCAGCCATCAACCCGAGCCCTAAATTTCGATTACTGCCTGGCTCGCGTCCCGTGTGAACCACCCACACAGGATTCCCCACTGCAATTCCGTTCTTTTTGAACGCGTATTTTATGTCGCCTGAGAGCCTTTTGTCCGCGACTCCGCGCACGGTGAAGCTGCCGTCCGTGTCCCGGTGCAGGTATTTCTTGGTCTGATTCTCGTTCACTCCCACCAGCAGCTGCACCGGTGGGTTCCCTGCTGTCTCGCCAAACATTGGAATGTAAAGATAATGATTCGGGCCGATATACATTCCGCTCAAGTGCCCCTTTACTTCCGCAAAAACGATCCTTGAGCTCAGGTTTCCACTCTGAAAATCTGTCGCGCTTAATTCCAGCAGGTTCCCGGCCTGCATACCGTTCAAATAGCACCACACTCCAAATCCGAAGATGACCACAGCAGCGGAATACCGAATGTACTGGCTCAAGGGCTGTGCGACGCTACCACCCGCCGCATTTGGAGAACTCGCGGGCGCCGGGTTCGCATTCTCCATTCCCGGGACCGGCCTTTCCGCTCCTCTGAAAATCAGTTTGACCAGCACGGGAATCAGCAAAAAGCCAAGGATGATCAACATCGCGGTTGATTTCGGTGAGTAGAACCCCAGCCACTTAAGCTGGAACTCCGCGAGATAGCGGTATGCCCGGTATAGGTAAAAGCCCAATACAGGGTCAATCCCACCACCACAATTGCAACTGATGTGATCAGTATTTTGTTTTGCGGATTCGGGTTTGCCGGATTCATGCTTACCTCCGGATCTGTGCTGCTGCAATACACTCATCCTGTCAGAACTTCTTCGATTGATAAGAGAGTTGCGGTTCAGTTGTCTTTTATTCGGAACCGTACCGAAGGACAGGCGTCCTCTTGGGGAGCTCTCAGGTCAGTTGACCTTGCTCAAAGGGGGCTCGCCGCTGAATTCGATCCCCCAGAAGTGTGGTGCTGGCGTCAAAAACTCCACCCCAACCCGCTGGCCCTTCTCTGCCAAGTCGCCAAGATAAACCACGCGGCATTCCTGTTCTTCTTGTGTCAAGGGATTGGTCAGGACCAACATCTCGCCGTTGTCCACTTCGTGCTTCATTACCAGCAGCCCGCCGTGCGCATTTACCACTACGGTCTCGCACGTTTCTTTAAATTTTTTGCGGTCGTGCGTGCGCCCCTGCGCCTGGATGCGCACGCGGTGGAAGACTCGCCCGCTTCGTCTTGGAGTTGCTGTGGTTGGAGTCGCTTCGTTCATACCGCCATCTTCAAACGCCGGCCCGAAACCGTCAATCTGGCCCTCTGGACAGGTGTTCCCCATCCACAACCGTTCGCAGGACCCGCCCCCAGCTTGTGCCGGAGAATGAGGAATCATAGAATAACTGCCAGCGGCGACGGAGCATTGTCCGCAATCCATTTTTCCAGTAGCCGCAAACTTTCTTTAAGGCTTTGCGTATATAACTTCGAATCCATCGCGAAAGGACTTCAGTCCCCGAGGCCCCTATGAACCTTACTGAATTTATAGAAGGTCGTCGCGACCAGCATCTCGCGGAGCTTTGCGAATTCCTTCGCATTCCGAGCATCAGCGCCAAAAGCGAGCATAAGCCCGACATCGAGCGGGCTTCACGCTGGGTGGCCGATCATCTCCGCGCTGCCGGATTTAAAACGGTTCAGATTGTTCCGACAAATCTGCATCCTCTTGTTTATGCGGAATCCTTGGAAGCCCCTGGCCAACCCACCGTTCTTTTCTACGGCCACTACGATGTTCAGCCCCCGGAACCCCTGGATCTCTGGACCTCCTCGGCGTTCGAGCCGACCGTCCGCAACGGCAATATCTTTGGCCGCGGTACGGCCGACGACAAAGGCCAGGTCCACATTCATCTGAAAGCTCTCGAATCGCTCCAGCAACTCAACGGCAAGCTGCCCATCAATGTCAAAATCTTGATCGAAGGCGAGGAAGAAGTCGGCAGCGTCAGCCTTTGGGATTACGTCCAGAAAAACAAGGAAAAGCTGAAGGCCGACGCGCTCATCGTTTCCGACACCTCTATGCTCGGCAAGGGCGTGCCTTCCATCACCTACGGTTTGCGCGGACTGAACTACTACCAAATCGAATTGACCGGCCCGGCCCGCGATCTCCACTCCGGCGTCTATGGAGGCGCGGTTCCCAATCCCCTCACGATCTTGACGGAGCTCTTTGCCAAGCTTCACGATAAAAATTTTCGCGTCACGATCCCTGGCTTTTACGACCAGGTCGCCAAGGTCCCCAGCGCCGAGCGAAAGTTGCTCAACGCGCTGCCCTGGAAAAAGAAGGACTTTGAAGCCGCTGTCGGCGCCCCTGGCTATTTCGGCGAGAAAGGCTTCACTACCGTCGAGCGTCTCTGGACACGCCCCACTCTCGAACTCAATGGCATTTGGGGCGGCTATCAGGGCGAAGGCGCTAAGACCGTCATCCCGTCAAAAGCGTTCGCGAAATTCTCCACGCGCCTCGTTCCCGATCAGGATCCCCCCAAAATCGCCAAGCTCGTCGAGAAGCATATCCGGAAGCTACTCCCCAACACGGTCCACTGCAAATTCGACGTTCTGAGCATGGGGAAGCCGTGGGTCGCGCCGTATCACAACCCGATTTTCATGAAGGCGCAGGCGGCTCTGGAAAAAGGCTTCGGCAAGAAAGCCGTGTTCATCCGCGAAGGTGGCTCCATTCCTTTCGTCACGCAAATGCACGACACCTTCAAGGTGCCTTGCGTCCTGATCGGCTTTGGTCTCCCGGACGAAAACGCTCATGCTCCTGACGAGCATCTCGCCCTGGAAAACTACTTTGGCGGCATCAAGGCCATCGCCCACTTCTACGCCGACTTAGCGAGGTAACCTGGAAACTTCAGAGTAAAATTCGAAAATAGAAACTGGAAATCCTCGCTCATTTCGTGCGTGCGACCAGGCGCCGTTCTGAGGATTCCCATCTGTTCAGGTAATGAGCCGGAACCGTCGCGGGAAGAAAGCGGACTGATGGCGCTCAGCATTCCGGTCAGCGGGGCACCGCGATAGGACTGGCTAGCACGAAGCCCGCCCACTTGGCGCTCGCCATCGGTCGTTTCAAAAGGCCTAAACAAGACACGGCGTGCGTTGGAGGTGTGCTTTTGGCGGGGATTTCCACATCCACTTCAAAAAACTCTCATTTTTCGGGCCTTTTTTGCGATTTCTCCTTGCGTTCTCCATTTTCCTTGGCTATAGTCCCTTTCGGCCCGAGTTTTTCAAAGAAAAACAAGAGGTAGCCGACTCGGAGCCTGCTTCGATCGCATCGGAGTGGAAAGACAATTCAGGAGGATAAGCAGACTAGATGTCTAAGCCATTGAGCAAGACGAAAATCGTTGGGCACCTCGCCGAAAAGGTCGGCACACCGAAGAAGACCGCCGCACTTTTCTTTGATGAGCTGTTCAAGCTCGCAGTGAAAGAAGCCAAGGGCGGTGCGGGCAAGTTCGTGATTCCCGGCATCGGCCGCGTGGTGAAGGCGCACCGCAAGGCGCGCATCGGCCGCAACCCTCAGACCGGCGAGCAAATCAAGATCAAGGCGAAGACTGTGGTTCGCCTGCGCCCGTCGAAGGCGTTGAAGGACGCAGTTCTCAAGTAAAAATCTAGTTTCAAATGTGGCCCCCGCCAGCCTGAGCGATCAGGTTACCGGGGGCTTTTCTCTTTTCACTGGACAGTTGCCAGTGGTCAGTAAGAAATAGGAATTAGGAATAATGAAGAGAGACCGGCTGGCGTCTTTTCTACGCTGCTTTGCAAAAAAAAACGCGGAACAAGTTGCGAAGTGCCGCCAAAAGTAAGACACGTTCACGAGTAATCTCTTCAAACTGAGAACTGAAAGCTGTCAACGGGAGAGTCCCAATCAAAGCGTCTTTACGTACGCCACGACATCCTTGATTTGACCCGGTTCGAGCGTTTCCTTCATTCCCGGCATCAGCGAATCGCCGTTTTCTATCCAAGTGGTCAGCGACTGCGTCGTGACTTTATTGCCGTTCACGGTAAACGTGCCGCGCTTCGAAATTCCTTTCAGGCCCGGACCGATTTTTTTCTGATCGCTGTCCGCAAAATGGCAAATCGAGCACTTCTTGTCGAAGATTTCTTTGCCTCTGGCCGCCGCTGCCCCTGCACCGCTGCCGGCTGCCTTTTTCGGTGGCGCTGATGCCGGTTGATCCTGCGCCAGCATTGCCCCGGCCACGCTTAGAATCGCAATCCCAAATAGTAGAAGATTTCGCTTCACCATGCCCCCTCGTTTTTAGAATACTATCCCAAGTTTGATGTTGTTCCCGTGATGCTGCTTTTCACGCTTTCGAAGCCCTCACATTCTCCACATTTGGCCCGGAAATTTCCACCTCCGCCCGGCACAAAGGACAGGTTCCTTGCGCGCAACCCACGGGACGTTCGTACTTTTGACCCGCACAAAACCGTATGTTAACTATGGGCCATGAGTTTGGAGACCCTTACTCGGGCCTGGGAAGTTTTGCAGGACGCCTATCAGGCGCAGATGGAAGGCGATTACGACCGCGCCATTGAGCTGTATCAAGCTTCCCTGGATCTCCATCCCACCGCCGAAGCGCATACCTTTCTAGGTTGGACGTATCATTTTCAAGGGCGCATCGACGAAGCCATCTCCGAGTGCAAGCGCGCCATCGAAATCGATCCCGATTTCGGCAATCCGTACAATGACATCGGCGCGTACATGATTGAATTGGGCCGGTTCGACGAGGCCATCCCCTGGCTTGAACGGGCCACCGAAGCGCGCCGCTACGAGCCGCGCCACTTTCCCCATTACAATCTGGGCCGCGCCTACCTCGGGAAGGAAATGTACAGCCACGCGATGCGCTGCTTCCAGGAGGCGCTGGAAATCGAACCGCGCTATTCGCTCGCCCGCCAGGCCCTTGCTTCTCTCCGCCGCATGGTCAACTGAACTTGATGTTCCTTGTGGAGGCTGGGCTTCAGCCCGGCTCTTTTCTTCAGCCGTTGATGACAATCACCGCGGTGCCTCTTGTGCGCTTGGTTTGACAATGCGGTCGTAAATCCACAGCAAAAGAACGGTGAGAAGCCCAACAGCAAAAATGACCCACCAAACCTGCTGAGGCCGCCCCGATTCGCTTCGATGGACCAAGTACCCTCCGAGGGGGCCGGCGATGAAGTAGCCAATACCGATAGGAAGAAACGCATAGCCCATGTAAAGACCTTGCTGGCCGGTCGGGGCCAGGCGCGAAACATATTCGTAATAGCGCGACACCTGCGTGATTTCTCCAAGCGCTACAAAGACAAGGGTGACGACAAAAAGGGGCATCGAGGAATGGATTGCGGGTATGATCCACGCGACGCCAGTGATCAGTATGCCTAAGGTCATGGCCGTGAAAGCAGGAAGCTTTCGCGTGAGAAACGTGACCGCGATTTGGAAGCAGATCACAACAATAGCGTCAACGGAAAGAAGCAAGTCCGTGTTGGCGCCCGGGTCGATGTGCTTGCGAATGAACAATGGGACCGAAATATATTGTTGCCAAAACATTACGAAAAACCCTGAGAAAATAATTAGAAATAAAACGAAGCGAAAGTTGCACAGGACCACAAGCATATTTTTGATCGCGATCAGGATGCTCTCGACTTTTTGTTCCCCCACCCGCACTGGCTCCTGATAGAAAAAGAGGGTGGTCCAGAACATCAAGAAAACGCTAAGCGAGGCGAAGCGAAAGACGTTCTCAATGCCCCAACCCAGTTGCTTGCGCACTAGGAAAGCCATAATCGGGCCCAGCGCGCCGCCGATATTCACTAGGGTGTAATAAATCGAATAGCCTATCGACCGAACGTTTTCGTTGGAAGCCCGCGCAGTTGTTCCGGCGACGCACGGTTTCACGACGCCGGGACCCAGCGCGGGAATCATCAAAATGGCAAGAACTAGCCATTTGTCGGTAAGGGCTTGACGCAGCGCCTGCATCCAAGGTGCGGTCAGTGACCCCAAAAGGAAATACCCGATAGCCATGATGAAATACGCGAACATTAGGGCGCGGCGAAACCCGAACCGGTCTGCCAACGTGCCTCCGAGAATCGGCAAGAACCAAACCACCAAGCCGAATGTGCCCACCAGCCAGCCGGTCAGTTCGCTAGAGAACTTGAGTTGTTCGTTCAGATAGACAGCAAGTACCGCGGTCGTGCCGTAGTATGCCACTCGCTCGAAAATCTCGGTAAAATTGGCGACCCAAAACGGCCGCTCAAACCCCTCGCGGATTTCCTGAACCCTTTGGCTGAAGCTCATGCTGCCTCCGCTCTACGCGCCGGGATGATAGTCGAGGAAGCATCCGAGGTAAAGAAACTAAACGACCGGCGGTAGTTTCCGCTCCCCCGATTTCGTAGCGTCGCGTGAAAGCGGTCAACGCAGGGAGCATCTCTATCTTGCGTTCGGAGGAGGAGAAGTGAGCGTGATCCCGACGTCGACCCAATTGACGTTTGATGCCCGCGCGCTTCCAGGCAAGTTGCTGCGCCACTGTTTGGTTGTTGATGTTTAGAATATACTGGCAATAGTTCTCAGCCAACTATTCTCTGGGGGTAACCATGCCAGGGCCATTCCAGAAGAATTTAGCGTCCAACGTTGTGTCTTTTGATGGTTTCATTTGCGACCTCGCAGCTCGACGCAAAGGAAAAAAGGAGCGCGGGCTCGCGAGATTGGCGGCGATGCTTGTTGCTGGAACGCTGCTTTTTGTGGTTCCCCCGGCTGCAAGAGCGCAGGCAGGCGCGAACTCCGATCCGAACTATAGCGCTTTGCGCAACCTGACCTTGGGAAGCGAAGCGGTCAGCGTCACGAATTTTGAATTGAAGCGTGACGCCGGGAAATTCAAGTTCAATTCGGGCACAGTGTGTTTTGTGCCACCGGTGAACGGCAAGGTGACTGGAGCAGTGTTTGCGGGAGAAGGGATTTTTCTGCTGAATCCACCGTCGGAAACCGAACGAAAAAGCCTGAAGCTGCTGACCAAGGAAGACGAATTCAACGAGAAGTTTGAACGGCTGGTGCTGCGCTTTACAGATTCCACTTACGACGAAATCAAAAAAGCGGGAAAGCCCGCCAGCGGGGGCTGCGACGCTGGAGTGCTAAAGGACAGCCAGAACGCGACGCGCCACAGGCTCAGACACAACCTGGAAGCAGAGCTTCTCGGCGAGGTGTTGAGTCCGCAGCCGAGGGGAATTTTCTTCGCGTTCATCCACGGAAAACACTACGACGACAAAGAGATCTTCGAGATCGATCCGAACACATTTACAGAACAAGTGGAATTCTGGACCTATGACGAGAATAAATTCGGCGAGTGGGCGCAGTTCCATTTCACGGAGCCGCCTCCGCGGGGCTCGTACGGAAATCTGATTCGCATCGAGCACCACGATCTGGACACGACGTTTGAAAAGAGCGGAGCGCTTTCCGGCAAAGCGACGACGACGTTTGTGTCGTTGCGAAACGGGCTGCGCGTGGTGCCCTTTGCGTTGTTCCCCTCCCTGCGCGTGCAATCCGTTACGGCCAATGGGCAGGCATTGTCGTTTATTCAAGAGGACAAGCACGACGACGCAAATTATGCGGTGATCCTGCCCAAGCCGCTGGCGGCCGGAGAGAAGTTCACCGTGACAACAACGTACGGCGGAAAGGACGCCGTCTCGAATGAAGGTGGCGGCAATTATTTCCCGATTGCGCGCGAAGACTGGTATCCCAATACGACGAACGTTGGGTTGGGCGAGTATGCCAGCTATGACATGATCTTCAAGATTCCCAAGGGCATGAAGATTGCCGCGACCGGAGTAAAGGTCAGCGATACGAACGATGGTAGTCAAAACATTACAGTTTGGAAAAGCGAGGCGCCGCAAACCGTCGCCGGATTCAACTTCGGCCGGTTCAAGGTAGAGGAGGGAAAGCTCACCAAACCTGAGTTCGCCATCGAATCGTATGCCAACGAGGAGTCTCCCAACTGGGTGCAGTCTCTACAGCGTGCCGCCAGCGGCGACAGCTTAGGGGCAGGGCCAATTGGCTCGCATGCTCGCCCTGAAGTGGCGTTGGGAACGATGAGCACGACGTCACTCAACAAGAAGGCGCTGGCCGAAGGCGAGCTTGCCATTCCTTTGTACACAGAGTACTTCGGGCCCTCGCTATTCGCACACTTGCAGATTACCCAGCAGACGGCCTGCAGTTTCGGGCAATCGTGGCCTGAACTGGTATGGATTCCGATCTGCTATTACTTCGATACGACGGTGCGCCATCAACTGGGGATGGACTGGGGCGACCGGGGCTATTGGAAAGTAGTAACTCCGCACGAAGTCGCTCATCAATGGTGGGGCCACACCGTCGGTTTCAACTCCGGAAGGGATCAGTGGATGAGCGAAGGATTTGCGGAAATGTCCGCGTCACTGTATCTCAGCTTCATCGAGAAGAATCCGAAAAAGTTCATCACCTTCTGGAACGACGAGCGAGAGCTGCTGCTGGAGCGGAACCCGCAGGGATATCGCGCGATCGATGTGGGCCCTTTGACGATGGGCTACCGGGCGAGCAATTCGAGGACAGGGTTCGACATTACGCGGCGGCTTATTTACCCCAAGGGCGCGTACATTCTGCACATGATTCGCATGATGATGTGGAGTAACCAGACCGCCGACAAGCAGTTCAAGGATACGATGCACGATTTCGTGGACACGTACCGGGGGAAATCGGCGACCACCGAAGATTTCAAAGAGATGGTCGAGAAGCACATGACTCCGGAAATGGACCTGGAGGGAAACCACAAGTTGGACTGGTTTTTCAACGAGTATGTCTACGGCACGCAACTGCCCACCTACAAGCTGGATTCCTCGTTCGACACCGCGACGGACGGGACGATTGTGATGAACGTGAGCGTCACACAGTCAGGCGTGGACGACAAGTTCCGCATGCTGGTGCCGGTTTACCTGGAACTGGACGAGGGCGGCAAAGAAGGCAAGGTAGTCTTTCTCGGGAGAGCGCGGTTAACGGGAAACACCACGGTTTCTCAGAAGGTGCCGCTGCGAGGGTTGAAGACGAAGCCGCGGGTGCTAGTCAATTACTACGACGACGTGCTGGCGTCACCCAACTAAGGGCTCAGGGAATTGGCGGGCAGGCGAGCGAGGTCAGAAGAGGCCGGAGTGAAACGCAAGTGAAGCGGGGAGGTGCTCGGCGAAATAGGCGGGATCGTGGCGGCCGGGATAAATATGAAATTCGTGAGGGATTTTGCGCGTGGTGAGGGTTTTGTCGAGAGCGGCGGCGCCAGCTTCGAAGCCGAAGTCATCCTGGTCTCCGCAGTCAAAATAGATTCTAAGCGCAGAGAGATTCGCAGTGCGCGCGAGCATGAGCGGGCTATTGGCGTTCCAAAAGGCGGCGTCAGGAGGAAGGCCGAAAACGCCGCCGAGGACGCGAGAACGCGGAGATTGCGGCCCGCCTAGAAAGTTGGGGAGTTTTTCGATGAGCGCGGCGCTATGAGCGCTGACGGCAGAGAAAAGTTCTGGATGGCGGAAAGCGAGATGCAGCGCGCCGTAGCCGCCCATAGAAACACCGGAGATGGCACGGTGGGCGCGGCCGGGAGCGGCGCGATAGCGCTTCTCGATAAACGGAAAGAATTCCTGCAACAGAAAATCTTCGTAGCGGACCTTGCCATCCTTTGAATTGATGTAAAAGCTCGCGCCTGCGGCGGGAGTGGCGATGAGGAAGTCCTTCAGTTCGCCGTGGTCGCGCAAGTCTTCGATGAGATTCCACAAACCGGAATGGACGAAGAATTGTTCGTTGTCGCCGAGGCCGTGGAGGGCGTAGAGGATGGGAAAGCGTTTTGTTTTGTCGGCGTCGAAGGAGCCGGGCAGAACGACGCAGTAGGGGACAGTGTGGGCGAGGATTTTGCTGGGCACTGAATTGCATTCGACGCGACCGGAGGCGAAGGCGGATGGGACGTAAAGGAAGTAGAGGAAGTTAAGGAAGCAAAGGAGAAAGATCGGAAGTCGGACCTTGCCTTTAATTCTCTGGCTCTTTTCTCGCCAATCGCCACTCGTAACTCGCCACTTCTCGTTGAGGCAGGCATGCGCAAGATTCATCCGAATATTCTACCCGGAAGGCTATTCGTAACGGAGGGCCTGGACGGGATCTAGGCGTGCGGCGCGGGAAGCGGGGTAGAGTCCGGCGGCGAGGCTGACCAGAATGGCGAAGCCGATGCCGAACAGAACAAGCCACCAGGGCACGAAGAAAATGTCCACACTGGGAAGATTCTGGCGATGCAAATAAACGGCCGTGCCGAAATTGAGCGCGCGGCCGATGAGCCAGCCCAAGCCGACACCCAAGAAACCACCGAAAAGGCCCATCACGCCTGCTTCGACAAAGAAAAGCTGCTTGACGTCGCCATCGGCGGCGCCGAGCGCTTTGAGGATGCCGATTTCGCGGCGGCGCTCGAGGATGGCCATCACGAGCGTGTTGATAATGCCGAGAGTGGCGACGGCGAGAGCGAGGCTGCTGAAAATAAACAGCAGCAAGTCGAAAACTATAAAAAAGATGCGAAGGCCTTTGGAGGCATCGAGAAGAGAGAAGGCGCCGAAGCCCATGTTTTTGATGGTGGTTTCGAGCGCCTCAACGTAAGAAGGGCCTTTGGCACGGACCGTGAGGCTGGCGTAGGTGGGCTTATCGGAGGAAGCGGAACCGCGGACGACGTCGCGGAGATCGTTGACTTGAGCGGCGCGAAGAGTTTCGGCGACGGGGAGAGGGATGAGCAAGCGGCCGCTGCCGAAGCCGCCAAAGCCGGAGGCAGGCTCGGTTTCAACGACTCCAATGATGGAGAGATGTTTTTCCTTGAGCACAACGGAAAAGCCGCCAGAGGGTTCCGCGGAATCACCGGGGTGAGCGGCGAGCGCCTGGCGTTCCCCGTAGCGGAGAATGAGGTCCTTGCCAATCAGCGAGGAGGTTTGCGGATCGAGTTCTTTCGCGAATTCGATTTGCAAGATGGCCTCGTTGGCATTGGCCGAAGAAAAGAATTTGCCTTGCATGCCGTCGAAAGCGCCGCTTGCTTTGGAAGATTCCGGCAGGCCGGCAACCACGGTGGCATACGGTTTGCCGTCGTAGCGCACTTCCGAATAAAAACGGAGTTGCGGATAGACTTCGACGACGTTGGGAAGACTGGAGATTTCGCTGCGAGCGGCATCGTCGAGCGGGCGAGCGTTGGAAGCGGCGGCGCGTTGCGCGGGAGGACCGCCGCCGGGGCCGCGAAGATTGGTTTTGGGCGTAACAAAAACAGAATCGAAGAGGCCGCTTCGCGAAAGGCGTTTGGAGGCGAGTTCCTGGAGGCCGACGCCGAGCGAAAGCATGGCAACCAGCGAAGCGACTCCGACGGCAATGCCAAGCGTCGTAAGCGAATTGCGCAGGGCGGCTTCGCGAAGATTGCGGAACGCGAGATCGCTGAGGTCGCGGGACTTCATCGCGCGGCTCCATTAGAGAGCAGCTTGCCGTCGCCCATGACCGCAAGGCGGTCGGCAAACCGCTCGGCGAGTGGACGCTCGTGGGTGACCATGACGATGGTCATGCCGAGATTTTTCTGGATTTCGCGGAGCAGCGTGAGGATGGATTCGCCGGTGGCGCTGTCGAGATTGCCGGTGGGCTCGTCGGCGAGGAGAATTTTCGGGCGGTTGACGAGCGCGCGGGCAATGGCGGCGCGCTGCTGCTCCCCGCCGGAAAGTTCGCTGGGGCGGTGGCCGGCGCGCTTGGCGAGGCTGACGCGCTCAAGCGCTTCGTGGACGCGCGCAGCGCGGTCGCCGCGGTCAACTTCGGCGAGGCGGAGCGGAAGCTCGACATTTTCTTCAAGCGTCATGCGCGGCAGTAGATTGAAAGATTGGAAGACCATGCCGACGGTCTGGCGGCGATAGCGGGCGAGCTCCAGCGAGGACATTTTCGAGAGGTCCTGGTTGTTGACGATGACGGCGCCGCCCGTAGGGCGGTCGAGGCCGGCGATGAGATTGAGCAGCGTGGATTTTCCAGAGCCGGAAGAGCCGAGCAGCGCGAGGAATTCGCCGGCCGGGACGGTGAGAGAGACGTCGTCAACGGCGCGGATGGTCGATTCGCCGAGCGTATAGTGCCGGGCGACGTGGTCGAGGTGGATGGCGGGTTGGCCGTTCGGTTGATCGGTAGGCATGGGGTTCAGGGTTGGGCTCACAGGATACTACGCATGCAAGGCTATTGGGGTTGCAGCGTGGTGTGCGCATTCTGCCCGCCGCGCCGCACTGTCATGCTGAGCGCAGCGAAGCATCTCAACTGATCTACCACCGACCAGTTGTGTCGAAAACGCGGTTAGAATGCGCGATAGTCTTGGAGGCGAACGTGAAGAGAACCAGATTTCTGGCACTGGCGGGATGCCTGTTGATGACAACAGGAACGAAAGCGCAGAAGCCGCCGCTGCTTCCCGAGAAAGACGTCGCGGCCCTGGCGAATGAATTGAGCGGTGAGACGGCGAAGCGCAATCTCGAAGGAATTGCGCGATTTCACCGGCAGCGCGGGTCGCAGGGATTTCATGCGGCGGCGGAGTTGGTGGCCGAGCGGCTACGCGTGTATGGATTGAGCGATGTGGCGATTTTGCAGTTTCCGGCGGATGGGAAGATTTTTTATGGGACGCAGAGGTCAAGGCCTGCATGGGACGCGGAGTTTGCCGAGTTACGGCAGGTGAGACACGAGATCGAAGGAGAGGGTGGGGTAAGTGCCGACGGCAAAACTCACTGGGCTGCTGACTCCATCGTGGAGAGGGAGAAATTACTCGCAAGTTACGAGGCGGAGCCGATTGTGCTGGCGGAGGACAGCGAGAGCGCGGATGTGACGGCGGATTTGGTAGATGTGGGCGAGGGGACGAAAGAGAGCGACTATGCGGGAAAGGATGTGAAGGGGAAGATCATCCTGGTGAGCGCGCAGCCGGGAGCGGTGCAGGATTTGGCGGTGGGGAAATTTCGCGCGGCGGGAATTGTGAGTTCTGCGCAGAACCAGAAGACCGCGTGGTGGGGCGAAGATGAGAACCTGATTCGTTGGGGGCATCTGGAAACGTTTTCGTCAAACAAGACGTTTGCATTCATGGTGTCGCTGAAGACGGCGCGGGGGATGCGGGAAAGGCTCGCGCGCGGAGAAAAGATCATGCTGCAGGCGACGGTCAAGGCGGGGCAGCATCCGGGGAATTATGAAGTGGTGACGGCGACGATTCCGGGAGCGGATCCGAAATTGAAAGACGAGGAGATTGCGTTTAGCTGCCACCTGGATCACCAGCGGCCCGGAGCGAATGACAATGCCAGCGGGTGCGTGACGATTCTGGAAGTGGCGCGAACGCTCCAGAAGCTGATTAGCGAAGGGAAGCTGACGCGGCCGGCACGAACGATGCGGTT
>Ga0187778_10000690_pt1 | contig 24100 bp, 17 predicted proteins | sample 1015_Q2_SP5_20_M_FD_132418 | JGI IMG/M metagenome (GOLD analysis project Ga0187778, IMG submission 132418) | Tropical peat soil microbial communities from peatlands in Department of Meta, Colombia - 1015_Q2_SP5_20_MG | ecosystem: Environmental > Terrestrial > Soil > Wetlands > Peat | place... | reverse complement strand
GCCACATCGTGTGTTACATGCTCAAGCGGCGCTGCGTCCTGGAGGAGCGCGGCTTCGACGAAATGCTCGATGCCCTCGGCTTCGCGTTCATGGGAGCGTGCCGATGATCTTCAGGAACCCGGCGGGTGCGCCCGAGTTGGCCTGCGACGAGTGCGGATGCCGCTGGTTCGATCGCATGACAAACACGTGCTACGAATGTGGCACCCCCGTGAAGGCCGAAGCCCAGGCGGAGTTCCTGCAAGAACTTGAGGCTTTCGGGGCAATTGGCCGCCGGTCGGACCGCAATGCGGACCCTAAGGGCTCCTGATCCCTAAACCATGACGTAGCTGCCTTCGTGCGTTTTCGTCAGGCGGGTACTACGGTCAACCCCACGGACCCCAGCAAAGCCTCGTACCTCGTCACAGGCGTCGCACAAGCGACGGATCGCCGCTGCGACGCATCGCGATCGAAATTGTATTAGGATGCGGCGATCGCGGGCTGCGACAAGGCATTGCAGCGTTGCTCGTTCATCCCGTACCGCCGTAATCAATTAGTGCGCGCTCAGCACTGACCTTTCCCTCGCTCACGTCACGCGCAAGGGCTTGCGCGTCGCGTTCGCGCGGGTCGCCGTAGCCCCCACCGCCCGCCGCGTCCATCACCACGACATCTCCCGGCGCGAGCTGGGTCAGACCATAGGGATCGCCGGGCCTGCCGTTGACGAGGAATTGCGCGTGCGCGCCGGGCTTGCCGCCGGCAAGCCCCTCGGGCGGGAGACGAAAACGCCCCGACTGCAGCGCGTGGCTGACCGATTGCGGCGCGCTGTCGCCGCCGGGCACTCGGAATACTTCGCGCCTGCCGAGCGCGCCACGGTGCTTGCCGGGACCGCCAGAGTCGGTCAGCAGTTCGCGACTCTCGACGATCAGGGGCGAATCGCTTTCGAGAATCTCGACCGGGGTGTTGGCGCCGTTCGCGGGGAAGATGAAGCAGCCTTCGCCATCGCCCGCAGCGCTCGCGCCCAAGCCCCCGCCGCGGATGAGTACAGTGTGGAACGGCCGGCCATCGCCGCGCCGGCCGTAGAACATCTGCATCGTGGCGGGCGTTCCTCCGCTCGCCGCGATCACGCGGTCGGGCAGGGCTTTCGCGAGCGCGCGATAGATGATCTCGGTAACGAAGTGCCCGATCTGCATGCGCGCCGCTACCGCTGCGGGATGCCGACAGTTCACAACCGTGCCCTCGGGCGCGATCAGGCGGATCGGTGCCGCGACGCCGTGGTTATTGGGAATGTCGGGGTCGAAGATGCTCTTCACCGCCATGTGCGCGTAAGCGTAGGTGAAGTTGTAAACCACATTGCCGGCCCAGGCGACCTGCGGCGAGGAACCGGTCAAGTCCACCGTGATGTCGTTGCCCTTGATCGTCACCGCGCAGCGGATGTGCACCTCGGGCTGGCCTTGCATTTGCTCGATCGCGCCCTCTGCGCGATACACGCCCGCAGGTGCCCTTGCGATCGAGGCGCGGATGCTGCGCTCGCTTCGCGCGATGATCTCGTCGGCGAGTTCGTCGAGGCTCTCAAGCCGATAGTCCTCGATCATCCGCAGCACCTGCTCGGCACAGACGTGGTTGGCGGCAAGTTGCGAGCGGATATCGCCGTTGACCTGCTCGGGCGTGCGTACGTTGGCGAGGATCATGTCGAGCACGCCCTGATTGAGCATCCCCGCGTCGTAGAGCTTAACCAGCGGAATGAACAGACCCTCTTCGAACACCTCGCGGTTGTCGGAGGACACGCGTCCGCCGACGTCGGAGTGATGCAGGATGCAGGCGGTGATCCCGGCTAGCCTCTCACCGTGGAAGATCGGGGAGAGCACGCACACGTCGTTGAGATGCCCGGCCAGCGCCCACGGATCGTTGGTAATGAACACATCGCCGCGTTTGAGCGACCTCGCCGCGAGTCCCTGCACCAGCTTGCCGATGCCGAGCGCCATCGCGCCCGACTGGCCCGGCGTGGCGAGAGTACCCTGCGCGAGCTCGCGCCCGCGCGAGTCGGTGAACATGCAGGTGTAGTCGTGCGCGTCGCGTAAGAGGCTCGAGAACGCAGTGCGCGCGACCGCCGCATCGGCCTCGTCGACGATGGAGATCAGCCGCCGCCACAGGATCTCGAGCGTGATCGGATCAAAGCGTTGCGCCATGGCTTCGTTCCTCGGAAAGGGAGATCCACAGAAATCCGTACTCGTCCACGCGTGCTTCGCCACCATCGCCGAGGATCACCGTCGACTCGCGTTCCTCGACGATCGCGGGGCCGGTGATAACGGCGCCGGGCGGAAGCTTGTAGCGATCATAGACTGCGTGCGGAACGAAGTCTTGCGCGGCGCGGGAATATGCCTTGCGCGAGCATTTCACCGCGTCCTCGAGCCGTCCCCGGACCGCGAGCTTAGGCAGCGCAAGCAGCTTCACCGGCAGGCTCGCGCGCACGCAGAAGTTGACGAACTCCACGGGCGATTCGGGATAGGTGCGTCCGTAGAGGCGTGTGTAGGTTTCGTCGAAGCGCTTGCGCAGCTCCGCCGGATCCACCTTGCCGAAATCTCCCGGCGGCGGCTTGAGGCTCGTCTCCGATCCTTGGCCGATGAAGCGCGCCTCGACCGAGCGCGAGAACTCGATCGCGCCTTCGGCTCCAGCCTTGCGCAGCGTACGCTCGCCTTCGCCTTCGAGCTCGCGGAAGAGCGCCTCGAGGCGCGCAAAATCGGCGGTCGCGAACGGGACCTTGTGGCTGCGCACCAGATCGAAGGCGCGCGGTGCGGTGAAGAAGCCGAGCGCCGAGCCCACGCCCGCGTTGGGAGGCACGACCAGCCGCGGCGTGCCGAGCTTGCGCGCGAGGCCCCAGGCGTGCACGGGGCCCGCGCCGCCGAACGCCGCGACGGTGGCGAGCTGAGGATTGCCGCCCCGCTCGGCGATGTGCGTCTTGGCGGCCGCCGCCATGGTCTCGTTGATCAGATCGTGGATGCCCCATACTGCGTCGATCAGCGATACGCCGAGCGGCTGCGCGACGCGCTCTTCGATGCCACGTCGCGCCGCCACGGCGTCGAGCTTCATGGTGCCGCCGAGGAAATAGTCCGCATCGAGATAGCCGAGCAGCAGATCGGCGTCGGTGACCGTTGGCTCGGTCCCGCCGCGCCCGTAGCAGATGGGACCGGGCTCGGCGCCGGCACTCTCGGGTCCCACCTGCAGCGTGCCGAGGCGGCTGGCACGGGCGATGCTGCCGCCGCCGGCGCCTATCTCCATCAAGTCCACCACCGGCACCTGGATGGTGAGCCCACTGCCTTTCTGGAAGCGCTGCACGCGGCCGACCTCGAAGGTGGGCACCACCCCGGCAACGCCGTGCTGGATCAGGCACGACTTAGCGGTGGTGCCGCCCATGTCGAAGCAAAACATCTCGGGGCAGTCGAAGAGCCGGCTGTAGTACTGTCCGGCGATCACCGCAGCGGTCGGCCCCGATTCGATGATCCGCACGGGGAATTCGGCCGCGGTCTCGGCCGAGGTTACGCCGCCGGAGGAGAGCATGATGAACAGCCGGCCGCGAAAACCCATCGCCGCCAGCCGCTCTGCGAGCCGTCGGAGGTAGCGCTCGGTCAGCGGCTTAACGTACGCGTTGGTAGCGGTCGTGCTGGTGCGCTCGTACTCGCGGATCTGCGGCAGCACCTCGTAGGAGATGGACATCGACGTACCCGGAAGCTCCTCGGCGAGGATGCGCTTGAGAGCCAATTCGTGGGCCGGGTTCTCAAAGGAGTTGAGCAGGCACACCGCCACCGATTCGACGCGCTGGCTCGCGAGCGCGCGCACCGCCTCGCGCGCCTGCGCTTCGTCGAGCGGGGCCAGCACGCTACCATCGGCGCGCAGCCGCTCATTCACCTCCAGCCTGCGCTCGCGCGGCACTAGCGGCTCCGGCATCCGGGCAAAGGCGTCGTAGGCGGCATAGCGGATCTCGCGTCCGAGCTCCAGCACGTCCCGAAACCCGCGGGTGGTCAGCAACCCCGTGCGCGCGCCCTTGCGCTCGATGATCGCGTTGATGACCAGGGTCGTGCCGTGGATCAGCTCCGCCAGCCGCTCGACAAATCCGGGAACCTGAGAGGCGAGGGCGCGCAAGCCCTCCTCGATGGCCTCGGAGGGGTCGCGCGGCGTGGTGAGGCACTTGTAGGTGGCTAAGCGCCCGGTGGCGTCCTCGAGCAGGACGAAGTCCGTGAATGTGCCGCCGACATCGACCCCGACGCGCATTGGGCTTGCCCCGTGTGTACTGTATACGTATACTGTACACTGAAAATGGCGTATTCGGGTAACCCTCTGCTCGCCAAGCCCGCGCGGCCAATGCCGGCGCGGATGGCGGTGATCGGCGCGGGCACCATAGGCCCGGACATCGCTTACTACCTCAAGAGCGCGCTGCCGAGCCTCGACCTGCTGCTCGTGGACGTGGCGCAGGCGGCGCTCGACCGGGCGCTCGCGCGCTTCTCCGATTACGCGCGCAAGGCGGTAGCGCGCGGCAAGATGAGCGAGGCGGAAGCGGTGGCGGTGACGCAGGGCGTGCGCGGAACTACTGATTACGAGGCGATCCGCGGCGCCGAGTGGGTGCTCGAGGCCGCGTCTGAAGATCTCGCGCTCAAGCACAGGATCTTCGCGCAGGTCGAGGCGCTCATCGCGCCCGATGCGCTCATCACGTCCAACACCAGCTCGCTGCCGGCCGCGCGCGTGTTCGCGGGCTTGAAGCACAAGGGCCGCGCGACGGTGACGCACTTCTTCGCGCTGGCCTGGCGCAATCCGGTGGTAGAGGTGATCCGCGCGCACGACGCCGATCCCGAGACGGTGCAGTGGTTGCGCTGGTTTTTCTGCTCGACCGGCAAGGTTCCTCTGCTCACCGAGGACGTGGAATGCTTCATGCTCGACCGGGTCTTCGACAACTGGTGCAACGACGCCGCGCTGTGCTTCGATCGCGCCAGCGCTGGCGAGATCGACGCCGTCGCTGAAGAATTCGTGCACGCTGGCCCGTTCTTCGTGCTCAACCTCGCCAACGGCAATCCGATCATCGTCGAAACGAACACGCTGCAGGCCGAGGCTGAGGGTGAGCATTACCGGCCCGCGCAGATCTTCCGCTCGGTGGCGAGCTGGGCGACGGCCGGGCCCGCGGGCAAGCGGCCGGAGGTTGCTGCGGACGCGGCCTCCGCCGTGCGCGATCGGCTGCTCGGCGTCTTGTTCTCGCAATCCGTCGACATCCTCGACCGCGGCATAGGTGAAGCGGCGGACCTCGAGCTCGGATGCCGGCTCGCGCTCGGATTTCGTCAAGGTCCGCTCGATCTGATGGCTAGTCTTGGCGAGGAGGAGGTGCAGCGAATCCTGCAGCGCTTCGCCTCGGAGCGCCCCGGCATGCCGATGCCGAAGGATCGCTTAAGCGAGTACCAGGATTTCGCGCGCAACGTGCTCGTGGACGACGTGGACGGCGTAAAGGTGGTCACGCTGCGCCGGCCCGAGGCGCTCAACGCTCTGCACGATGCGCTCAACGACGAGATTCTCTCCGTGATACGGCGCCACGAGGCCGACCCGGCCGTCGCGGGCTTCGTGATCACCGGCTACGGCACGCGTGCGTTCTGCGCTGGCGCCGATATCGGCCGCTTTCCGGCGATGCTGGGCGACGCCGGCGCGGCAGCGGAGTATGCGCGCGCATGCTCTCGTCTGCTCCGGCACCTCGACGCGATGCGCAAGCCGGTGGTCGCTGCGCTCAACGGCATGGCGCTTGGCGGCGGGCTCGAGCTGGCCATGCGTTGCCACGCGATCGTGGCGCAGCGCGGGGCGTGGCTGCAATTCCCCGAGATCACGCTCGGCATCGCGCCAGGGATCGGGGCGATGGTGGTTCCCTACCGCCGCTGGCCGCGCGCAGCGGGCGTGTTCCACCGCATGCTGCAGCAGGCAGAGCGACTCGACGCGGTGCGCGCGCACGAGGCCGGGATCGTGGCCGAACTCGCGGACGACTATGGCTCGATGATCGCTGAAGCCGTTGCACAAGTGCGCGTGCTTGCCGGTAAGGTACGTCCCACGCTCGACGGCGCGGTGCAGACCCCGCCGTTCCCATCGCCGGCAGGAAGCAAGCAGCCGCTCAGCCGCGAGGTGGTCGGCATCATCGAGCAAGCTGTGCAGGCTTCGGCTGCGGCCCCGACGCTCGCCGCGGCACTGGAGATCGGCTACGCGGCGTTCGGGCGCAGTGCCTGTACCGCCGCGGCCCGCGAAGGGATCACTGCGTTCCGCGAGCGCCGAGCCCCGGATTTCGCGCGAACCGGCTGAAGGCGATGTCGAATGATGGCTGAGCTCAAAGCGCTGCCGAGGCTCGAGCCTCTCGGGGACCGGGTCTATGCCACGCTCCGCGACTATTTGCGCGCGGGCCGCATTCCTCATGGCCAGCCGCTGCAGGAGGTGACGCTCGCAGCGCAGCTCGGCGTGTCGCGCACGCCGGTGCGCGAGGCGCTGACGCGGCTCGCGAGCGAAGGGCTGGTGGTCGCCGACGGCCGCAGCTTCACCGTGCCCACGTTGTCCGAGGGCGACATCGAAGACATCTATGCGCTGCGCTTCCTGCTCGAGCCCGAGGCGCTGCGATCGATCGCCGAGGGCAAGCCCGACCGCAGGGTGCTCGCGCCGCTGCGCGAGGCGCTCGACGGCATGGTGTCTGCGCACGAAGCAGACGACGGGAAGGCGTTCATGGACGCCAACTACCGCTACCGCGACGCGTGGACCGCGCTGGTGCCGAACAGACGCCTGGTGCGCGCGATCCAGCTCTACGCCGACCACGTGCGTTATCTGCGCGCCTTCACGCTGGACGAACCCAGCGTGCGCGCGCTCGTGCTCAAGGGGCTCAAACGGCTCACCACGGCGCTCGCGGCGGGCGACGGGGAGGCGGCGGCGGGAGCGATGCGCGCGCACCTGGAGAATGCCAGGCGCATCCTGCTCGATCTGATCAGGCGGAGCTGATGGCCTACAAGGCGGAGATTCCCTACGGCTGCTACTGGAGCACGCCCTTCGCGCGCTGGCAGGGCGCGTTCGCGAACCTGCACTCGATCGAGTTCGCCGCCTACGTGACCAAGAAGGAGCTGGCGCGGCGGAACATCGCGCCGCAGGCATTCGATCACGGCGTGCTCGGCTTCAGCGTGCCGCAGAAGCACGCCTTCTACGGACTGCCTTGGCTCACCGGGCTGGCGGGCATGGGGCAGGTGGGCGGCCCGACACTGATGCAGGCGTGCGCAACCGGTGTGCGCGTGCTGCTTGCAGGCGCCCAGGAGATCGAATGCGGACTCTCCAGCGTATCGCTGGCGGTGACCTGCGACCGCACCTCGAACGGGCCGCACCTGTATTACCCGAACCCGCGCGGACCGGGAGGCACAGGCGCCAACGAGGACTGGGTAATGGAGAACTTCGGCTGCGACCCGCTCGGCCCGCACGCCATGGTCGCTACCGCGGAGAACGTGGCGAAGAAGCACGGCATCGGCACCGCCGAGCAGCACGAGGTCGTGCTGCGCCGCGAGGCGCAGTACCGCGATGCGCTCGCCGATGATCGGGCGTTTCACAAGCGCTTCATGACGCTGCCCTTCGAGGTTCCCGATCCGCGATTCCGCAAGGCGGCGGCGAAGCTCGACGGCGACGAAGGCATCAACTTCTCCAGCGCGGAAGGCTTGTCGACGCTCGAGGCGGTGACGCCGGGCGGCACGGTCACCTACGGCGGCCAGACTCATCCTGCGGACGGCAACGCCGCGATGGTGCTCGCTGCCCCGGAGCGGGCACGCGAGCTCTCGCGCGATGCAGACATCCGCGTGCGGCTGCACGGCTTCGGGCAGTCCCGCGCCGCGCTCGCCTATATGCCGGAGGCGCCGCTCCCGGCGGCGCAGCGCGCGCTGGCGCAGGCCGGCCTCGCGATCGAGGCGATGCACGCAATCAAGACCCACAACCCGTTCGCGGTGAACGACATCGTATTCTCCCGCGCCACGGGTGTGAGCATCGAAGGCATGAACAACTTCGGCTGCTCGCTGGTGTGGGGTCATCCGCAAGCGCCGATGGGCATGCGCTCGGTGATCGAGCTGATCGAAGAGCTGGCGCTACGGGGCGGCGGCTACGGCCTGTTCACCGGCTGCGCGGCGGGCGACACCGCGATGGCGGTGGTGCTTGAGGTGACGGGAAGATAGGTATGGACCTCTCGCAATGGATCGAGCGGCATGCGCGGTTCGCGCCTGACGCGATCGCCATTCGCTACGACGGCCGCGCCATTTCGTACGCCGAGCTTCTGGCGCGTATCCGCCGCGCCGCAGGCGTCCTCGCGGAGCAGGGCATCACCGCGGGCGACGCAGTCGCGTACTTGGGCCTGAATCACCCCGCCGAGCTGGTTCTGCTCTTCGCCTGCGCGCGCCTGGGCGCGATGCTGGTGCCGCTCAACTGGCGCCTGGCGCCGCCCGAGCTCGCGCGTGTGCTCGCCGACTGCCCACCCCGACTCCTGTTCTTCGAGCCGGCTTTCGCCGAGCGGGCCCGCGAGATCGCCGGTGCGATTCCTGCGGCGGACATTGCCGCGCTGGAGCGCGATGCGGGCAGCACGCCGCGGAGCGCGGGTAACGAGAACTCCCCACTGCTGCTCTGCTACACCTCGGGTTCGACGGGCGCGCCCAAGGGCGTGGTGCTCACGCAGCGCTCGCTGTTCTGGAACGCGGTCAACAGCACGCACATGCACGATCTCACCAGCGCCGACCGAGTGCTTACGACCCTGCCGCTGTTCCACGTCGGAGGGATGAACATCCAGACCACACCGGCGCTGCATGCCGGGGCCTCGGTCACGCTGCACCCGCGCTTCGATCCGCAGGCCACGCTCGATGCGATCGAGCGCGAGCGGATCACATTGGCGGTGCTGGTCCCCGCGCAGCTCACCGCGATGATGGAACTGCCGGCCTGGCGGAGTGCCGATCTCTCCAGCCTACGCATGATCACTACCGGCTCGACGATCGTCCCGGAGGCATTCGTGCGCAAGGTGAGCGAGCGCGGCGTGCCGCTGATCCAGGTGTACGGCTCGACCGAGACCTGCCCGATCGCGACCTACGTGCGCGCCGCGGACGCGCTGCGCAAGGCCGGCTCGGCGGGGACGGCGGCGCTGCATTGCCAAGTGAAGGTGGTCGACGTGGCCGGTGCCGAGCTGCCTGTGGGAAGCGTGGGAGAGATCATGGTGCGAGGGCCTAGCGTGGCGAGCGGATACTGGCGTGCACCCGCGGAGACCGCGATCACGTTCGCTGGTGGCTGGTACCGCTCCAGCGATCTCGGCCACTTCGACGAGGAAGGGCACCTCTACGTGGTCGCGCGCACGAAGGACGTGATCATCTCCGGCGGAGAGAACATCTACCCGGCGGAGGTCGAGAGCGTGCTGCTCGAGTCTCCGGCGATCGAGGAAGCGTGCGTAGTGGGCCGGCCCGAGCCGCGCTGGGGCGAGACAGTGGTAGCGGCGGTCGTGCTCAAGCAGGGCTGCCGCATGACTGAGGCCGAGGCGCTGGCGCTCTTTCACGGGCGAATCGCCCGCTACAAGCACCCGCGCGAAGTTCGCTTCTTCGAGCGGTTGCCGCGCAGCGCGCTGGGCAAGATACAGAAGGAGGCGGTCCGCGCCGCCGTCGCGCTCAGTGCGGAAAGCGTTCGCGCCTGACATGGACTTCGAGTCCAGCCCCGAACAGCAGCAGGTGCGCGAGACCTTCGCCCGCTTCTGCGACCAGCGCATCGCGCCGCAGGCCGCCGCACTCGACGAGGCGCACGCCTTCCCGCGCGAGCTCTTCGCCGAGCTCGCGGAGCTGGGGCTCTTCGGCATGCGCTATCCCGAGGAATTGGGCGGAAGCGGCATGCAGCTCGGCGAGTTCTGCGTCGCCCTGGAGGAAATTGCTCGCGGCTCGATGTCGCTCGCGGGCTGCGCCGCGATGCAGTCGCTCATGGGCACCAAGTTCCTGCATCTGCTCGGCGACCCGGACATCGTGGAGCGGCTGCTCAAGCCGGCACTGCGCGGCGAAAAGATCGGTGCCATCTGCATGACCGAGCCCGACGCGGGCAGCGATCTCGACTCGATCGCCACGCGGGCGCGCAAGATCAACGACGGGTACATCCTCGACGGGCGGAAGACCTGGGTGACCTCGGCGCCTGTCGCGGATTTCTTCACGGTGTTTGCGCGCGCGGGGGAAGAGCGCAAGCTCACTATCTTCCTGGTCGAGCGCCACTTCGCCGGGCTGACCATCGGACGCGCCATCGAGAAGATGGGCGTGTGGGCACTGCCGACCTCAGAGGTCGCTCTCGATGGGTGCTTCGTGCCCGACAGCCACCGCCTGTCGAAAGAGGAGGGAGACGGCGAGACGCACCTCCGGAAGACGCTGGCCGAGATCCGCATCATCACCGGGGCGATGGCGATGGGACAGGCGCGCGCCGCGCTCGATGCGGCTATGCGCTACGCGGGCGAACGCGCGCAGTTCGGCAAGCCGATCAACCGCTACCAGGCGATCCAACTGAAGCTCGCCGAGATGGCGACTGGCGTCGAAGCCGCGGGACACCTCGTCCAATACGCGGCGTGGCTGCGCGACACGGGCCGGCCGCACCACAAGGAAGCCGCGATGGCGAAGCTCTTCGCGAGCGAGACGGCGGCGGGCGTCTGCGACCAGGCCGCGCGTGTGCTCGCTTCCTACGGCTACGCGATGGAGTATCCGGTGCAGCGCTACCTGCGCGACGTCCGCTTCACGCTGATCGGCGGCGGCACCAGCGAAATCCTCAAACTGGTGATCGCCAAGGAGTTATCCGGATGAATCGACCCATTCGCATCGTCGTCGCCAAGCCGGGACTCGACGGTCACGACCGTGGCGCCAAGGTGGTTGCGCGCGCGCTCAAGGACGCCGGTTTCGAGGTGATCTACACGGGACTGCGGCAGACGCCGGAGTCGATCACCCGGATCGCGCTGGACGAGGACGCGGATGTGATCGCGGTCTCCAGCATGGCCGGCTCGCATCTGCCGTTGTGCGCGCAGCTCAAGGCGCGGCTGGAAGAAGCGGGGCTCGGCGACAAGCTCTGGATCATCGGCGGCAACCTGCCCGAGCAGGACGCGCCGCGCCTGCGCGAGCTTGGCTTTAAGGGCATCTTTCCCACCGGCTCGAGGCTGCCCGACATCGTCAACTACATTCGGGAGAACGTGCAATGAATCCGCGCGACGATCCGGCCCTGCGGCCGCTGATCAACGAATCCGGCATCGAGATCAAGCCGGTGTACACGGCCGCCGACGTTGCCGCGAGCGGCGGCACGGCAATGATCGGGCTGCCTGGGGAATATCCCTTCACGCGCGGAATCCATCCTCTGATGTTTCGCAAGCGGCCCTGGACCATGCGCCAGTACACGGGCTTCGGCAGTGCGAGGGACACCAATCGGCGCTTCCACTACCTCATTGCCAACGGTCAGACCGGTCTCAACGTTGCGTTCGACCTGCCCACGCAGACCGGCCTCGATTCGGACGATCCGCTTTCCGAGGGCGAAGTCGGGCGGGTTGGCATGGCGGTGGACACGCTGCGCGACTTCGAGATCGCCTTCGAGGGCGTCGATCTCGATGCGATCACGGTGTCGCTCACGATCAACGGTGCCGCGGCGATCCTGATCGCGATGTATCTGGCGCTCGCCGAGATGCGCGGCTACGACTTGAAGCGCCTGCGGGGCACGGCGCAGAACGACATCCTGAAGGAGTTCATCGGCCGCGGCACCTGGGTGTTCCCGGTGGAGCCGTCGCTCAAGCTCGTGGGCGACACCATCGAGTACTGCGCCAAGGAGGCACCGAAGTACACGCCGGTCAGCGTCTGCGGCTACCACATCCGGGAGTCCGGCGCGACACCGGCGCAGGAGATCGCCTATGCCTTCTGCATCGCGCGCGCCTACGCTGACGAGGCGATCCGGCGCGGGCTCGCCGTGGACGAATTCGCCGGCCGGCTCTCCTACAACTTCAACATCTTCGGCAATATCTTCGAGCAGGTTGCGAAGTTCCGTGCCGCGCGCGGGCTATGGGCAACGATCATGAAGGAGCGCTACGGCGCGCGCGACCCCGCATCGATGCTAATGCGGATGATCGCCGGGGGTGGCGGCAGCGGGCTTACGCGCGAGCAGCCCGAGCTCAACATCGTGCGCGGCGCATACTATGGTCTGATCAGCGCGCTCGCGGGCGCCCAGACGATGGCGCTGTGCTGTTTCGACGAGGCGTACACGATTCCGACCGAATACGCGCAGCGCATCTCGCTGCGTACGATGCAGCTGCTGATCGAGGAGATGGGATTGTGCGACACGGTCGATCCGCTCGCGGGATCCTACTATGTGGAGACGCTGACGAACCAGATGCGCGACAAGATCGAGGCCATCATGGCCGACGTCGATGCCCGCGGCGGGATCGTCAAGCTGGTTGCGGAGGGAAGCATCCAGGCGGAGGTCTCGGCGCAGGCTTACGCGCACGAGAAGGCGCTCGAAGACGGCACGCTGCGCAAGGTTGGCGTTAACTGCTATCGAATCGAGGAGGAAACGGCCAAGGTCGAGTGCCACCCGTATCGCGAGGAGGACGCGCGGGCGCAGGTCGCGGCGCTGCGACGCATGCGCGCCGAGCGCGACAACGCGGGCGTGCAGCGAGCGCTTGAGCGAGTGCACCGCGATGCCAAGGCCGGCGTCAACGTGATGCCCGCGTTGATCGATGCCGTCAAGGCGTACGCGAGCGTGGGCGAGCTCACGCGGGAGATGGTCGCAGTGTACGGCCGCTACCGCGAACCGATCCGCTTCTAGAGGAGAGGCGTCATGAATACAGCCGTCGAGCATTACTGCGTGCCGGCCTCGCTGGACGAAGCCGCCGCGGTGCTGCATGGCGGCGAGGTCACGATCCTCGCCAGCGGCACCGATCTGATGCCTCAACTCCAGGCTGGTCGCGCTCGGTTCGCGCGCGTGCTCATGAACATCCGCCGGATTCCGGAGCTGCACGGCATCGGCCTCGAGCAGGGCGGGATCCGCATCGGCGCGCTGACGACGGTCACGGAGCTGATGCGCAACGAGGTGATACGCGGTCATCTCCCGGTGCTGGTGGAAGCCTGCGATCACTTCGCGAGCGATCAATTGCGCAACGCGGCGACGATCGGCGGCAACATCTGCAACGCCTCGCCGGCAGGAGACTTGCTGGTGCCGCTGCTCGTCGTCGATGCCGCGGTCGAGTTAGTCTCGAAACCGGACGGCGCCCGCGAATCGCGCGCAGTGCCGCTGCGAGAATTCTTTACCGGCCCAGGCAAGACCGTGCGTAAGGCTTCGGAGCTTCTCTCGCAAGTCAGGGTACCGCTGCCACCCAAGGGGTTCATGGCGCGCTTCTACAAGTTCGGCACGCGCCCGGCGCTCGACATCTCGGCAATCTCCATCGGCTTGGGATGCGTGCGCGAGGGGGCGACGTTGAGCCACGTTCGCGTCGCCTTCGGCGCGGTGGCGCCGACGCCGATGCGGGCGCCCAAGACCGAAGCAGAACTCGAGGGTCGCACTCTCACCGAAGCGACGATCGCCGCGGCAGCCAAGATCGCGCGCGAGGAGGTGCGACCAATCTCCGATGTACGCGCTTCCGAGTGGTACCGGCGGGAGCTGATCCACAATCTGACGAAAAGGGTCCTGAGCGATGTCGCTGCGACATGAGATTCGCTTCACCATCAACGGGGCTCCGAAAGAGCTCTCGGTGCCGGTCACCATGAGCGCGCTCACCATGATCCGAGATGAGCTGGGCTTGACCGGGACCAAGTACGGCTGCGGCGAGGGCGAATGCGGCGCATGCACCATCCTCGTCGATGGGATTTCGGTCAATGCGTGCCTCATGTTCGCCGTGGATTGCGACGGCCGCGAGCTGACCACGGTCGAAGAGGTCGCGTCGGAACCGGCTGGGGAGAGGCTGCGCGACGCGTTCGTAGCCCGCGGCGCGGTGCAATGCGGCTTCTGCACACCGGGCATGCTGGTTCAGGCGAAGCATCTGCTCGACTGCAATCCGCGCCCCTCGCGCGAGGAGATCCAGCGCGGAATCGAAGGCAACCTTTGTCGCTGCACCGGCTACGTGAAGATCGTCGACGCGGTCGAGGCAGCGGCCGAAGGAACGCCGTAGGAGAAATGCATGGAAGGAGTTGCCAAGGAAACGCTGATCGGAAAGCGCATCGCGAAGCTCGATGCGCCGGAGAAAGCGAGCGGCAAGACGCGCTATATCGGGGACTTGAACCTCCCTGGCGAGCTGCACGCGAAGATCCTGCGCTCGAGCCGCGTCCACGCGCGGATCGTACGCATCGACACAGGCCGCGCCAAGGCGCTTCCCGGCGTGCACGCCGTGCTCACCGCGGCCGACGTTCCGTATCAGCGGCCGCTGGGCATCATCGCCAAGGACAACATGCCGCTCAAGGGCGACAAGGTCCGCAGCCTGCGCGACGAAATCGCGGCGGTCGCGGCCGATACCGAGGAGATCGCCGAGGAAGCGCTGCGGCTGATCGGGGTCGAGTACGAGGACCTGCCGATCCTCACCGATGCGCGCGACGCGCTCAAGCCAGGAGCGCCGACCGTTCACGACGGCCACCCCGACAACATCACCAAGCAGTGGGACTACGCGCAGGGCGACGTGGTTCAGGGGGAGACCGAGTCCGACGTGGTGATCGAAGACACCTTCCGCCTGCACTACGTGACGCACTGCTGCATGGGCGTCTCGGGCATCATCGCCGACTTCGATCCAGCGGGGAACCTAACGCTGTACTCGAACACGCAGGTGCCGTTCCTACACAAGCGCGAGTTTGCACAGCTGCTGGACATGGACCCAGGCCGCATCCGGATCATCCAGCCGCCGATCGGCGGCGCCTTCGGTAGCAAGCTCGACATCTACCCCTTCGAGCCGATCTGCATCTTCCTGGCTAAGGCGGCCAAGCGTCCGGTGAAGCTCATGTTCACGCGGGAAGAGGAATTCATCGCCTCGCCGACGCGCCAGCCGGTGATCCTGACGCTCCGCAGCGGGGTGAAGAAGGATGGAACGCTCACCTTCCGCACGGTGAACACGTTGCATGACAACGGCGCCTACACCTCGTGGGGCGCCTCGACGCCGTTCGTGATCATGCAGACGGTGTCCTCGCTCTACCGCGTTCCGCACTGCAAGTACCACACCACGGTGGTGTACACCAACAACCCGTACGCGGGCTCGTTCCGCGGCTACGGCAACCTGCAGGGCACTTTCGCGGTCGAGAGCCACATGGACAAGCTCGCGGAGGCGATCGGCATGGATCCGCTCGAGTTCCGCTTGAAGAATGCGCAGGATCCCGGCGAGGTCTCTCCAGCGGGCCTGCACTTCAGGACCTGCGGCTTGAAGGATTGCCTGCGCACCGCGGCGAATTTCGGCGACTACCGGCGCAAGCATCGAGAGAACGTCGCCAACCAGAAGAAGTCGGGCGCGATCAAGCGCGGCGTCGGCATGGCGTCGATGCTGCACGTCGGCGGCGGTGCCAAGATCTATCCGTCCGACGGCTGCGGGACGATCCTCAAGGTCGACGACTTCGCGCAGGTGACGGTGATCACGGGAGCCTCCGAGATCGGGCAAGGGTCGGAGACCGTGCTCGCCCAGCTCGTGTGCGAAGAGCTCGGTGTGCCGATGTCGTCGGTGAAGGTGGTCAACAACGACACCGAGATCACGCCCTGGGACGTAGGCGTACACGCGAGCCGCACCACGTTCATCGGTGGCAATTCCGCGATCGGCGCGGCGAAGAAGGCGAAGGCGAAGATCTTCGCCGCGGCTGGGAAGCTGCTGGGACGGGAGCCGGAGACCCTGGACCTGCGCGCGGGGCACATCGTGGAGACGGGTAGCGGCAAGGCGCTGATGGCGCTCGATAAGCTGATCCGCTCGCTGCACTTCTCCGACAAGGCCGAGCTGGTCATCACGACCAACTACTACGAGCCGCCGAGCCAACACCAAGACAAGGAGTTCAAGGGCGACGTGTCGGCGGCGTACGCCTGGGCCACACAGGTGATCGAAGTCGAGGTCGACACCGACACCGGCGTGGTGCGCATGCTCAACGTGACCGCCGCACACGACGTCGGACGCGTGCTCAACCGCCTCGGCATCGAGGGCCAGATCGAGGGCGGCGTAGTGATGGGCGCGGGCTACGCGCTGACCGAGGAGCTGATCGTCGAGCGCGCCGTGGTGAAAAATCCGGCGTTCCGCGACTACAAGCTCGTCACGGCGCCGGAGATTCCGAAGATCGACATTCACTTCATCGAAACCATGGACGGCGAGGGCCCGCAGGGCGCGAAGGGCGTGGGCGAAGCTCCGGCGATCTGCGTGGCTGCGGCGGTCGCCAACGCCATCCACAACGCCACAGGCGTGCGCATCTACGCGTTGCCGTTCACGCCGGAGAAGGTATATCGCGCGCTCGCTGCCGCGCGCGGAGAGGGGGCGGCGTGAGCAGGGAGCAGGGACCTCCATCACGGGCGCGTGAGCTTGCTATGTGCATTTGTCGGTCCCAGGCGCTCGGCTCGGGTCGCCTCCACTCACTGTCGCTCGTGGAGGCCTGCTCCGCCTCGCCGATCGCCCCGCTCGCGGGGACGCGGGCGCGCTCGAATCGCGGCCGGCCACCGATGGGCCGGCTCATTCGCGGCCGGCGCAAGGAGGCGGCCGCATGAAGCGACGCACCGTGCTTTCGCTCGAGCAGGCGCTCGCGCTTCCTTACGCGACGCTGCGCTTCGCGCAGCTCGGCTGGCGGGTGATCCGCATCGAGGCGTTCACGGCCGGCGAGGCGTTGCCGGGCGATCACAACCGCTACATCGGCTCGCGCGTTGTGGACGAGGACCGCCGCAGCTACTTCGTCGCGCCCAACGTCGGCAAGGAGGCGATCGCGCTCAACCTGCGCCGCCCCGAGGGTCGCGCGTTGCTGCAGCGGCTGCTCCACGCGCTCGACGTCGATGTGTTCTGCTGCAACACACTGCCGCGGCGCTACGAGGCGCTCGGCATCGACTACGCCACGCTCTCGGCTGCAAAGCCCGAGCTGATCTGGGCGGGGATCTCGGCGCTCGGCGCCGACTACCCGGATGCTCCCGGCTACGACCCGGTGATGCAGGCGATGGTCGGCTACATGGAATTGACAGGAGATCCGAACGGTCCACCGATGCTGAACGGCGTGCCCGTCATCGACCTCAAAGCGGGCGATGAAGTCTACGCCGGCGTGATGCTCGCGCTCGCTGAGCGCGCCGAAACCGGACGCGGTTCGCGCATCGACGTGTCCATGCTGCAAGCCGCCGCGTCGTGGCTGATCACCACGCTGCCGCTGCTCGACTTCGACTGCGAACCCAGCGAAGTCACCCGCTGCGGCAACGAGCACCGCAAATTCATCCCGACCAACGTCTATGCGTCGCGAGACGGCTTCATCTTCGTCGCCATCGGCAACGACAGACAGTGGCGGCGGCTCACCGAAATTCCGAAGTTCGAGAGTATCGCGTGCGAGCGGCGCACGACCAACGAGGGACGCTCGCGCGAGCGGCAGGCGATTCAGGCCGAGATCGCGGCGATCGCCGCACGGCACGCCACCGCGGAGCTCGCGGCCGACTTCGCGACGGCAGGCATCGCGCACGCGCCGATCAACGACATCCGCGCAGTGCGCGAGCTGCCGGCGCTTTCGGGCAGGCTCACGCAGACCCTCACCCCAGCCGGAAAGACCGTGCACATGCAACCCGCTGCGGTCGATATTGCGGGGGCGCCGCGGGAGCTCGCTTTCGCGCCGAAGTACGGCGAGCACACCGGTGCGGTGCTGCGGGAAGCACGCTTGAGCGAGCGCGAGGTCAATGCACTCGTCTCGGCGGGCGCGATCCCGCCGTCGTTTCGCGTCGCTGCCGCAGTACACGGTGCAAATGGGTGAACCAGCAGCGGCGTTGGATCATTAGAGGGAGGTACACATGAAAACCGCATCGTTTGCAGCAGTCGTGGCAGTCTTCACGGCGGTCTCGTTCGCCGCCCAGGCGCAGGTGAAGATTGGCGTCGTCAGCTCGGCCACGGGGCCGACTGCCTTTGTGGGCATGCCGCAGAAGAATTCGGTGGCGCTGCTGCCGACGAACGTGGGCGACACCACGATCGAATATATCGCTCTCGACGACGCCAGCGATCCGACGATGAGCGTGAGCAACGTCAAGAAGCTGCTGGCCGAGCAGAAGATCGATGCACTGATCGGCCCCTCCGGCTCGCCCAACGCGATGGGCGTGGTGGAAGTGATGGCCGAGGCGCAGACGCCGATGCTGGCCCCGGTGGGCACCACTGCCGTGGTGCTGCCGATGGACGCCAAGAAGCGCTGGGTGTTCAAGACCACCCAGAACGACGACATCATCGGCGACGCGCTCATCGAGCACATGCAGAAGAGCGGCGTGAAGACGGTAGGCTTCATCGGCTACAACGATCCCTACGGCGAGGCGTGGTACAAGACCATCACGCCGATGCTGCAGAAGGCCGGTATCCAGGTCGTGGCCAACGAGCGCTACAACCGGCAGGACACCAGCGTCTCGGGCCAGGTGCTCAAGCTCAAGGCCGCAGCGCCCGACGCGGTGTTCGTCGCCGGCGTGGCCGCCGGCGCGGCGCTGCCGCAGCGGCAGCTTGCGGAAGCCGGATATGCGGGAAAGGTCTACCAGACGCACGGCGCCGCCACCGACGACTTCATACGTATCGGCGGCAAGAATGTCGAAGGCACCATCATGGCGGCGAGCTTGATGCTGGTTCTGGACCAGATCCCGGACAGCGTTCCGTCCAAGAAAGTTGCGGTGGACTACGTCGCTGCCTACGAGCGCATGTACGGCAACAGGCCGGCGACCTTCGGCGCCAACGTCTACGATGCAGGGTTGCTGTTGCAACGCGCGATTCCCGAGGCGCTGAAAAAAGGCAAGCCAGGAACGCCAGAGTTCCGCGCCGCGCTGCGCGACGCACTCGAATCGACCAAGGAGCTGGTGGCCACTCAGGGCGTTTATAACATGACGGCTGCCGATCACTCGGGCTTCGACCAGCGGGGGCGGGTGCTGCTTACCGTGAAGGACGGCAAGTGGGCGCTTCTGCCGAATTGAGATGAGGTTGAGAAGCGTATCGCTTGAGGACAAGTACACGCTGGAGCGCGGGAAGGTCTTCTGCACGGGCGTTCAGGCGCTGACGCGGCTGCCGATGCTGCAGCGGCAGCGTGACGCCGCGGCTGGGCTCGATACGCACGGGTTCATCTCCGGCTATCGTGGCTCGCCTTTGGGAGGCCTCGACCAGTCGCTTGCACAAGCGCAACGCTTCTTGGACACCCATAAGATTCGCTTCCAGCCTGCGGTGAACGAGGAGCTGGCGGCGACTGCGATCTGGGGCACGCAGCAGCTCAACCTCTATCCCGACCCGCGATGCGACGGCATCTTCGCCATGTGGTACGGCAAAGGGCCAGGCGTCGATCGTTGCGGTGACGTTTTCAAGCATGCCAACTGCGCCGGAACCTCGGCGCACGGCGGGGTGCTGGTGGTCGCCGGCGACGACCACACGGCGCGTTCCTCGGCAGTGGCGCACCAGAGCGAGCATCTATTCTCGGCCTGCGCGATGCCGGTGCTCGCGCCATCCAGCATCCAGGAATACCTCGATCTGGGATTGCACGGATGGGCCATGTCGCGCTACAGCGGTTGCTGGATCGCGATGAAAACGGCGGCCGACACGGCGGAAACCTCCGCGGTGGTCGACGTGGACCCGGAGCGCATCGAGGTACGGCTCCCGACCGATTTCGCACTGCCGCCAGACGGCGTACACCTGCGCTGGCCCGATCCGCCGCTCGAGCAGGAGCGCCGCATGCACCGCTACAAGGTCTATGCCGCGCTCGCCTACGCGCGAGCCAACGAACTCAACCACATCGTCCACGACAGCCCTCGGCCCCGGCTCGGGATCATCACCTGTGGCAAGGCGTACCTCGACGTTCGCCAGGCGCTGGACGACCTGGGCATCGACGCCGCCGTGGCGGCGGACATCGGTCTGCGGCTGTACAAGGTCGGCATGGTGTGGCCGCTCGAAGCGGAGGGCGTGCGCCGCTTTGCCGAGGGTCTGCAGGAGATCCTCGTCGTCGAAGAGAAGCGGCCTATCGTCGAATACCAGCTCAAGGAGCAACTCTACAAGCTTCCGTCCGGGACGCATCCGACTGTTTTCGGCAAGTATGGCGATCGCGACGAGTGGACGCCGCCGCACGGCGACTGGCTTCTTCCGCCGATGGGCGATCTGGCGCCGAGCGTCCTGGCGCGCGTCATCGCCGAACGGCTTGCGCCGTTCCACGCGAGCGCGCGCATCCGGGAGCGGCTCACGCTCATCGCCGACATCGAACGCACGCCGGCTAAGCCGACGTTGCGCGTGCCTTTCTTCTGCCCCGGATGTCCGCATAACCTGTCTACCCGCGTTCCCGAGGGGAGTTGCGCGCTCGCCGGGGTCGGTTGCCACCTGATGGCGATGTGGATGGGACGAAGCACGTTCGCCGTAAGCCAGATGGGCGGCGAGGGAGCCGCCTGGATCGGTCTCAAAGGCAGCACCGGAACCAAGCACGTGTTTGCCAACATGGGGGACGGCACGTACTACCACTCCGGGTTGCTGGCCATCCGCGCGGCGGTCGCGGCGGGCGTCGACATTACCTACAAGATCCTCTACAACGATGCGATTGCGATGACTGGCGGCCAGCCGCTCGACGGGCCGCTCGGCGTGCCGGCCCTGACGCGCCAGCTCGCCGCCGAAGGTGTCGCTCGCATCGTGGTCGTCGCCGAAGACGATGCCAAGTACACGTTCGGCCTCGCGCCCGGCGTTGAAGTGTTTCCGCGCGAGCGGTTGGACGCAGTACAACGCGAACTCCGCGCTACGCGAGGCGTGAGCGTGCTGGTGTACGACCAGACGTGTGCCGCAGAGAAGCGGCGCCGCCGCAAACGCGGGCTCACGCCGACGCCGGCGCGCCGTGTGTTCATCAACCAGTCGGTGTGCGAAGGCTGCGGGGATTGTTCGGTGAAGTCCAATTGCCTGGCCATCGTGCCCGTCGATACCGAGCTGGGCCGCAAGCGCGCGATCGACCAGTCAAGTTGCAACCTCGACAGGTCCTGCTTGGATGGAGCCTGCCCTGCGTTGGTCAGCATCGAAGGCGGCGCCCTGCGCAAGGTCGGCGTTGCGGCGCTCGACGCAATGCCGCCGTTGCCCAAGCCGCAGATCGCACCGATGCGCGTCCCGTATTCGGTGTTGATTGCCGGAGTAGGTGGCACCGGCATCGTGACGGCCGGCGCCATCCTCGCGATGGCCGCGCACCTCGAAGGCAAGGGCGTCACGGTGCTCGACGTGACGGGCCTTTCACAGAAGGCGGGTCCGGTCCTCTCGCATGTGCGGGTGGCCGAACGGCAGGAGTCCCTGCACGCGGCGCGCATTGCGGCAGGCGAAGCCGATGCAATCATCGCCGCTGATCTAGTGGTAGCCGCGGGTGAGGAGGCGCTCGCAACGGCGCGCCGGAGGGTCACGCGCGCAGTTGTGAACACGCGTCTAGCGCCCACCGCCGGGTTCATCGCCGACCCTGATTTCGTTCTTCCGCTCGAGGCGATGCGCCAAGTCGTGAGCGCCGCCGTGGGTCCCGCGAACGCGGATTTCTTCGACGCCACGATGCTGACGACAGCGCTCCTTGGCGACTCCATCGCCACCAATGTCTTCATGCTCGGATTCGCCTGTCAGAACGGTCTGCTGCCTGTCTCGCCGGAGGCGCTGCTGCAGGCGATCGAGCTCAACGCGGTGGATGCGCAGCGCAACCGCGACGCGTTTCAGTGGGGGAGGCACGCTGCGCTCGATTGCGCTGCCGTTGCGTTGCGCGCCGGCGTGCACGAACCACCGGGGTCGAACGCGCCGAACGCGTCCGACGACGAAATCGCGTTCGGCCGCGCCTTCCTCACACGCTATCAGGACGCGGCCTACGCGGAGCGCTATGTGGCACTGGTCGAGCGCGTGCGCGCCGCGGAGGGTAGGCTAGGCGTCGCGGCGCCGCGCCTCGCGCAAGCCGTCGCGCGGAGCTATCGGAAGCTTCTCGCGCACAAGGACGAATACGAAGTTGCGCGTCTGTACGTCGATCCGGCATTTGCACGCAGCGTCGGCGCTGCGTTCGAAGGCGACTATCGGATGGCGTTCCACTTTGCATGGCCGGTCGGCGGCGGCCAGTCTGGAGACGTTCTGCGCAAACGCAGGTTCGGACCCTGGTTTGTCGTCGTGCTGCATGCGCTTGCTCGAGCTAAAGTCCTGCGCGGCACGTGGCTCGATCCGTTCCGGCATCGCCCCGAGAGAGCACTCAATTCGCGTCTCGTCGCGGAATACGAGCGCGCGGTCGAGCAATTGCTCGCGACACTCGATCGGCATAACTGGAGCACGGCCGTTACCGCAGCAAGCGTTCCCGAGTCGATCCGCGGCTTCGGAGCGGTGCGGGTGCGAAGCGCCGCTGACGCGAGTGCGCGCCTAGCCCGCCTGCTTCGGGAATTCAGGGCTGCGCGCGCCGAACAAGCGGCAGCATGAAGCCCCCCGCCCGCGCGGGGAACCGTTCGCTATTCGGCGCTCCGTTGTGGGTGAGCGGTTTCCGCCCATTCTTCTTGCTCGGCACCTCCTACGGGCTGTTCACTACCGGCGCATGGCTCGCCGCCTACGCCAGCGCGTGGAGCGTCCCGGGCACGATGGCGCCGAACCTTTGGCATGGTCATGAAATGGTCTTCGGCTTCGCCACCGCAATCATTTGCGGCCTGCTCTTGACTGCCCTGCCGAGCTGGGGAGGGATGCGCGAGCTGGCCGGAGGCGAGCTGGCGCTTCTGGTAGGAACCTGGCTGGCGGGGCGGACCGCCATTGGGGTCGCGCCCATGCTTTCCTCTGCGGCGGTCGGCGCAGTCGACGTTTCTTCGCTGCTGCTGCTCTTCGCGTTCCTGCTGCCCGCGCTGCTCAAGGCCCGTCCCAAGAAGTTCTTGGTCCTGCTTCCTGTGGTCCTTGCGCTGTGCGCGACTAACCTGTGGTTCCACGTCGCGTCCGCCCGGGGACTGACGAGCGAGGCCGCAGTCGCGCTCGATGCCGCGGTGGCCGTGATTGCCGTCCTGTTCTCACTGGTTGGCGGCTTCATGACGCCCGTGTTCACGCGCAATGCGTTGCGCGAGCTGGGAGAGAGCGATCGTGTGTGGCGCAACCAGGCGATCGAGCGCTTCGCCCACGCGAGCGTCGTGGCATTCGCGCTCGCCGTGGCCTTTCGAGCCGAGCCCCTGGTCACTGCGGCCGTGTCGGTGTGCGCCTTCGTCGCGCACGCGTTGCGGCTTGCGGGCTGGCGCGGCTGGGCGGCGCGCAGAGTGCCGCTCGTGCTGGCGATGCACCTCGCTTACGCCTGGCTCGTGATCGCCTTCGCGCTCGCGGCCGCCGCAGCCTTCGGCGTTGCGGCGCGAGCCTGGGTGCACGCGGTAACGGTGGGTGCGGTGGGCATGATGATGCTCTCGCTGATGCCGCGCGTTTCGCTTCGCCACACCGGACGTCCGCTCATTCTCTCTCCTATTGTTGTCGGAACTTACCCCGCCATGTTCGCGGCGACGCTGTTGCGACTCGGCGTGGCGACGTTGGGCTGGGGAGGATGGGCGATCATTACCTCCGTTGTACTCTGGTTCATCTGCTTCACCGTATATCTCGCAGTCTACGGGCCGATGCTGGTTCGCCCAAGCCTGCCCCGCGGGGCGAGGCCTTGAACGGAACGATACCCATCGAAACGCAACTTAGGGCCTGTCGGGCGACGCAATCGCGCGAGACTATTGATCCGCTGCTCTCCAATAATGTTCACCAGGGTCTCAGTAAGAAATTCCTCATTCCTAGATATTTCCCTGTTTTCCCACCAGGACAACTTTGGTGTCTACCGCTCGCGGAACCCGGCTTGCGGGCGAGTCGTAAAGAGTACTTCAAGCCCATTAGCAGTCTGTTGAAATTCGCCTTGTAATGCAGCCATTCTGAGCTATGGTTCTGGCAACGACTTGCGTTTGCTGGTGGAGGCCGGAACGATGCGCGGAGCCGATATGACGCAGGAAGGCTTGTTCG
>Ga0187778_10000688_pt1 | contig 24144 bp, 24 predicted proteins | sample 1015_Q2_SP5_20_M_FD_132418 | JGI IMG/M metagenome (GOLD analysis project Ga0187778, IMG submission 132418) | Tropical peat soil microbial communities from peatlands in Department of Meta, Colombia - 1015_Q2_SP5_20_MG | ecosystem: Environmental > Terrestrial > Soil > Wetlands > Peat | place... | reverse complement strand
TCATGCCGGCAGCGCGAGGGTGCCTGCCGTGAAGCATTTCGACGCCTTCAACGGCGACGCCGACGGGATCTGCTCCTTGCTGCAGCTCCGGCTCGATGCGCCCATCGACTCGGTGCTGGTGACTGGCGCCAAGCGCGACGTCGCCCTGCTGCAACGGATTCCCGCCGGCCGTGGCGACGCGGTGACGGTGCTCGACATCTCGATCGCGGCCAACCGCGATGCGCTGCTCGCCTTGCTCGATCGCGGCGCAACGGTGCAGTACTTCGATCATCACTTCGCCGGCGAGCTGCCCGTGCACGCCGGCCTGGACGCCCATATCGACACCTCGTCCGGCGTGTGCACCGGCATGATCGTCGACAGCTACCTCAGGGGGAAGCAGCGCGTGTGGGCCGTCGTCGCGGCCTTCGGCGACGACCTCGCGGGGGCCGCTCGGGAGCTTGCTGCGCCCCTCGCGCTCAGCCCGGCGCAGGTCGACGCTTTGCAGGAGCTTGGCGAGGCCGTCGCCTATAACGCCTACGGCGACAGCGAGGCCGATCTGATCATTCCTCCCGCCGAGCTGTATCTGAGTTTGCGAGGCCGGGCTGATCCCTTTCGATTCATGCGCGCGGAACCGGTATTTCAGCGCCTTTGCGAAGTCCGGCTTGACGATCTCGAGCGGGCCCGATCGGAACCGCCCCGCTGCGCACTCGCCGGCGCCACGGTCTACGTGCTTCCCGACGCGCCCTGGGCCCGCCGCGTGCGGGGCGCGTTCGGCAACGAGCTGGCGAATGCGGCGCCTCGGCTCGCGCACGCGGTTCTGACGCCCAACTCGCAAGGCGGATATACGGTCAGCGTGCGTGCTCCGCGGGTGAGAGCCCGCGGTGCGGACGCCTTGTGCAGGCAGTTCGCCACAGGCGGCGGACGCGCGGCGGCCGCCGGCATCAACCATTTGCCGGAAGATGGGCTCTCCGAGTTCGTTCGATGCTTGGATCAGGCTTTCCCCTGAATCGCCGCACGGCCTGGCGTACACGGTCGGCGGGTGACCCTTCGAAGCAAATTTGATCCGTCTCAACTTTCGGTCAACGCGCACTTGATCTCGCTCTCGCATGGGACTATGTTTGGTTATCGGGAGCAAGGCCTCTGGGCTCGGCAGAGCGCCGGTCGAATGCTCGCGTTGCGCGAGCGCCCGGCCTCGTAAGCGCGCCCGTCGAGACCGATGCCCCGGGCGCCCACGACAGTGGGCGGAAAGCCCCGACGCAACGCGCGCTCGGGGCTTTCGCTTTTCTGCGTCTGCCAAAAGCGATTGCATTGCCCACGTCAGCGCGGCATCTCGGCATGCAAGCGCTGAAGCTCGCTCCGGAGCTCGCGAATGCGCTCGAGGAGCGTGAGCACCAGCGCCAGCCCATGCGGCTCGAGCTCGAAATCGTTGAGCAGCCGGCAAGCGGTTCGAGCCGTCACCACGCATTCGGCGCTGAAGGTCCACGAAGCGGCGGCTGGATCGACCGGCGCCAGCGCACCGTAGTCCACCAGCTCGCGCAGTCTCGCTTCCTCCAGCCCCGAGAGCTCGGCGAGCCTGGCGAGCGAGATCTCCCCCGCATCCTCCATCCATGTCGCCTCGGTCAGTTCGATGTTCACGTTCCCTCCTCGAAATGTCGGCGAGGATTGAATGTCGACGCTGCGGCGAGCTGCTGCATCAGCTCGCGCTCGCGTGGAGTTGCAGTGCCCGGAACGGCGATCTGCGCGATGGCGTACAGGTCGCCGGCGCCTCCGTGTGCTTTCGGCAATCCGCGACCGCCCAACCGCAGCTGCCGCCCTGCGGCGGTGTTCGGGGGCACCTTGATGTCGACCGGGCCGCCCGGCGTAGGCATGCGCACGGTGGTGCCCAGGACCGCTTCCCACGGAGCCAGCGGCAGGTCGAGGTACACGTCGTGTCCGCTGACACGGAACAGCGGGTGAGGAGCGAGCACGATGTTGAGATAGACGTCGCCGTCGCGGCCGCCGCTCACACCCTTGCCGCCCTTGCCAGGCAGCCGCAGCTTCTGCCCGTCGACGGCACCGCGCCGAATGCGCACCTTGAGCGTCCTCGGCACGCGCCTCGGCAGCCCGCTCTCGTCGTACTCCGGCAGGCTCAGGTCGAGGTCGAGCTCCGCGCCGTGATATGCCTGCTCGAGCGTAATCTGAACTGCGATTTCGTAATCCTGTCCGGGGATCGCGCCCGTGCGGCCGCGCGCGCGTTGTCCTCCACGCCCGGTGAGCCCAGCGAACAGATCGGCGAGGTCGATGTCCTCGAACGCGTGTTGCTCGAAACCGGGTTGCGCTTCGGCGAACTGCTTCCACCAGTCCGGCGGTGGCCGGAAATCCTGACCGGGCTGGAAGCTCCCGAGCTGATCAAACGCGGCGCGCTTCTCCGGATCCTTGAGCGTCTCGTAGGCTTCGGCCACCTCCTTGAATTTTTCCTCGGCGTTGGGCTCCTTGGAGACATCCGGGTGATACTTGCGCGCGAGCTTGCGGTAAGCTCGCTTGATGTCTTCGGCGCTTGCCTTGCGGTCGACGCCGAGAATGCTGTAGTAGTCCTTGTATTTCATCGGTCACGGCGCGACCAATAGGTGTTAAGGCTACGATCTCTTGCGTCGCTTGGGCCGAGGCTCTCCGCGCGAGCGCACCAGCAACACCGGAACGGTGGCCGCACGCACGACGCTCTCCGCGTCGCTTCCCATGACCATCCGGCTCAAGCCCCGGCGTCCATGCGTGCCGATCACGATCAAGTCGGCTCGCCACTTCCTGGCCTGCTCGATGATGAGGTCGGCGACCCGGTGCCCGAGCGTCTCGACGAGCACGGCTTGCCATCTTACCCCGGATCGCTCCATCTTGCGCTCGGCCCTCGCCAGGAGCTTCCTGCCGCTCTGCCGCAACGCCTCCATGAAGCCGTCGACGTAGGACGCCGGGACGTAGGTAGTCCCGTCGAGATTCTGGGTGACGACGAGCTCATCGACCACGTGCAGAAGGCACAGCGTGGCATCGCAGTCCTTGGCCATCTCGATGGCTTGCGCGAGGCCGAGGTTCGACGTTCGGCTGCCGTCGATCGGTACCAGGATTCGCCGAAACATCGCCTTCTCCCTGACTGGTGCATCAGTGCGCCATCAGCACCGGCGCGGTCATCGACGAGAACATGGTGCGGGTGACTCCGCCCAGTACCAGATCGCGGAGGCGCGTGTGAGCGTACGCGCCCATCACGATGAGGTCGACGGTCAAGTCTGCTGCACGCGAAAGCAGCCACTCGCCGATTCCGATGTCGTCGACGGTGGAGTGGTCGATCTTGGCCTCGACACCGTGCGCTCGCAGATACGACGCGAGGCGCGACGTGGCCGCCTCGTCGGAGATCCGGTTGTTGCCGCCCGAATGTACCGACATCACCGTGACCTGGCGCGCCTTGACCAGGAAGGGCATGGCGTCGCCGACGGCGCGCGCAGCTTCCCGCCCTCCGTCCCAGGCAACGAGCACATGCTCGCCGATCGCGGCGGGCACCGCGGCGTAGGGCACCAGGAGGGCAGGTCGTCCCGCCGAAAGCACGACCGCCTCGTTGAGCTCCTCGAGAAAAGCGAAGTCCGCATCGCCGGGATCGCGCTGGCCCAAGACGGCGAGATCCGTGCAGCGAGCGTGCTCGACGGCAACGTTGACCGTGGAACCGGCAGGCGCCCGCCACTCGATCGCCTTTAAGCGGGCGCCCCGCGCCGCTTCTCTGAACAGCGCTTCCGCCTTTTGCTGCGCGGCCCCGGTCTCCTGCAGCCGCCGAGCGACGATGTCGGCCGGCAACAGCGCTGCCACGGAGGGAGACAATTCCCGCGTCGGCACGACGTACAGGCCGACCAGTTCGGCGCCAAAGTCGGCCGCCAGCTTGGTGGCCACGCCGAGGCGCAGGTGGCAGCGGCGGCTATCGTCGAGGTGAACCAGGATATTCTTGAATGTCATGTTGCCTCCGGAAAAGGGGCCCGCCGCTCCGCACTCAATGGGGGCGACTGAGAATAGTGTATCCGGCAGAGGCGGGAACGGTCTTGAGCAAAGTCAACGGCATTGCGCTTGCTTGATGCCGGGGCGCCCTGGCGCGCGGGAGGGGCGGCGAAATCGGGCCGAGTCGCCACCTCGGCGAAGCCTTGACGACCATCAACACGCTCGACGCCGCACCCGCGGTAGCATGAATGGACCGGTTTGCGGGCCCTGTTCCGATGCCTGTTCAGAACCTTGCGATTGCGGCGATCTTCGATGAGATCGGGGATCGGCTGGCGATCCAGGGCGCCAATGTGTTTCGCATTCGCGCCTATAAGAACGCCGCGCGGACGCTGCAGGAGCTCGGCAAAGACGTCGGGCAGATGGTCGAGCGCGGCGATGATCTAACCGAGCTGCCCGGGATCGGAGCCGACCTGGCCGGCAAGATCTCCGAAGTCGTGGCCATGGGCAAGTGCGCCCTGCTCGAGCGCCTGCGCCATGAAATGCCGCCGGCCATCACAGAGTTGCTCAAGGTTCCCGGGCTCGGTCCGAAGCGGGCGCGAGCCCTTTGGCACGATCTCGACGTCCAGACTCCCCAGCAGGTTCTGCGCGCCGCCCGTGACGGACGCATACGCGAGCTGCCTGGATTCGGCGAGACGATGGAGCGCAACATCGAGTCCGCAGTGTCCGCGCATCTTTCCAAGGAGCAGCGCGTCAAGCTAGCGACAGCAGGGCAGTACGCGCAAGCGCTGACGGAATACCTGCAGGCTGTTCCCGGGGTCGAGCGTGCGATCGTCGCCGGCAGCTATCGCCGCATGCGGGAGACCGTGGGCGACCTCGACGTGCTGGTGAGCGTGCGTGCGTCGAGCCCGGTCGCGGAGCGCTTTGCCGCCTATCCGGAGGTTGCGGAAGTGCTGTCGGGAGGCGAAAAGCGCGTCAGCGTGCGCCTGAAGAGCGGGCTGCAAGTCGACCTGCGGGCGGTTCCGCAGCAGAGCCTCGGCGCCGCGCTGGTCTACTTCACCGGCTCCAAGGCGCACAACATCGCGCTGCGCCGCATCGCTCAGGAGCGCGGCCTCAAGATCAACGAGTACGGCGTGTTCAAAGGCACCAAGCGCATCGCCGGCGAAACCGAGGAGTCGGTCTATCGTGCAGTCGGGCTGCCGCTGATTCCACCGGAGCTGCGGGAAGACCGCGGCGAGATCGAGGCCGCCCGAGCCGGCCGCCTCCCGGATCTCGTGGGATATGCGGACCTCAAGGGCGATCTGCATGCGCACACGACAGCAACCGACGGCCGCGATACGCTGCAGGACATGGCTGCCGCGGCGCGGACGCTTGGCTTCGAATATCTCGCCATCACCGAGCATTCGCGCCGGCAGGCGATGACTCACGGGCTCGACCCCGAGCGCCTGCGCCAGCAGATCGACGCCATCGATCGGCTCAATCCGAAGCTGAAAGGCATCCGCCTGCTAAGAGGCATCGAAGTCGACATCCTGGACGAAGGCACGCTGGATCTGCCCGACAGCGTGCTCGCCAAGCTCGATCTCGTCGTCGCGGCGGTCCACTCCAGGTTCAACCTGAGCCGGGCGCAGCAGACGCAGAGGATCCTGCGCGCGCTCGACAATCCGTACGTGACGCTGCTCGCGCATCCGACCGGACGACTGCTCGGCGAGCGCGAGCCCTACGATGTCGATATGCTGCAAATTGTGCGCAAGGCGAAAGAGAAGCGGATCCACATCGAGCTCAACGCGCATCCGGAAAGGCTCGATCTCACCGATGCGCATTGCCGCATGGCGAGGGACGAGGGCGTGCTCATCGCCATCGACTCCGACGCCCACAGCATCCAGGATTTCCACAATCTGCGCTTCGGCATCGGCCAGGCGAGGCGCGGCTGGGTGACCCGCGAGGGCGTGCTCAACACGCGATCGCTGCGCGACCTGCTGCCGTTGCTCGCTCGCTCGCGGGCCGGGAGGCGCGTCGCCGGCAAGGCCGTCGCCGCCGCGCTTTGACCTGTGCAGGGAACGGCCCATGCCGTGGAACGAGAGCTACTTCCCGACCTCGATGAAACACCTGCCGCCCCTCGTGCGGGAGAAAGCGATAGAGATCGCCAACGCGCTGCTCGCCGAAGGAATGGAGGAGGGCAAGGCCATTCGCGTCGCGATCGCCAAAGCCAAGCAGTGGGCGCGGGTGCATCTGCAAGAGCTCTAGATGCCTGCGGCGGCATGGTGCTCGTGGAGGTTTTCAGTGGCACGTCCAAAGCTTGACGCAGGTCAAGACCCGGACTTCCATCCCGCGGAAAATGAATTTGCCTGCGGCTCGCGCAGCAAGTGAAGTGGACGTCGACCCGGGCAGCCGGGTCGTATGTCCAGCTCCTTCAAGGAGACCGCGATGTATGCTCGGTACGAAATTCTTCGGGTTGTCGAGGGTCGCCTGTTCGACGAGGACTGTTACGAGCGGACAGGCGCATTCGAGTGGACGCTCGACGCGCGGCCTGGATTCTATGTGGCGCTGTGGCCGGCAGAGGACGGAGCGCCCCGATCCCGTTCTCCGGCGAGGCTCCTTGGTCCGTTTCCTGATGCCCGCGTTGCCGGATTGCAGGCGCAAGAGTTTCTTTGGGGCCTCGCCGCCGAGCAACGCGCTGCGCCATCGCGAAGCGCGCTGCATGCTCGCATGCGCGTTGCCAGTCGGAGGGAACCATGACCGCGACACGAAAGCCAACCAGGAATTTCAGGACCAAGCCGACGCCGCCGGCGCACGTCGTGCCGAATCACCCGCGCAGCGTGCCGATCATCGAGCCGGAAAGTGAATCCGAGGAACTTCCTGATCAGCCGTTTGCCGAAGGAGGGCAGGATTCGCTCGACGCCGATCTGCGCCACCGCATGATCAGCGAAGCAGCTTTCCATCGCTACGCGGAACGCGGCTACGCCGATGGTTACGACATGGATGACTGGCTGCAGGCCGAGGCCGAGGTAGACCACCTGCTGGTCAACCGGGAGCGCGGTGAGACGTCGCGCCGCGGCGGCTGATCGGCAACGGAGGGATTCGAGCCCATGCGTCGCGTGTAGCAAGCTTGCGGAAGGCCGGGAAACCCCCGGGGCTCGGGGCGATCCCGTGTGAGTTGCATGAACGAGGTTGTAGACAAGTCCTTGGTGACGACGCTGGGGCAAGGCGAAGAAGCCAGATACCGCTCTGGGCTGCTCGCCAAGAAAACGCTGGCGTTGGTCCTGGCCGGAGGTCGCGGGAGCCGTCTCGAGGAGCTGACCGATTGGCGCGTGAAGCCGGCGGTTCCCTTCGGTGGCAAGTTCCGCATCATCGACTTCACACTCTCCAACTGCGTCAACTCCGCGATCCGTCGCATCGGGATCTGCACCCAGTACAAGGCGCAGAGCCTGATCCGCCACGTGCAGCGCGGGTGGAGCTTTCTCGACGGACGCTTCGACGAGTTCGTCGAGCTGCTTCCCGCACAGCAGCGGTTGCAGGCGACGTGGTACAAGGGAACGGCCGATGCGGTCTACCAGAACCTCGACATCCTGCGCCGGCAAGCTCCCGAGTACGTGCTCATCCTCGCCGGGGACCACGTGTACAAGATGGACTACCGGTTGATGCTTGAGGACCACGTTGCCAGCGGCGCAGACCTGACCATCGCCTGCATCGACGTGGCGCTCGACGACGCGCGCTCGCTCGGCGTAATGGCAGTCGACGCCGCATGGCGCGTCGCGGGGTTCCAGGAAAAGCCCGCACAACCCGAGCCCATGCCGGGACGGCCCGACCGCGCGTTGGCGAGCATGGGGATTTACGTTTTCGACGCCAAATCGCTGTACGCCGAGTTGCTGCGCGACGCCGCCGACCCAGCGTCCAGCCACGATTTCGGCAAGGACATCATTCCTGCCATGGTCAAGAGCGGCGCGCGCGTTCATGCCCACGACTTCGCCAGGAGCTGTGTGAACATGGACTCGGGGGTGCCTTACTGGCGGGACGTCGGGACGATCGATGCGTACTGGCAGGCGAACATCGAATTGACCGACGTCGTGCCGCCTCTGAACCTCTACGACCTGAGCTGGCCGGTCTGGACCTACCAGGAGCAGCTGCCGCCGGCCAAGTTCGTATTCGACGACAATGCGCGGCGCGGCATGGCGGTCGATTCGCTGGTCTCCGGCGGCTGCATCATCAGCGGGTCGGTCGTGCGCCGGTCGCTGCTGTTCTCCAACGTTCGCGTGAACAGCTATTGCCACATCGACGAGTCGGTGCTTCTGCCCGACGTCGAGGTCGGCCGCGATGTCGTGCTCAAGCGGGTCGTCGTCGACAAGTATTGCAAGCTTCCACCAGGGCTCAAGGTCGGGATCGATCGAGAGCTCGACAGTAAGCGCTTCCGCGTGACCGACCGCGGGGTCGCGCTGATCACCCCCGAAATGCTCGGGCAACGCATACATCACCAGGGCTGAAGCGTGCACCACTCCAACCACAAAGGTGGAACCGCGAAGCTATTGGCGATGATCCTTGCAGGCGGTTTGGCTGCTGCGGGCGCCGTCCACGCCCAGGACGCGCAGGCGCTGCTGGAGAAATACAAGTGCAACGCCTGCCACGCCATGAACCAGGCGATGACCGGCCCTGCTTACGCCGACGTGGCTGCGAGGTACCGGGGTGACGCCAAGGCGGTGTCCACGCTTAGCGCTGGGGTAAGGAGCGGCGCGCACGGTGCCGGCCCGTGGCACATGCCGCCTCATCCGGAAATCTCCGAGAGCGATGCCCGCAAAATGGTTCGCTACATCCTGGCGCTGAAAGGGTAAGGGAAGGACGCTATCCGCGACGCAGCACGTTCGGGTTGGCTCGATCGCCGACGACGTGTCCGTCGACCAGCTCGATGATGCGGTCGCAGCGTTGGGCGAGGCGCGGATCATGGGTCACGATTAGAAACGTGGTCCCGCCGGTCTCGTTGACGTTTCGCATCAGGTCGAACACCGCGTCGGCGTTTTCGGTGTCCAGGTTGCCGCTCGGCTCATCGGCGAGCACCAGCGCCGGGTTCATGGCCAGCGAACGAGCGACGGCGACGCGCTGCTGCTGCCCGCCCGAGATGTCGGAGGCCTTGTGGTCGCGCCAACGCGTCAGGCCCACGCGGTCGAGCAGGACCTCGGCAGTCTCTCGCATCTGGGCGTCGAAACGCCCACGCGTGGCGAGCATTGGCATCATGACGTTTTCCAGCGCGGTGAACGCCGGCAGCAGGTAGTGGTACTGGAAGATGAAGCCGATCCTGCGGCCGCGCAGCCTCGTGAGCTCGATTTCGTCCAGATCTCCGGCGTCCTGCCCGGCGATCACGATTCGCCCTGCGTTGGGCCGGTCGAGCAGGCCGATCAAGTTGAGGAGCGTGGTCTTGCCCGAGCCCGAGGGACCGATCAGCGCCGCGAACTCCCCGTGGCGGAGCGTGAGGTCGATGCCGTGCAGGACCTCGGCCTCCACCGATGTTCCGACGGCGTAGGACTTGCGCACTCCCGTGAGACGCAGCGTCTCGACGGCGCCGGCGGCCGCGTCAGCCACGGATTGCCACCGCCGGATCGAGCTGCGCCGCGCGCCGCGCCGGAACCACGGCGGCGAGAACGCCGACCAGCGTCGCGCCCGCGCAGGCGACGGCGAACAGCCACGGCTCGATCACCACCACGAAGAGCACGGTGCCGTCGGGGTTCCTGGCTACGCCCCGCCACAACAGCAGGAACATCCAGGCGAGCAGCGATCCGAACAGCGAGCCGACGAGCCCCATGAGCCCGCCCTGGATCAGAAACACGCGCAGGACCTGCGCGCGCGCGGTGCCCATTGCGCGCAGGATGCCGATTTCCTTCGATTTCTGCACGACCGACACGATGAGCACGCTGGCGATCCCGAGTGCCACGGTGATTCCGACAAAGATCCGGATCAGCGTGTTGGCGAGGATCTGCGCCGACATGGCGCTGAAGAACTGGGCGTTGGTGACGATCCAGCTGTCGACGCGCAGATCTCCGATCTCGCGGATGGACTGCGCGATGGTCTCGGCCGCGAACGGATCGCGCACCTTGACGTCGATGCTGGTGGCGCCTCCCGCGAGATCGAGCAGGTTCTGCGCCGTGCGCAGCGCGACGTAGACATTGCGCTCGTTGATGCCTTTGTTGCCGAAATCGAAGATCCCGATGACGGTCAGGGTGGAGTTGATGCCGCCGGCGGTCGCGAGGACCAGCTTGTCGCCGACGACGGTGCCGAGGTCCTTCGCGAGCTCGGTGCCGATGATGATGTCGATCGGGCCTACGTCGTCGCGGCCGGCAACGATCTTCTCCGGCAGCGCGATAACGTTGAAATAGGACTCGGGCTCGATCCCGATCACCGAGACCGCCCGGGTCGCGTCGCCTCGCTGGGCGAAACCGGGACCCGTGACCACCGGCGTTGCGGCGACCACATCGCCTATGCGGTCGACGTCTCCACGGACCTTCTGCCACTGGTCGACGGAACGCAGCTGCTGCGAGCGGGGCTGGATCTGCGCCGCGACCGCGGCCGGCTCGCCCCCCCTCAGGGGTCGAGCGACCTGGTCGGGAGCCATCACCTGGATCGGCGCCTGGTAGTTGAGCGTCCGACGGATGATGTTCGCCTGCAGGCCGGCGAGCAGCGCCGACATGAATATGATCACCCCACCCCCCAGGGCGACCCCGGAGATGATGAGCAGCGTCTGAGTCAGTCCCTCGCGCATGAAGCGGAACGCCACCACCATTTCGAACAGCGCGAACGGATTCATCGAGCCTCACCGTTCGCGACACCTACGATGCGCACGCGCTCGCCCGGCGCGACGCCTGCACCCGCGCCGATCAGCCGATCGCCCTGGTCGACGCCTTGGCGGATCTCCACGCGGCCTTCGCCCCTGAGACCGAGCACCACCGGCTTCTTCGCAGCGCGGTGGCCGACAACGGCAAGCACCCACGGCTGTGCGCCGATCGCGTCGAACACGGCGTCGGCCGACGCGACCAGTACGTCGAAGCGCCGCGCGACCTCGATGTCGACCGACACGGTCATGTCCTGGCGCAGATAAGCCGGCGGGTCCGGGACGCGCAGCTTCACTTCGACCGACCCGCGCAAGGCGTCGATCCCAGGATTGATGTAGAAGAGCTCGGCGGCGAAGTGCTCCCGCGGATAGGCATCGGCCGAGGCGAGCGCCTTCTGCCCGAGCTTGAGCTGCGAGAGGTTCTTCTCGTCGATCTGCACTACGATCTGGGTCTCACCCGCGGGCGCGAGGACCATCAGCTCCTTGCCGGGCTGCACGACGTCGCCCGCCTCGACCTCGCGCGCGATCAGCACGCCGTCCGTAGGCGCGTGAATGACCGTCTGCTCGAGCTTGGCGTTCGCCGACGCCAGCGCAGCTCGCGCCTGCGCAAGTGCCGTCTGCGCCATCAGGTAGTCGCTGCCGTTCGGGGCGTTGGTCTCCACCTGCAGGTGCGCCGCCTTGAGCTGGCTCTCGGCGACGTCCAGATTGCGCTTCGAGTCGTCGAGCGCCGACTGGCTGATGAATCCTTTCGCCGTCAAGTCCTGATTGCGCTGGTACTGCTGCTGCGCCAAGCGGAGATTGGCCTCCGCCTGAAGCAGGCTCTGCTGCGCCGAGGGCAGGCTGAATTCGCGCATCTGGCGCAACTTCGCCTCGGCTTGCTCGACGGTGGCCTGCGCCTGCGCGACAGCGGCGCGCTCGTCGCGATCGTCGAGCACGATCAGCTCGTCGCCCCTGCGCACGGACTGACCCTCGTCGACCGGGATGCGCGTGACGCGCTCGGTGATCACGGCGCCCACCGAGACGCGCAGCGGCGTCATGACGCGGCCGCTGGCGACCACGGTCTGGACGATATCGCCGCGCGCGACCTCGCTCACCTCTACCGGCGTGCCGAAGATCGGATTGCGGAAGACGAAGCCCAGTGCGATCAGGGCTGCCAGCAGCAGGACCGCCCGCTTTGGCCAGGGGCTGCGAAGAAGGGTGGACGCGTCAAACGCGGTCATAGGGCAATTAGCGATCCTACCGCCCGCGTCCGGCCGGCGATTGACGTGGATCAATGGGATCGGAGCGGCGCGGGTTCCGATGGCAATGCAAGGGGCGCCTCGACCTGCGATGCCTCAGTGCCCGTACCCTGCTCTGCACCCTTGACGCCGATCAAGAAGCTGGCGCGAAGGGAGGACTATGCTTGAAGCAATCGGTGTCTGGTCCCGCCCATCATGCAACCCGACACAGCGCTGAGCGTGGAGGCTGCGATCCGTGAGCGGCGATCGATCCGCTCGTACGCGCCTCGGGCAGTCGATCGTGCGACGGTGCGCACGCTGCTCGACGCGGCGGTGCGCGCACCGACGGCCGTGCATCTGGAGCCATGGGCGTTCGTCGTGGTGCAGAACGCTCGCCTGCTCAGAGAAATCTCCGATCTCGCCAAACCTCTTTTCGTTGCCGAGGCGCAGCGCGCGCACCTCGACCGCGGCGGGCACACGCTGGAGAAGTTCAGGCAGCCGGAGTTCAATATCTTCTACGATGCGGGCACGCTCATCATCGTGTGCGCCGAGACTGAGGGTCCGTTCGTCGCCGCCGACTGCTGGCTCGCGGCAGAGAACCTCATGCTCGCAGCCTGCTCGATGGGCTTGGGGACCTGCGTGATCGGGTCCGCATTGGCTGCGCTGAACCTAGCGGAAGTCAAGGCGCGGCTCGGAATTCCCGAGGGATTCTCGGTTGTGGCTCCGATCATTGTCGGGGTTCCGGCCGGCTCGACGCCGGCCAGCCCGCGCAAAGAGCCACGCATTCTTGCCTGGAAATAATTGCGAGGCGAGGTGACGATATGCGACGACCTACATCTGCTTTGCTCGCGACGATTATCTTCTGGAGCACGTACCTTGTTCTGGCGGCTTACGCGCTGTACGAGGCGACTCCGCCTCTTGGCCGCACGCTGATGCTCATCCTCGGCGGTTATGCGGCGATCCTGGCCGTGCTGACGCTTGTTCTGCTGCGGCGAGGCCGGCCGGCGTCTCCGGACGGCGACCAGCAAGCTTGATCGCCCGCGTCGCTAGACCACGATCCGCGGGTACATGCGCCCGGCGACGGCGACCAGGAGCGCCAGCGTCGCGCCGAGAACCCCCACGTCGAGTCCGAGCCCCAGGCCGCTGCTGCCGCCTGCAAGCATCAATGCGCGCAGTCCGTCCACCTCGTAGGTGAGCGGGTTGACGTGCGCAATCCATTTCAGCCATTCGGGCATGATCTCCGTGGGATAGATCGCGTTGCTCGCGAAGAATAGAGGCATGGTCAGTACCTGGCCGATGCCCATGAAACGCTCGCGTGTCTTGACGATGCAGGCGATGATGAGCGAAAAGGTCGAAAACACGGCGGCGCCCAGCGTCACGAACAGCACCACCCCTGCCAGGGGCGCGGCATGCCAGTTCATGCGCACCCCCAGGATGAGCGCAAGCGCGTAGACGATGACGGCTTGCGACAGCGCGCGTGCCCCGGCGGACAGCGCCTTGCCCAGGACCAGCGCGGTGCGCGGCGCAGGGCTCACCAGGAACTTGTGCAGGATGCCCAGGTCGCGCTCCCAGATGACCGAGATGCCGTAGAAAATGGCCACGAAGAGCACGCTCTGTGCAAGGATGCCCGGCGCGAGGAAGTCGAGATAGCCGACGTCGCCGGTGGGAATCGCCCGCGTCCGCGCGAACACCTCACCGAACACGAGCAGCCAGAGCATGGGCTGGATCGCCCGGGTCAGAAGCTCGGTCGGATCGTGCCGCAGCTTGCGCACCTCCATGTCCGACACCGCGAGGATGTCGCTGCAGTAGCGCAGGAGCCAGGAAACGGCGTTTCGACGCGATGCGTGCTGCGCGTCGTCAGCCGAGCCGCCTGACGTTACGTCGGGTGGTGGCGGTTGCACGGTAACCTCCGGCGCTCTCTGCGCTGTCTTCGGTGTAGTAGGCGAACATCTCGTCGAGCTCATCGCCGCGGCTGCCCGCGCCGGCGGCAAGCTCGGGCAGCGTGCCGACGGCGACGGTCCTGCCGCGACGCAGGATGGCGACTCGGTCGCAAAGCTTCTCGACCTCGTCCATGTAATGCGACGTGAGCACGATCGTCGTTCCGTAACGGGACTTAAGCTGCTTGATGTGCTCCCACACGATTTCGCGCGCCACGGGGTCCAGTCCGACGGTCGGCTCGTCGAGGAACAGTACCTTGGGCCGGTGGAGCATGGACTGCGCAATCTCGAGGCGGCGGATCATTCCGCCCGAATAGGTGCCCACGAGTTTGTCTGCGGCTTCGGTCAGACCCATGAACGCCAGACCTTCGTCGATCCGCCGCTCGCGCAGCCGCCGCGGAATGTCGTAGAGACGAGTGAAGACCTGGAGATTCTCGCGCCCGGTGAGCTCGCCGTCCGCGGAAATGGCCTGCGGCACATAACCGATGATGCCACGGACCCGAGCGGGCTCGCTCAGGACGTCGAAGCCTCCTACGCTGGCCTGCCCCGAGCTCGGCGGCAGCAGCGTGGTCAGCATCTTGATGAGCGTGGTCTTGCCGGCGCCGTTGCGTCCCAGCAGCCCGAACACCTCGCCTTCCCGCACCTCGAGATCGAGCGAGTCGACGGCGACCAGATCGCCGAAGCTCCGTGTCAATCCGCGCGTGATCAGGATGTGGGGTTTGCGAGGCTCTTCGTGCGTCGCGGCCGCGGATCCTGCCGGAGCGTCACGCGACGTCGGCGCGCTCTGACTCACAATGCGCCTCCTCCGGGCCGCATGGCGGAAGTCCGCGGCGCCGTGAAATGCTTGAAAGAGGCCAAATCTGGCCGGACCGCGCTACTTCGACGAAATGTAGTAGCCATGGGATCAGCGTAGGAATCGCTTCGGCAATCGTCGCCTGAGGACCGCAGCCCGTCTCGGCGAGCTCTGTGCAAATCATAAGCTCCTACCATGATTTGCGCGAGCAGACGCCGGTCAACGGCCCATGCTGACACCGCGGCGCACTCGGCGCGATTGCTGGCCGCTCGCTCCCTGCCGCTCGGATGTTGCGCTGTATCAAGGCTCCGCGCATTCGGCGGTGATACCCTGTCCACGAGGATTCTTGCGCAGATTGCTTTTGAAGCGCGGGCTTGAGTCGCGCGAAAGGAGGAGTGTCATGGCAAGAATCGATGACAGCGAGATTCGTCGAAAGGTGATCTCCGAACTCGAGTGCGATCCGAACATCGATTGGCATCCGAGTATCGACTCGTCGACGATCGGAGTCGCCGTCAAGGACGGCATCGTAGCCCTCAGTGGCACGGTGGCAACCCACTGGCACAAGAAGATGGCCGAGAGCGCGGCAAAGCGCGTGTCTGGAGTCAGGGCCGTCGTGGATGGTCTAGTGATCAAGTTGCCAGGATCTGCGGAACGTGACGATTCGGACATCGCACACGCCGTGCTCGACAGCCTGTGCTTCAATGCCGAAGTCCAACCCGATCGCATCCAGGTGACCGTTGAGAACGGGTGGGTCGTCCTCGAAGGAGAGGTCGAGACCGAAGAGCAGAAGAGCGCCGCCGGAAGAGCGACGAGACAGCTGATGGGGGTCAGAGGTGTGACCAACGGCATCGAGGTCAAGCCGCGGCCACGCGCCGCGGACGTCTCGTCAGCGGCGCATGCCGACGCCGCGCGATAGCGGTTGATCGGAGTTGCTCCCCGCCTACTGCGCCGGGGCCAACTCGAGCAGTCATGGCTAGCGCGCAACCCCCAGTCGCGATGGCGAGCGGTGCCGAGGTCGTCGCGTACTTCTCGATGGAGATCGGCCTGGAGGAATCGATCCCGACGTACTCGGGAGGCTTGGGAGTGCTTGCGGGAGACACGGTCCGCTCGGCTGCCGACATGGGTGTCGCTCTGGTTGCGGTATCTCTGGTTCATCGCAAAGGCTACTTCAGGCAGAAGCTCGACGCGGCCGGCAGCCAGATCGAGGAGCCGGTGCTGTGGGAAGTTGCCGAACACTTTGCCGAGCTCGCACCAAGGGTCACGGTGGAAATCGAGCATCGCAAAGTGCAGCTGCGCGGCTGGCAGTACGACGTGAGCGGGATCTCGGGGCAGATCGTGCCAGTGGTTCTCCTCGACGCCGATCTTCCCGAGAACAGCGCCGAGGATCGCCGCCTGACCGACCATCTGTACGGCGGAGACGCCCGTTACCGCCTCTGCCAGGAAGTCATACTCGGCATCGGTGGCGTGCGGATGCTCCGTGCACTGGGATACGGCAACATCCGTCGCTTTCACATGAACGAAGGGCACGCGAGCCTGCTCACCGTGGAGCTCGCCTACGAGAAGGCGCGGGAGCGGGGCGAGTCGACCATAAGCCGGGAAGCCGTGCAGGCGATCAAGCCGCTCTGCGTGTTCACCACGCATACACCCGTCGCCGCCGGACACGACCAGTTTCCGCTGGGCTTGGTCGCGCGCGTCATCACCGGATACGGCCACGACTTCGACGAGCGAGCGCTCGAATTCTGTCTCAACGGCATGCTCAACATGACCTACCTGGCGCTCGACCACAGCCACTTCGTCAATGGCGTGGCCAAGAAGCATGGGGAGGTCGCGCGGCACATGTTCGCGCAGCGGAAGATCGATTCCATCACCAACGGCGTGCACGCAGCGACCTGGGCCGCGCCCTCCGTGCAATCCATGCTCGACCGCCACATCCCCGACTGGCGCCAGGACAATGCCAGCCTGCGCTATGTGCTGGGCGTCCCTAAGCTGGAAGTGTGGGACGCGCACCTGACGGCCAAGCAGGAGCTGATCCGCTGCGTGAATGAAGCCACCGGTGCGGCGATGGACCCGAACGTCTTCACCATCGGCTTCGCGCGGCGGGCGACCGCCTGGAAGCGCGCCGATCTCGTGTTCCACGACCTCGCGCGCCTCGAGGCGATTCACGCGCGGGCGGGCGCCTTCCAGCTCGTCTACGGCGGAAAGGCGCACCCTAACGACGAGGCAGGCAAGGCGCTGATCCGGCGCATCTTCGCGATCAAGGCCGCGCTCGGGAACAAGATCAAACTCGCTTACCTCGAGGAGTACGACATGCGGCTCGCTCGGCTGATGACCGCCGGAGCGGACCTGTGGCTCAACACGCCGCAGCCGCCGCTCGAAGCATCGGGCACCAGCGGCATGAAGGCCGCCATCAACGGTGTGCCGTCGCTGTCGATACTCGATGGATGGTGGGTCGAAGGCTGCATCGAAGGGGTCACCGGCTGGGCGATCGGCGGCGACGCTGCCGGCACCGAAGTCGATGACGGTCGCGCCGCGGACGCGCACTCGCTCTACGGCAAGCTCGAGCACGTGATCCTGCCGATGTTCCACGGCGACCGCGACCGGTACGTGGATGTCATGCGGCACGCCATGGCGCTCAACGGCAGCTTTTTCAACACCGAGCGGATGGTCGATCAATACGTGCGCAAGGCCTATTTTCAGTGACAATCGCAAGTGACGGGGTGTATGTCCACCGAGGCGTTGCACCAGCAGCGGTCCTTCGAGACGCTGGAGCGTCACGCCGTCGACGGAGCGCGGCGCAGCGGGTTGATCCATGTCAAGACCTTGGATCGGCTGGCGCCTACGATTAAACGTTGCATTCACTTGTTCGCGAGAGGAGCGTCATGAACAAACTCGTGCTATGCGTAGTCTTGATCACCCCGATGTTTGCGGTTCCCGTGTCTGCGGACCAGATGGAGGATCTGGCAAAGTCGAAGCAGTGCTTCAGCTGTCACCAACTCGACAAGGAGACGATTGCGCCGTCATTCATGACCATCGCCAAGAAATACAGAGGAGTAAACAACGCCGAGGTGATGCTCGCTGACAGGATCCAGAAGGGTGGCGTTGCGCACTTCGGCAATACGCCGATGCCCAGCCAGGGCGCGCGTGTCAGCTTGTCCGCTGCAGAGGCAAACTCCCTCGCTGCGTGGGTCGTCAACATGAAGTAACGCTGGCGCGACTCCAGCGAGAGTGGCGGCTTGGAGAATGCCTGCCGCAGTCGATCGACCGCGCGCAAGACTGCGGGCTGGCGGAAGACAATGACCAGGGGAATGATTGCCGGCCGGCGTACGCGCCATGAAAGTGGCTGCAGCACCGACGGCTGAAGGCTGGAGACAGACATGAGTTTTTCGGCAACCACAGGCCGCACCACCGCGGCGCCGATTTCCTCGGCAGAAGCGACTGCGCACGATCGGGGTTTTCCAATGTCCCGCCGGCAAGCCGGCGGCGCGTTGCTTGCTGCAGCGGCGCTCGCCGCGATGCCTGGGCTTGCGCGCTCCGCGTTGACGGAAAACCGGATCCTGCCGCCGCCGCGCAGAACGGGCGGCATGCCGCTGATGGAAGCGCTCGCGCGTCGCCGGTCGACGCGAGAATTCTCGGAGCGGACGCTACCGGAACAGGTGCTGTCCGACTTGCTGTGGGCCGCCTACGGGGTCAATCGTCCGAGCGGCGATCGCACTGCGCCCTATTGGCGTCACATCATGGTCGTCGACGTCTACGCCGCCATGGCCGACGGCGTGTGGCTCTACGATCCCAAGCAGCACGCGCTGCTGCGGCACCTCGCCGAGGACATCCGCGCCGAGACGGGGCTGCAGGATTTCGTGGCCGCCGCGCCTTTGGATCTGGTCTACGTCGCACACGGCGATCGAATGCGCGACATCTCCGCCGATGAGCGGCGACTCTACGCTTCGGTCGACACCGGCTTCATCGGCCAGAACGTCTACCTCTTCTGCGCGTCCGAGGGTCTCGCGACGGTCTTTCGCGGATCCGTCGACTACCCGAAGCTTGCTGCGCGCTTGCGCCTCGATGCGAGCACGTTCGTGACTTTCGCCCAGACCGTCGGCTATCCCAAGGGCTGAGCGGCCGGTGCCAGAACAACATCCACGGCTCTCGCCGTTGCCGCGCTGGACGCTTCTCCGCGAATGAGCTCGCCGCTAGATTAGCCGTTGCCGCGGCGCCCACACTGAGCGTGACGCCGACCGCGCATCCGAGGAGCGATTCGTCGGGTAGAAACGGGGCGTCGCTCGAAAGTCGGCCCAGAAATGTTACAAATCGTTACCCTTGGTCCCGGCGCGGCGTAGTCGGTAGATAATCGTTCGAGGTGCTGCTGCCGGCCGGTTCCAAGCGCGCGTATGAACCGCAATCCGGTTGACTGCCGCTGTCCTACTTCCAGCCGTCCGGGCGGCGGGTTGCGTTGTTCGATGCCGTAGTGAAAGCGATGGCGTCTGCCGATGCAATCGAATCGAGAGTCTGCCGGGCCTTCCGCGTCCGCGTGGTCGCAGCTCTGATTCTGCTCGTCGGCGGCAACTGTGAAATGCGGGCACAGCCCTCGACGGCCACGGACAAATTGGCGGCTGACAAGGGCTGCTATCTGTGCCATCGCGCGACACCGCAACCGGCGAGTCCGGAAAGCATGCTTCCGTTTGCACCGTCGTGGGTGGACATCGCCAACAAATACAGAGGTCAGACAACCGCGGAGGGTCGCCTGACACTGGTTGTCATGCAAGGATCGAGTCGCGAGCCCAAGGAGCTTCATTGGTATGGCAGGGTGAGCGATATCGGCATGCAGTCCAACGTTCCCGAAGTCAACGAGAACGAGGCGCGGCAGCTCGTGCGCTGGATTCTATCGTTCGGGCGGAAGTGAGCCGGATCGCGGGTCGCGCAGCTTCCCTGAATGCGGATGGCTTGATGCCGGACGCCGCGATTGGGCCCCGGGGCGGGATCTTCATGCTGGGCTGCCGGGTTCGAATCCATCTTGAGCGAGCTTCGGCCAGACTGACGGACGAAGGCGCGAACGCGAGTCGATGACCGAGCTTCGCAGCCAGATGGAGCGGCACGCGCACCGGGGTTCGCCGGCGCGGCATGCGCGCAGTCCAGTGCCTCGGCAGACGCAGTTGTGCGCCAATTGCGGAGCACCGGCGCCTGGGCGCTTTTGCCCGGAATGCGGGCAGGAAACGGCGATCGGGCCGCGATCTGCAGCACGGCTCTTCGAGGCATTCCGTGCGAAGTACCTGAGCCGTAGCGGATTGTTGTGGCAGACGCTGTGGCGGCTCTTGTTCTTGCCGGGCGAGCTCACCAGCGAATACTTCGCAGGCAGGAGAGCGCGCTATCTGCGTCCGTTGCAACTGTATTTCGCCGTCAGCGTGATCGTCTTTGCGGCCCTGCAGCTCTTCAGTCTCGATGTCGGACTGCGGTTCTACGGACAGCACGGGATTCAGTTCCTGCGTTCATCGCCCGCGCCGGTCGATGACGACGCAAGCCGTGGAGCGCGGCTGACGCCCGTGCGAATCGTTCTGGACCACGTCGATACCAGCGGAGTCCGCCGCTTCAAGGCGATGTCGGCGGAGGAGCGCTTCAAATTCCTGCATGCGAGAAGAGCCCAGTACGTGTCCTACCTGATTTTCGTCCTGGTACCGGTGTTCGCATTCGTTCTCGGTTTGTGCTACCGCGACCGCGGGCTCGCTTACGGTTCGCACCTCGTATTCGGCCTGCACGTTCACTCCTTCCTCCTGCTGATGCTGCTGATCGAGGCGGTGCTGCCGGTTGTTGCCGCGAACCTCGTCTCGCTGGCAGCCGTGGCGCATTTCGTCGTTGCGCTGCACCGCGTTTACGGGGGTCGCTGGCAGCAGGTAATCTACCGAGGATCGCTCGTGGTCGCCGCATATTTCGCTATCGGTTTCGTTGCGAATGCCCTTCTGGTGCTTGCATTGCTGGAATATTGAGGCGGTGTTGGTTTGCTTCGCGCGGCGGCAGCCGGCCGCCGCCAGAGAAACGTCTCGAAACCCTTTGCTCACAACCGTGCGCATCCGGTGGGTGTCCAACGACATGGTTAAGGCCGTCCGCATCGGGCTCTGTGGGCGAATCCGTTGATCCTGATCAACGCGTTCGCTCCCCAAGCGTTTGAAAATGCTCGAATATCGTATGGAGTAGAGGCAATGAACGACCAGGCAACCGAAGCAGCGCCACAGCTCGACGCCGAGATGCCTGACGCGTCCTCGGCTGCTTCTCCCCGACGAACGCTGCGCTGGTGGCGGAAGGGGAGTGTCCTGATCGGCGCTGCTGTTACGGTGCTCGCCGCGGTGAGCATTGCGTTTGTCGCAAGACGAGCCGAGGAACCCGTTCAATACACAACGGCGGCGGTGACCCGCGGCAACGTAGTGCGCGCGGTGTCGACAAGCGGAACCGTTAACCCGGAGCTCACGATCATCGTCGGGTCGTATGTCTCGGGCGTCATCCAGCAGCAGTTCTGCGACTTCAACACCCGAGTGAAGAAGGGACAGATCTGCGCGAAGATCGATCCGCGGCCATTCCAGACCGTGGTCGACCAGGCCAAGGCGGCGCTTTCGACTGCGCGGGCCCAACTCGTCAAGGACCAGGCGACGCTGGCGTACGCGAAGATCAGCTTCGAGCGCAACAGCGGCCTGCTCGCGCGCGGCATCGTCTCGCAGGACACCGTCGACAGCGCCAAGAGCGCCTTCGACCAGGCGCAGGCGCAAGTGGAACTCGACGTGGCGACGATCCAGCAGCGCGAGGCCGAACTCGCGGCCGCGCAGGTGAACCTCGACTACACGAACATCGTCTCGCCTGTCGACGGCACCGTGGTGTCGCGCAACATCACGATCGGGCAGACCGTCGCGTCGAGCTTCCAGACACCGACCTTGTTCCTGATCGCGACGGACCTGACCAAGATGGAGGTGGACACCAACGTCAGCGAGAGCGACATCGGCGGCGTGGCGGAGGGGGACCGCGCGACCTTCACGGTCGAAGCCTTTCCGAACCGGACCTTCGAGGGAACGGTGGTCCAAGTGCGGCAGGCACCACAGACCGTGCAAAACGTCGTCACCTACGATGTCGTGATCGGCGTCTCGAACAAGGACCTGGTGCTCAAGCCGGGCATGACAGCGACGACGCGGATCATCGCTGCCGAGAAGCGCGACGTCTTGCACGTGCCGGACCAGGCGCTGCGCTTCACGCCAGCCGGCGTGGCTTCCGCGAGTGCTCCCTCATCGGCGAAGGGCGGCGGCTCGGCAGCCCGACCGTCCAGTGTGTGGGTGCTTCGAGAGGGGCGCCTGCAGGAAGTCCCCATCACCACGGGTCTTGACGACGATAGCTACACCGAGGTCGTGACCGGGGACCTCCGCGTGGGCGACGAAGTCGTTATCGGGACCCAGCGAGCGACGGCGACGCGAGAATCCACTGGCCCGCGCCTGTTCGGTCGCTGAATGGCTGCAACCGATCGCATGGCGACACCGGTCATCGAGATCCACGAGATCACCCGCGTCTATCGCCTCGGCGGCGAGGAAGTGCACGCGCTCGATGGCGTGAGCCTCACCATCGAGCATGGCGCGTTCGTCGCGGTGATGGGATCGTCCGGATCGGGCAAGTCCACACTTATGAACGTCCTGGGCTGTCTCGACCGACCGACCAGTGGGCAGTACCTGTTCGAAGGACGCGACATTGCGGGTCTTCCCGAGCCGGAACTCGCGCTCATCCGCAGCGAGCGCATCGGGTTCGTCTTCCAGAGCTTCAACCTGCTCGCGCGCACGAGCACAATCGACAATGTCGCGCTGCCCCTGTTCTACGCAGCCCACGGGGCTGCGAACCGGGAGGAGCGCCAGTCGCGCGCGCGGGCGGCGCTGCGGCTGCTCGGGCTGGGCGAGCGCGAGCGGAACACGCCCGCCCAACTCTCGGGAGGGCAGCAACAGCGCGCCGCCATCGCGCGCGCGCTCATCAACCGCCCCAGCGTGTTGCTGGCGGACGAGCCGACGGGCAACCTCGACACGCGCACCTCGCACGAAATCATGGACACGCTGCGCGCGCTCAACCGCACGCAGGGCGTGACGATCGTGGTGGTCACGCACGAGTCGGACATCGCAGCGTATGCGGATCGGACCGTGACCATGCGCGATGGGCGCGTCCAGTCAGACAGCCGAAATGTTGTCGGCACGCGCGGGCAAGACGTCGAGCCGGCGCCAACGACGTACGGGGTCGCGACAGAGCCGGAAACGGGCGGCGCAATGGACCGTGGCGCCGCCTTGGGCTTCTTCACGATGACGCTCGTCGCCGCCGCGCAGGCGCTCGGGCGCAACACAATGCGCTCGGTTCTCACCATGCTGGGGGTGTTCATCGGCGTCGCCGCGCTGATCGCGATGGTTGCGGTAGGACGTGGCGCCGACGACGCAGTGCGCAAGCAGATCGAGAGCCTCGGCACCAATCTGCTCGTCGTCCTTCCGGGCGCAACCACTGCCGGCGGGGTCCGCGCCGGATTCGGGAGCGCTTCCACGCTCACGGTAAGCGACGCGCAGGCGATCCAACGGGAAGTGCCGTCGGTGATCGCCGTGAGCTACATGATCCGTCAGCTGGGCCAGATCCAGTACGGCAACCAGAACTGGACCACGAGCATCCAGGGCGTGACGCCAAGCTATCTTGCGGCGACCAACTGGCAGATCGCGCAGGGCCGCCCGCTCACGGCGGACGACGATAGCAATGGCGCGATGGTGGCGCTGATCGGAAACACCGTCTACCAGCAGCTCTTCGCCGCAGGCGAGAATCCCGTGGGCGCCACCATTCTGGTCAAGGGCATGCCTGTCCGCGTCGTGGGACTGCTCGCGATCAAGGGCCAGAGCTCGTACGGCCAGGACCAGGACGACGTGCTGATCGTTCCCTTCACTGCGGCCGAGCGGAAGGTGCTGGGTGTTGCAGCGCCGGCCCAGGCGCAATCGACGCTTGCCGCCACGTATCCGCCACCGACGAACCCGTACGGCACGCCTCCGCGGCTCACAGGTTACGTCAACCAGATCTACGTTCAGGCAGCGAGTCCAGATCTGGTGGCGGCGGCGCTCGCCGAAGTCACTGACCTTCTTACGCGGCGGCACCATATCCGCCCCGGCGAGACGACCGACTTCGCCGTGCGCAACCTGAGCCAGATCGCCGAGGCCGCGGAGGGCAGCAGCCGCATCATGGCGCTCCTTCTCGCAACGGTCGCATCGATCTCGCTGGTGGTCGGCGGCATCGGCATCATGAACATCCTGCTCGTCTCGGTGACCGAGCGCACGCGCGAGATCGGGCTGCGCATGGCGATCGGAGCGCGGCGCGCTCACGTGCTGTTCCAGTTCCTGGCCGAGGCGGTGTTTCTCAGCGTGAGCGGCGGCGTTTCCGGCATCATCATGGGGACGCTGTTTTCCGTCACTATCTCGCTCGTCACCGGCT
>Ga0187778_10000687_pt1 | contig 24144 bp, 23 predicted proteins | sample 1015_Q2_SP5_20_M_FD_132418 | JGI IMG/M metagenome (GOLD analysis project Ga0187778, IMG submission 132418) | Tropical peat soil microbial communities from peatlands in Department of Meta, Colombia - 1015_Q2_SP5_20_MG | ecosystem: Environmental > Terrestrial > Soil > Wetlands > Peat | place... | reverse complement strand
CGCTCGCCAGGCGCCGGCGATACCCGCAACCAGCGCCCCGACGATGGCGATGACGACCGCCACGACGACGGTGACCACCGAGATCGACGCACGAAGATGGATGGTCTTGGTCGCCGACGCCGCGGCGGCGGTCGTCTGGTGGACGAGGCCGCTGGCGGAGGACGACCCGACGAGGGCACCGGCCACCGTGTAGGAGAGCGTGGGCCCGAACGCGTCGACCAGGCCGCACACCCCGAGGCCGACGAGCACGCCGAGGGCCGCGCCGACGATCCCGATGCCGAGCATCTCGGCCATGATCTGGCCCACCACCCGGCCACGCGACCAGCCGACGGCCCGCAGGGTGCCGATCTCCCGCACGCGCTTGGCGATGCTCGAGAGGGTCAGCAGCGCGGCGATCAGCAACGCCGCGGCCAGGATGATGATGGCCAGCGCCACACCCAGGTCAGAGGCCAGCTTGTGCGCGTTGGCCAGGCTCCCGTTGACCTGACCGGCGAGCTGCTTGGAGGTGAGCACGGTGGCGCCGGGCAGCTCCTTCTTGATGGCGGCGGCCACGGCGTCGACGTTGGACGACTTGTCCACCTTGACCAGGATCTCGTTGATGCGGCCCGATTGCGACGACGAGGACTGGAGGGTGGAGATCGGGAAGTAGATGTCCGACACGTCACCGGTCAGCGTGGGGTTGACCAGGCCGACGACCGTGTAGTTGGTCTTGTTGATGGTCCACGTCTGGCCCACCTTGATGTTGTTGGTGCTGGCGTAGGCGGTGGACACGAGGATCTCGTTCGTCGGGTTGGCGCTGAACCAGGAGCCCGACACGAGCTGCGCCTTGGTGATGAGGCCGGAGCTCGAGTTCGTCGGGTCCACACCGGCCACCGCGTAGCTGGAGGTCTGCGTGTTGGTCTGCGGCGGGTTGAGCACCCGGGTGATGGTCTGCTGGGGGACCACCACCTGGGAGATGTACTGCTGGAAACGCGCCGGGAGGCACGAGCTCAGCTCGCCGCCGAACCCGCTGAACCCGCCGCGCCCTGAGCCGCCCCCGCCCCCGGTGCTGCCGGTGCCGCCCCCACCGGTGCTGCCGGTGCCCCCGGTACCACCCCCACCGCTGATGCCGACGCCCCCACCGGGCGCGGCACCGAAAGTGATGCCCTTTGCCTGGAGGCACGACGCCACCTGCTGCTCCTCGGCCGCAGTCATGGGCGCGGGCGTCTGGGTGGCGCTGATGGTCTGGCCGCCCGTGGTGACCGTGTCGGTCACCTGGGGCACGGTCCCGGTCTCGTGCAACGCGGAGAGCGACAGGGCGGGCACCGCGGCCTGGACGCCCTTGATCTTGGCGACGTCGGACACCGCCGACTGCGGGAAGGTGATCAGCGTGCCAGGGACGAAGAAGTCGTAGGTGAACTGGGTGCCCGCCGGACCGAGCTTGGAGAGGTCGGTGAGGATCGACGAGTTGTTGTCAGCCAGCGCGGAGCGGTCGGACGCATTGGCGCTCGAGTTGGCGCTGCCCGCGAAGAACCCGCCGCCGCCCCCACCACCACCGCCGCCGCCGGGCCCGGCGAATCCACCGGGGGCGGTCGTCGTGGTGGTCGAGGACGTCGACGTGTTGGCGACCCCCACAGTGCGCTCCACGACGATGTCCGTGCCGACGGTGGACAGAGGGGAGAGCACCTGGCCCTGCGCGTCGGAGAGCCCGTTGGACACCCCGACGATGCCCATGACCAGGCCGACCCCGGCGGCGAGCCCGAGCGCCGTGACGAGCGTCCGGCTCCAACGCCGCCGCAGCTCGTGCCAGACATAGCCAAAAGAGACCATCGACCCCTTCTCCTCGGATCACCCGCGTGCCTAGCCGGTGAACCGGCCGCGTCCACACCGTAGGGAGCATTCCTTACAGGATGCTGTGAGAAATCCTGGCAATTCCCTGTGAACTCCGTTCCCGGCGCCCATTCACAGGAAACTCCAAGGTAGGACCCGCACCATGGGGAGCGGAGGGATTGCCATGACAGCGACCGCGCCGGCGCGCATCCTCGTCGTGGACGACGAGAAGAGCATCACCGACCTCGTCGCCATGGCCCTGCGCTACGAGGGGCTCGAGGTGGCCACCGCGGGCACCGGGCGCGAGGCGCTCGAGCGCGTGTCGAGCTTCCGGCCCAACCTGCTCGTCCTCGACGTGATGCTCCCCGACCTGAGCGGCTTCGAAGTGCTCGAGCGCCTGGGCCGTGACCTGGCCGGCCAGCGCCTTCCCGTTCTGTTCCTCACCGCACGCGACACCCTCGACGACAAGCTCCGTGGCTTCACGCTGGGCGGCGACGACTACATGACGAAGCCCTTCAGCATCGAGGAGCTCATCGTCCGCGTCCGCGCCATCCTCCGCCGCGTGCACGGGGCGGAGCACGACGACGGACGCCTGGAGGTCGGCGACCTTCGCCTCGACGAGGAGAGCCACGAGGTCTTCCGGGGCGCGACGTCCATCGAGCTCACGCCCACCGAGTTCAAGCTGCTGCACTACCTGATGCTCAACGCCGGCCGGGTCGTGTCCAAGTCCCAGATACTCGACCGCGTCTGGCAGTACGACTTCGACGGCAACGCCAACGTCGTCGAGATCTACATCAGCTACCTCCGCCGCAAGATCGACGCGGACGGACCCCGCCTCATCCACACCGTGCGCGGCGTGGGCTACACCCTTCGCCAGCCCGCTGAGGTCCCATGACCCTTCGACTGCGCATGACGCTCGTCCTCATGGCCATCGTCGCCGTGGGGCTGCTCGCGGCCGACGTCATCACCTATACGACGCTCGGGTCCTTCCTCACCAACCGCGTCGACACCGAGCTCACGGACTCGGTGACCCCCATCGGCCACTCGCTGGTCAATGCCGTCTACCCGGGGTTCGGGGGCGGGGAGGGCGACCGCTCCGCCTTCGTGCCGCCGGGGACCTTCGCCGAGTTGCGCGACCCCAGCGGCACCGCGCTCGTGTCCCCGGGCCTCGCCTACGGCCCCGGGCCCACGCTCCCGTCACAGCTGCCTGGCTCCGGGGAACCCGCCAACGGGCCCGTGTTCTTCAACGCGACGTCGCCGGGCCCGACCCGCGTGAGCTACCGGGTGGTCGCCGAGCAGGTGGACGTGGACGGTCAGCTCTTCGGGACCATCGTGGTGGCCATCCCGCTGACCGAGCCGCACCAGACGCTGCGCCAGCTGCTGTGGATCGAGGCGCTCGTCACCGGTCTGCTCCTCACCGGCCTCGGCGTGCTCGCCTGGTGGATCGTGCGCCGCGAGCTGCGGCCTCTCGACGACATGGCGACGACCGCCGGCAAGATCGCCGCCGGGGACCTCTCGCAGCGTGTCGCGCCGGCCGACGACGTCACCGAGGTCGGCCGCCTCGGCAGTGCGCTCAACACCATGCTCGGGGAGATCGAGGAGGCATTCGACGCGCGGCGCGCCTCGGAGGAGCGGCTGCGGCGCTTCCTGGCGGACGCCTCCCACGAGCTGCGGACCCCACTCACGTCGATCCGCGGCTACGCCGAGATCTTCGACCGGGGGGCGCGTGACCGACCGGGGGACCTGGCGACGTCGATGTACCACATCCGCTCCGAGGCCGACCGGATGAGCGAGCTGGTCGACGACCTCCTGCTCCTCGCCCGCCTGGATCGCGAGCGTCCCATCGAGCGCGTGCCCGTCGAGCTGCGAGCCGTGGCCGAGGCCGCCGTCGGCGCCGCACGCGTCGCCGCGCCCGAGCGGGCCATCGCCTTCCAGGCGCCCGCGCCGGTGACGGTCCTCGGCGATGCCAACCGCCTGCGCCAGGTCACCGACAACCTGTTGGCCAACGCGCTGCGCCACACGCCGGCGGGGACCCCGGTAGAGGTCCGACTGTGGCCGGCGGGTTCCGTGGCCATCTTGGACGTGGTCGACCACGGACCCGGGATCGCCCCCGGGGATGCCACCCGGATCTTCGAGCCCTTCCACCGGGCGGATCCCTCGCGAGCCCGGGCGACCGGCGGGGTCGGCCTTGGCCTGGCCATCGTCTCGGCCATCGCCAAGGCGCACGACGGCAGCGTCGGGGTGGCGCCCACCGAGGGCGGGGGCGCCACCTTCTGGGTACGCCTGCCCCTCGGGCCCGGCGACCCGACCCCGCGCGCCGAGCCGCGCTCCGACGAACACGAGCTCCGCGCCCGCGCCCGCGACACGGCCGCGGCCCCCTCGTCCGACACGGCGCCGGCACCGGCGTCCGGCCCGGCGTCCGTGCCGGCACCCGTCGGCCACGACCCGAGCGCACTCGCCCGGCCCACCTGAGCGAGCCGAGAGCGAGCGGTCGACGCCGGCCGGCCTCGCTAGCGTCGGCGCCATGGGAACGCCGCAACCCGGTGTCTTCGCGCTGGGCACCCGATCCCACTTCCACCTCGAGCTCGACGTGCGTGCCGGCGTCGGCGACGGCCCCCTCGCCACCGCCCTCGGCGTGCTCCACGCCCCGTCGGTCTCGGCCGGCGGGCTCAACCTCGTCGTCGGCTTCGGCGCCACCCTGTGGTCCCGCCTCGCCCCGAGGGACGTGCCTCGGGACCTGCGGCCCTTCCAGGCCGTCGGCGACCCCGCGGCGCGCCATGCGCCGGCGACACAGCACGACCTGTGGGTCTGGTTGCACGGTCCGGGCGAGGACGCCGTCCTCGACGGCGCCCGGCGGGCGTGCGCCGCCTTGGAGGAGGTGGCCACGATCGCGTGCGAGGTCCCCTCCTTCGTCTACCGCGACGGCCGCGACCTCACCGGATTCGTCGACGGGACCGAGAACCCCCCGGTCGAGGGGGCCTTCGCCGTGGCCTTGGTGCCCGAGCCCGGGCCGGACGCAGGCGGGAGCTACGCCCTCGTCCAACAGTGGCGCCACGACCTGCGCGCCTTCGACGCGCTCGAGGTCGCCGAACAAGAGGGCGTGATCGGGCGGACCAAGGCCGACAGCATCGAGCTGGCCGACGACGTCAAGCCGCCCACCGCGCACATCGCCCGCGTGGTGGTCGAGGACGATGAGGGCGAGGAGCTCGAGATCTACCGACGCAGCACCCCCTACGGGACGGTGCAGGTGCACGGCCTGCAGTTCGTCGCCTTCAGCGCGGACCCCGACCGCTTCGAGCGGATGCTGGCCCGCATGTTCGGCGTGGCCGGTGACGGGCTGCACGACCGCCTCACCGACTTCAGCACCCCCGTGAGCGGGGCCTACTACTTCGTCCCGTCGCTGGAGTCCCTGGCCGCCCTCTCCGCCTAGGCACGGACGACGGGCACACCGACGACGGGCACGAGGCACCATGCCCGTCCACCTGGTCCTTCGCGCGCAAGCGGCCGACTCGGCGCCGGATTGTGGACAAAATCAGTAGCAAACTAGTAAAAAGGGGGGGTGCAACCGTTGCCGGGGGACGACGACGTGGCCGCGGCCATCGCAACGGAGGCGGGCGAGCGGCTGCTGGCCGTGCGTGCCTCGGGCCTCGTCGGCGCCGACCTCAAGGACGCGGGCGACGCCGCCTCCCACGACCTGATCATGGCCGCGCTGGCCGCGCGCCGCCCCGGCGACGCGGTGCTCTCCGAGGAGGGCGCAGACGACCAGACCCGGCTCGGGCGGCCCCGGGTCTGGATCGTCGACCCCCTGGACGGGACCCGCGAGTTCTCGGAGCCCGGTCGCGAGGACTGGGCCGTCCACGTGGCGCTGGCGTTCGACGGCGCGGTGACAGTGGGTGCGGTCGCCCTGCCGGCCAGGGGCCTCACGCTGCACACGGGAGGGGCGCTGCCTGCGCCTGCCGAGCACGCCGGGGGGCCCCGGGTCCTGGTGAGCCGCACCCGGCCCACCGAGCACGCGCTGGCCATCGCCGAGGCGCTCGGCGGCGAGCTCATCCCCATGGGGTCGGCGGGGGCCAAGGCCATGGCGGTGGTGCTCGGCGAGGCCGAGATCTACGCGCACTCGGGCGGGCAGTACGAGTGGGACTCGGCCGCGCCGGTGGCGGTGGCCGCGGCTGCCGGCCTCCACGTCTCACGCCTCGACGGCTCGCCGCTCGTCTACAACCGCCCCGACCCCTGGTTGCCGGATCTGCTCGTGTGCCGCCCCGAGTACGCCGAGGCCGTGATCGAGATCTGCCGTGCGACGGTGACGCCGTGAGGACCCTCACCCACCTCGAGCACCTGGAGGCCGAGAGCATCCACATCTTGCGCGAGGCGGTGGCCGAGAGCGACCGGCCGGTGATGCTCTACTCGGTCGGCAAGGACAGCTCGGTCATGCTCCACCTGGCGATGAAGGCGTTCTACCCGTCCAAGCCGCCCTTCCCGCTCCTGCACGTCGACACCACCTGGAAGTTCCGGGCCATGTACGAGTTTCGGGACCGCACGGCCCACGACCTCGGGGTCGACCTGCTCGTGCACCAGAACCCCGAGTGCGTCGAGCGCGGCATCAACCCCTTCTCCCACGGGTCCGCCGTCCACACCGATATGTGGAAGACCGAGGGCCTCAAGCAGGCGCTCGACCTGTACGGGTTCGACACCGCCTTCGGCGGGGCCCGGCGCGACGAGGAGCGTTCCCGGGCCAAAGAGCGCGTCTTCTCCATCCGCTCGCCGCAACACCGCTGGGACCCCAAGCAGCAGCGTCCGGAGCTGTGGAACCTCTACAACGTCCGGCACAACCAGGGCGAGACCCTCCGCGTGTTCCCGTTGTCCAACTGGACAGAGCTCGACGTCTGGCTCTACATCCATCGCGAGCAGATCCCCATCGTGCCGCTCTATTTCGCCGCGGCGCGCCCGGTGGTCGAACGCGACGGGACGCTCATCATGGTCGACGACGACCGCATGCCGCTGGCGCCGGGCGAGGTCCCCGAACGCCGGTCCGTCCGCTTCCGCACGCTCGGGTGCTATCCGCTCACCGGGGCCATCGACAGCGAGGCCGACACCCTCACCGGGATCATCCAGGAGATGCTCCTGACCACGAGCTCCGAGCGCCAGGGCCGCATCATCGACCACGACTCGAGCGGGTCGATGGAGAAGAAGAAGGTCGAGGGGTACTTCTGATGGCCCACGCCGTCGACGAGACCCTCGCCACCGACATCGAGGCCTACCTGACGCGCCACGAGCGCAAGACGATGCTCCGCTTCATCACCTGCGGCAGCGTGGACGACGGCAAGAGCACGCTCATCGGCCGCCTCCTCTACGACTCCAAGCTGGTCTTCGAGGACCACCTCGCCTCCTTGGAGGCGGACTCGAAGAAGGTCGGCACCCAGGGGGGCGACCTCGACTTCGCCCTGCTGGTCGACGGGTTGGCGGCCGAGCGCGAGCAGGGGATCACGATCGACGTCGCCTACCGGTTCTTCTCGACCGACGGGCGCAAGTTCGTCGTCGCCGACACCCCGGGCCACGAGCAGTACACCCGCAACATGGTCACCGGCGCGTCGACGGCATCGCTGGCGGTGATCCTCGTCGACGCCCGCAAGGGCGTGCTGACCCAGACCCGTCGGCACAGCTTCCTCGTGTCGCTGCTCGGGATCCGCCACATCGTGCTGGCGGTGAACAAGCTGGACCTCGTCGGCTTCTCGCAGTCGGTGTTCGAGGGGATCGAGGCCGACTACCGCGCCTTCGCTGCCGAGATCGGGCTGCACGACATCGCCGCCATCCCGCTGTCCGCGCTGCGGGGCGACAACGTCACCACGCCCAGCGCCAACACGCCGTGGTACGGCGGCCCGACGCTGATCGAGCACCTCGAGACGGTGCCCGTCGACGAGGCGTCGGGGGCCGACGCCTTCCGCATGCCCGTGCAGTGGGTGAACCGGCCCGACCTGGACTTCCGGGGCGTCAGCGGGCAGATCGCAGGCGGCAGTGTGCGTCCCGGCGACCCGGTCAAGGTGCTGCCCGCGGGCCGGAGCTCCACCGTCGCCAGGCTGGTCACCGCGGACGGCGACCTCGACGAGGCGGTCCAGGGCCAGTCCGTCACCGTCACCCTTGCCGACGACGTGGACGTGAGCCGGGGCGACGTCCTGGCCGCGGCCGCCGCCGCGCCGAGCGTGGCAGACCAGTTCGAGGCCCACGTCGTCTGGATGAGCGACCACGAGATGCTCCCCGGCCGGCCGTATCTGCTCAAGCTCGGCACGCGCACCGTCGGTGCCACGCTGGCGCAGCCCAAGTACAAGGTGAACGTGAACACGCTCGAGCACGTGGCCGCCAAGGTGCTCACGCTCAACGAGATCGGGGTGTGCAACGTCAACCTCGACCGCCCGGTCCCCTTCGACCCCTACAGGGACAACCGGGAGATGGGCGGGTTCATCCTGATCGACCGGTTCACCAACGCGACGGTCGCGGCGGGGCTGCTGCACTTCGCCTTGCGCCGGTCCGACAACGTGCACTGGCAGGCCATCGAGGTCCACAAGGGCGCCCACGCCGAGCTCAAGGGCCAGCGGCCGTGCGTGATCTGGTTCACCGGCCTGTCGGGCGCGGGCAAGTCGACGATCGCCAACATCGTGGAGCGCAAGCTCCACGAGCGAGGACGCCACACCTATCTCCTCGACGGCGACAACGTCCGGCACGGCCTGAGCCGCGACCTGGGGTTCACCGACGCGGACCGCGTCGAGAACATCCGGCGCGTGGCCGAGGTCGCGGGCCTCATGGTCGACGCCGGTCTCATCGTCCTGGCTTCGTTCATCTCCCCCTTCCGGGCCGAGCGCCAGCTGGCGCGTGACCGCGTGGAGGACGGGGAGTTCGTCGAGGTCTACGTGGACACGCCGCTGGCCGTCGCCGAGGCCCGCGACCCCAAGGGCCTCTACGGCAAGGCCCGACGGGGCGAGCTGGTGAACTTCACGGGCATCGACTCCCCCTACGAGGAGCCCGAGGACCCCGAGGTCCACGTGGACGCGGCCCGGCTGTCGGCCGAGGAGGCGGCGGACCGGGTGATCGAGCACCTGCGGCGCTCCGGCGTCATCGGCTGACCGACGGCGCGGGCGGGCCCGGGCCGGCCCGGGACCACGGCCCCCGCCCGGCCGCTCAGTGCGTGCCGGTGGTGCGCCGCTGCTCGGTGACGGCGCGGTACTCGTCGGCCAGGTCGAGGACCGACGGCGGGATCGAATGGCCGGCGAGGTCCGCCAGGGTCGTCAGCTCCAGCACCCGCCGCAGCGCAGCGCGCACGGCCATCCACACCACCGGCAGCTCGTGCGCCGCCCCCTCGTAGGTCATCGAGCTGAGGGGCCGGTCGTGCACCTCGGCCAAGGGGCCGTCGATGGCCCGGAAGATGTCGGCCAGGGCGACGTCGGTCGCCGGGCGGGCGAGCACGAACCCGCCCTCGGGCCCGCGATGGCTGATCACCAGCCGCGCCCGGCGCAGGTCGGTCAGGATGGCCCGCAGGAACTTGAGCGGGATGTCCTGGGCCTCGGCCAGCTGCTCGGCCTTCATGGACGCGCCGCCGGCCGCGGCGAGCTCGGCCATGGCCCTGATGGCATAGTCGACCTTGGCCGGGATCCGCATGGCCCGAGTCTTGCACCTGGCCCCGGTGGGCCCTCGGCCTCAGCCCGACGGCGCGATCGCCCCGGCGGGTTCGGCGTCCTCGTCGACCAGGCCGGGCCGGATGTTGGCGGTCGTGCGCAGCGGGATCTCCTTGATGAGCAGGCTGAGCACGACGGCCAGCAGGGCGACGGGCACCGCCACCAGGAACACCAGGTGCAGTGCGTTGGCGAAGGCGTCGACCACGAAGGTGCGCGCCGCGGGCGGCAGGCCGGCGATCTGGGCAGGGTTGGCGGCCACACTGCCCCCCTGCACCAGTCCGTGCTGCGCGGCCGGCGCGTGGGCGCGCAGCTCGGCGATGAGCCGGTTGTTGAACACCGCTCCCAGCGCGGCGACGCCGAAGGCCCCGCCGATGAGCCGGAAGAACGTGGCCGTCGAGGTGGCCGTCCCCAGCTGCTCGTAGGGCACGGCGTTCTGCACGGCCACCACCAGGATCTGCATCACCATCCCCACGCCCAGGCCCACCACGAGCATGTAGAGGGCGGCGGTCGCGTAGGCGGTGTCGGGCCCGAGCCTCGACAGCAGGAAGAGGCCCACGGCGAGCACGAGCGAGCCGACGACGGGGAAGACCTTGTACCGGCCCGTGCTGCTCACCAGGCGGCCGCTGACGATGAAGGTGATCAGCATGCCCACCACCATGGGCAGCAGCTGGAGCCCCGAGACCGTTGGCGTGGCGCCGCGGACGACCTGGAGGTACAGCGGCAGGTAGACGATGGCGCCGAACATGGCGAAGCCGATGATGAAGCCCACGGCCGACGAAGCGCTGAAGGTGCGGTTGCGGAACAGGCCCAGGGGGATGAGCGGCTCCTCCGCCTTGGCCTCGACCAGGCAGAAGGCCGCCAGCAGCCCCACGCCGGCGAGACCGAGCCCGACGATGAGGCCCGAACCCCACGCGTACTGGTTCCCGCCCCAGGTGGTGAGCAGGATGACGGCCGTGGTCCCGGAGGAGAGCAGGGCCGCGCCGGCCCAGTCGATCCGGTGCGGGACGCGCGTGACCGGGAGGTGGAGCACCGTGGCGATGGCGAACATGGCGACGATGCCGATGGGCACGTTGATGTAGAAGATCCAGCGCCAGGTGAGGTGCTGGGTGAACAGCCCGCCGATGAGCGGGCCGGCCACGCTCGAGATCGCGAACACGGCCCCGAAGTAGCCCATGTACCGGCCGCGCTGGCGCGCAGGGACGACGTCGCCGATGATCGCCTGCGCGCCCACCATCAGCCCACCCGCGCCCACGCCCTGCACGGCGCGGAAGCCGATGAGCTGGATCATGTCCTGGGAGAGCCCGGCGAGCATCGACCCGGCCAGGAAGATGGCGATCGCCAGCTGGAAGAGGTTCTTGCGGCCGTAGAGGTCGCCGAGCTTCCCCCACAGTGGCGTCGAGATCGTCGAGCTGAGGAGATAGGCGGTGACCACCCAGGAGAGGTGGTTGAGGCCGTGGAGGTCGCCGGCGATCGTGGGCAGCGCAGTGGAGACGATGGTCTGGTCCAGCGATGCCAGGAACATCCCCAGCATGAGCGCACCGAGGATGACCAGGATGCGCCGGTGCTCGGCTGCGGAGATGGGCGTCTCCTCGACCCTCGTCGTGGGGGCCGTGGTGTCGGTCATGACGTCGGCCCCGGTGCGCTCGATGCGCCGGCGCGGACGCGCCGGGGACGGGCGGCGGGCGTGGGCTGGCCGAGCACCAGCGGCAGCAGGACGTGGTCGACGACGCGTCGGGCGAAGCTCCGGTCGAGCGGCGCGCCCGAGATGACGAAGCGGTGCAGCGACAGTGCCGGCAGGAGCGCGGCGATCATGTCGGGGTCCTTGAGCGGCGCGATCTCGCCCCGGTCCACGGCCCGCGCGAGGACGATCTGCAGGGCGTGCGATCCCCTGGTTCGCTCGAATGCGTCCCGCAGCTCGGGGAACTGCACCAGTGCGGGGACGAGCCCGATGAGCAGCCTCGTGTGGAACTCCTGGTTCTCGTCGGACCCCTTGCCGGCGATCAGGACGAGCAGGTCGCCGCGCAGGGTCCCGGTGTCGGGCAGCTCCATGGCCGCGCTGCGCTGGGCGAGGGCGTCGGCCACCAGCTCGGCCTTGTTGGCCCAGCGGCGGTAGACGGTGCCCTTGCCGGCCCGGGCCCGTGCCGCCACGGCCTCGATGGTGAGGCGGTCGTAGCCCACCTCTGCCAGCAGTTCGATGGCGGCCTGGCACAGGGCGTCGTCGCGCGTGGCGTCCCGTTTGCGGCCCCGGGTCGCGGGCCCGGCGAAGGCGGGATCAGGCTCGGGGGCGGCGACGGCCATGGCCGCAATCATATACGGAACGACACCGATCTGGAACTGCCTTGTTCCGGTACTCCTCCGTCCCGAAAACTCCTGGTCGGCGCTACACCCGGGCCATGTCGGCGAAGCGCGTGTAGTGGTCGACGAAGGCCAGGTCCACCTTGCCCGTGGGCCCGTTGCGGTGCTTGGAGATGATGATCTCCGCCGCCCCCCGGTCCGGCGACTCGGGGTTGTAGACCTCGTCGCGGTAGATGAAGAGCACGACGTCCGCGTCCTGCTCGATGCTCCCCGACTCTCGCAGGTCGGCGAGGACGGGGCGCTTGTCCTGGCGCATCTCGAGGTTCCTCGAGAGCTGGGACAACGCGATCACCGGGATGTCGAGCTCGCGGGCGAGGACCTTGAGACCGCGGCTGATCTCGCTCACCTCGACCTGGCGGTTCTCCGCCCGCGAGCGGCCGTGCCCGCTCATCAGCTGCAGGTAGTCGACCACCACCAGGCCGAGACCCTCTCGCGCCTTGAGGCGCCGCGCCTTGGCCCGTATGTCCATGACGGTCACGTTCGGGTTGTCGTCGATGTAGATGGGCGCGTCGCCGAGCCGGCCGATGGCATCCGAGATCTTGGGCCAGTCGCTCTCCAACAGGCGGCCGTTGCGCATGCGCGTGGCGTCGACCCGGGCCTCGGAGCACAGCATCCGCTGGGTCAGCTCGAGATGGCTCATCTCGAGCGAGAACAACAGGACGGGCTCGCGCGCGTGCACCGCGGCATGGGTCACGATCCCCAGTGCGAACGAGGTGTTGTGCGTGGGGATCATCGACCGGCCGGCCAGGAACAGATGGCTGGGCGAGCTGACCGCGATGCAGCGCACCGGTTCGCTGGGCACGGCGTCGATGGCGACCACGGCCCGGTGCGTGTGCGGGCCGGCCCGGTGCGCGGCGGTGACGCGTGTGCCCCGCTGGGCGAGACGGAAGACCGGGTCGACGGGCGTCCACCGGATCCGCCAGGTCTCGACCGTCCTCCCGTCGAGGAGCCGCAGAGGCCGCCGGTCCGGTGTCGGCGGCTTGTGGCCCAGCGAGCACACGAGTTCGTGCACCTGCCCGACGAGGTGCTCGTCGGCCAGGCAGATCTCGGCCACGGCACCGCCACGGCCGGAGGTCGAACCCCCGGTGTCCATGAGCCCCTGGAGGACGGCCAGCCGCTGCTTGAACGAAGCGCGCAGGTAGTCGCCGGGGATCTCGGTGCACTTCCCGTCGCCGACGCGGCACCCGAGCTCGTAGGGGTCGACGGGCAGCTCGCGCCCGGCCGTGTCGATCGGTCCCGCCACTTTGACGTGCCAGTTGGCCCGGGGCGCGTCCCGGCGGCGCACGCCGTGGCGGACCATCTCCTCGGTGGTCACCACGCGAGGGGCACGCTGCGACGACCGGGCCTCGTCATCATGGACGAGCCAGCGGTGCCCGGCGTCGGCGACGATCGCCGACCCGTCGTCGAAGGTCACGCGGTAGCAGCGGTGTCCCACGAATATCGGCGACACGTAGTCGACGCGACAGCGCGCGCCCGTGTCGTCGAACACCTCGTCACCGACCGCCAGCTCGCCCATGGTCGACCAGCCCGCAGGGGTGGGCACGGGCGTGTCGAGCGCGAGCGCTTTGCCCATGGCGGGCCGGGCGCCGACGACCAGGAGGTTGGACTTCTGCAGGCCGGCGAGCCGCTCGTCGAGGTCCTTGTAGCCGGTGGGGACTCCGGTGATCTCCTCCCCCCGGTCCACCAGGCGCTCGATGCGGTCGAGGGTCTGACCCAGCAGATCGCGCAGGGGCGACATGGTGTCGACGACGCGTCGCTGCGCGACCTCGTAGACCATGGCCTCGGCGCGGTCGACCGCCTCCACGACGTCCTCGGGGACGCTGTAACCGAGCTCGGCGATCTCGCCGGCGACGGACACCAACCGCCGAAGCAGCGCGTGCTCCTCGACGATGCGCGCGTAGTGCGCGGCGTTGGCCGTCGACGGGGTGTTCACCTGCAGGGACAGCAGGAGCGACGGATCCCCGATCGACTCGAACATCCCCGAGCGCCGCAGCTCGTCGGCCACCGTCACGGGGTCGGCCGGCTCACCGCGCTGGTAGAGGCCGTACACGGCGGCGAAGACGTGCGCGTGGGCGGGCTTGTAGAAGTCCTCGGTCCCGCAGATCTCCACCGCCGACGCGATGGCGTCGCGCGAAAGGAGCATGGCGCCGAGCAGCGACTCCTCGGCGTCGATGTCGTGGGGCGGGACGCGGCCCGAGACGGCCTGGAGGCGCCGCGGTCGGGAGTCGTCGAGTGCCTGCGTCATGATCCGCCTACCCTCGCCGACCAGCGTCGTGGAAAACGAGGGGTGCAACCTCTGGATTTCCCGCCCTTCCCTGGGGACCAGCATGTGGACAGCCCGCCGATCCCTGCCTCGCGGTTGGGGAGAGCCTGTGGATGAAGCGACCGGGGGCGCGCCGGATTCCCATGGCCGGCACCATGACAGAGGGGTGTGTCGCGCCGCCTTGCGCGCCGAGGCGGCTCGCCGGGCCAGCGTCGGGGCCGGCGCCGGAGGTCCTCGATCGCCGGACCTAGCCGGCGACCACCTCCACGGTCACCTCGGCGTCGACCTCCGGGTGCAGGTGCACGCCGACGAGATGGGTGCCCACCGACTTGATGGGCTCCGCCAGGTTGAACTTCCGGCGGTCCACCACCGCTCCGGTCTGCGCCTCGACGGCCTCGGCGATGTCCGCGGTGGTGACCGAGCCGAAGAGGCGGCCCTCGGCCCCGGCCCGGACGGTCACCGTGATCGGTTTCGCCCCGAGCGCGCTCGCCACCACCTCGGCTGCCTCACGGTCCTTGGCGTCGCGCAGGTCCCGGGCCCGGCGCATGGACAGCGCCTGGTGCTGGACGCCCTCGGTGGCGGCGAGCGCCCGGCCCGTGGGCAGCAGGAAGTTGCGGGCGAACCCCTTGGCCACGTCGACGATGTCGCCGCGCTTGCCCACGCCGTCGACGTCGTCACGAAGAAGGACGCGCATCAGTCCTCGCCTCCCTCGCCGTCGGCGACACCGGCGTCGGCACCGTTGCCGCCGGCAGATCCGTTCGGCGAGCCGGCCGCGATCGGCTCCGGGGCGGAACCGTCGCCGTTGCCCGCCACGCCCGCCTCGTCGCCGAGGTCCTCACCCACCGCCACTTCACCGGCGTCCTCGGCCACCGCCTCCGGTCGCGGCCCGCGCGGGCCGCCCGGCCCGCCGCCCGGCCCGCCGCCCGGCCCGCCGCGCCCGCCGCGCCCGCGGCCGCCGGAGCGCTCCGTGGTCGTCCGCTGCGTGTAGGGCAGCAAGACCAGCTCACGCGCCGTCTTGATAGCGAGCGCGATCTCCCGCTGGTGTTGGGCGCAGTTCCCGGTGACCCGGCGGGCCCGGATCTTGCCCCGGTCGCTCATGTACTTGCGGAGCATGCCGACGTCCTTGTAGTCGACCCACTCGATCTTGTCCTTGCACAGCGCGCAAGGCTTCTTCTTCGTGCGGCGCGCCGCCTCCTTGGCGCTGCGCCGGCTGCTTCGTTCGTTGCTCCTGGCCATGGATCAGAAAGGCTCCTCGTCGTAGCCGTACCCCGCGGCCTGGCCGGCAGGGGCCGGACCGCCGCGCGCGCCGCCGCCCTCGCCCGGGCCGCGCCGCTCGTTCTTCGTGATCTGCGCGGTCGCCCATCGCAGGCTCGGGCCGATCTCGTCGGCCACCACCTCCACCTTGGAGCGCTTGTCCCCGTCGGGCGTCTCCCAGCTGCGCTGCTCGAGCCGGCCGGTGACGATGACGCGCGACCCCCGGGAGAGGCTCTCGGCGGCGTTCTCCGCCATCTCCCGCCAGCAGACCACGTCGAAGAAGGACGTGGCCTCCTCCCATTCCTGTGTCTGGCGGTTCTGCCAGCGGCGGTTCACGGCCAAGCCGAACGTCGCGGTCGGCTGGCCGGTCGGCGTGAACCGCAGCTCCGGGTCGCGGGTGATGTTCCCCACCAGTACGACGGTGTTGCCAGGCATCGCGTTACCCCTCCATCCCGCTCAGTCGGTCCCGGACGCCGCCGAAGCCGGCGCGCCGGCCCGGCGCGTCGCGGCCAACCGCCTGTCCGGCAACCGGATGATCTTGTGGCGCAGGACCTCGTCGGCCAGCGTCAGGAAGCGGTCGAGCTCCGCCGAGCCCTTGGGGTCGGCGGAGAACCCGGCGAGGACGTAGTAGCCCTCGCGCCGCTTCTTCATCTCGTAGGCGAACGCCCGGCGGCCCCAGCGCTCGACCGAGCCCGGGGTCCCCCCGCTCGTGCGCAGCACCTCCATGGCCCGCTCGAGCACGCCCGAGATCGCCGGCTCCTCGAGCTCGGCGTCGAAGATGATCATGGTCTCGTACGGCCGCACCTGCGGCTCACCTCCCTCCGGACCCGGCGACTGGCGCTCGGGGCCCCGCGGCGCGGGGCAGGGTTCTGTCCGGGTCGCCGGCCGGGCCGGCCGGTCGAGCCCTCGACGCGCCCTGGGGTGGTCGTCCCACCCGGGCCCGATCATGGTAGCCGACGGGTGGTGGGCCACACCCCCGCCGGAGGCGGCGACAGGCGGGGCGGCCCCCGGCGACCGGGCCTGTCAGCCCGCGGGGGGCAGGTGGTAGGTCTCGGCGTCCGAGGGAAAGGCCCCGTGGCGTACGTCCCGTGCCCACGCCTGCACCGCCTCGACCGCCAGTGAGCGCAGGTCGGCGTACTGGCGCACGAACTTCGGCGGCGTGCCCTCGCCCAGCCCGAGCAGGTCGTGGAACACGAGCACCTGCCCGTCGCAGGCCGCGCCGGCCCCGATCCCGATGGTCGGGATGTCGAGCTCGTCGGTGACCTGCGCGGCGACCACGTCGGGCACCCCTTCGAGCACGACGGCGAAGCACCCCGCGGCAGCCAGCGCCTTGGCGTCGTAGCGCAGCATCTCGGCGCCGAGGTCGTCCTTGGCCTGCACCTTGTACCCGCCCATGGCGTGCACCGACTGGGGGGTGAGCCCGAGATGTCCCATGACGGGGATCTCCGCCGCCACCAGCGCCTCGACCATCGGCACCCGGATCCGTCCGCCCTCGAGCTTCACCGCGCCGGCGCCGGCGCGCACCAGCGAGGCGGCGTTGCGCACGGTGTCCTCGGGCGTGAGGTGATAGCTCAGCCACGGCATGTCCCCGATGACCAGGGCCGCGGGCTCCGCCCGGCCGACGGCGGCCACGTGATGGGCGATCACGGTGGTGTCGACCTGGAGCGTGTCGGCGTGGCCGAGCACGGTGTTGGCGACCGAGTCGCCCACCAGGATCATGTCGACGCCGGCGGCGTCGGCGATGCGCGCGCCCGGCGTGTCGTACGCCGTGATCATGACGATCGGCTCGCTCCCGCCGTTGCGTTTGCGGGCACGGATCGAAGGGACGGTGACCTTCTGCATGGCACTGGCCTCCTTGCCGTCCAGCGCACGATGGCTGCCGGCGGCGACGGAACCCGAACTCGGTCATTGTACCCTGCGGCCGTGCGCAACGACGACACGGCACAGGGCACCTGCGCTAGCTGCGGCCTGGAGGCGACGGACCTCGCCCCCGTCCACCGGGCGTACCTGGTGGCGGACGACGCGGGCGGACTCGAGCTGGGCGAGCTGTCCGAAGAGCTCGAACACTGGTGCGGCTCCTGCCGGTCGCACTATCCGCACGAACCCGCCGGGCCCGGCGCCGCCGGGGCCTGAGGCCGCCCGCACCTGCGTCGTCCCGGAAGAGGCCGGCGCCATCGGGCCGGCAGGCGCCGTCGCCCCCGATTGTGCCAGGGTGAGCCGGTCCCGCAGCGCCGGGTCCGAGGAGCGGAGGTCGGATGAAGATCAGCACGATGCTCAACTACGCCGGCGGGTTCCGCGAGTCGGCGCAGCAGGTGGCGGAGCTCGAGAAGGCGGGGTTGGACCTCGTCTGGGTGGCCGAGGCCTACGGCTTCGACAGCCCCAGCCAGATGGGGTACCTGGCCGCGCTCACCGAGCGCGTGGAGATCGGCTCGGCCATCATGCCCATCTACACGCGCACGCCCACGTTGATCGCCATGACCGCGGCCGGGATCGACGCGCTCAGCGGCGGGCGCTTCCACCTCGGACTCGGTGCGTCTGGTCCGCAGGTGATCGAGGGCTGGCACGGCGTCCCCTACACCGCCCCGCTCGGGCGCACCCGCGAGATCGTCGAGATCTGCCGCAAGGTGTGGGCCCGGGAGGACCGCCTCACCCACGAGGGCAGCTACTACACGCTCCCGCTCCCGCCCGATCAGGGGACGGGGCTGGGCAAGCCGCTCAAGATCATCGCCCACCCGGTGCGCCCGAGGATCCCCGTGTGGGTGGCGTCGCTCGGGGAGAAGAACGTGGAGATGACGGCCACGGTGGCCGACGGGTGGCTGCCGATGCTCTACCTCCCCGAGAAGGCGGGGGACGTCTGGGGCCCTGCGCTCGCCGCCGGTGCGGCCCGGAGGGACCCGGCGCTGGACCCGCTCATGATCTCCACCGGAGGGCTGGTGGCCATCGGTGAGGGAGACGACGTGCGCAACCTGCGCGAGCTGGCCCGGCCGGTCATCGCCCTCTACGTCGGCGGCATGGGCGCCAAGGGCAAGAACTTCTACAACGACGTGGCGCGCCGCTACGGCTACGACGAGGAGGCCGAGGCCATCCAGGACCTCTACCTCGACGGCAAGAAGGACGAGGCCGCCGCGGCCGTCCCCGACGAGCTGCTCGAGGCCATGACCATCTGCGGTCCGGAGTCCTACGTGGCCGAGCGGGTGGCCGCGTTCGACGAGGCGGGTGTCACGCACCTGCAGGTGACGGTGCTCCCCACCGGCGACCAGCGACCGGTCGACGTCATGGAGAAGCTCAAGGCCATCGTCGGCTAGGGATCGCCGGGGGATTCGGGGCGAGACCCGGACGGGGACCTGCCGTGCCGGCACCGCGCATCGAGCACCGGGGGTCGTACCGCTTCGCGCTCGACCCCGAGGCCATGTGGCAGGCCATCGAGCGCTCGGAGCTCTTCGAGCGCTGGTGGTGGTGGCTGGGCGAGTTCCGCCTGGAGGGTGGCGGCCTCGTCACCGGCGCGGTGCTGCGCGGCCTGGTGTCCCCGCCGGTGCCGTACCGGATGCGGGTGACCGTCCGTCTCGACCGGTGCGACCGTCCGCACCGCATCGACGCCACCGTCGGGGGCGACCTGGTGGGACCGGCCCGGCTGCGCCTCGACCGGGCGGACAACGGCACCGACGCGCAGGTCGAATGGTCCCTGGAGATGATGCAGCGGCCCATGCGGCTGGCGGCGCGCGTGGCCTATCCGCTGTTGCGCTGGGGCCACGACCGCGTGGTGGACGCCACCGTGGCCGGCTTCCGGCGCCACGTCGAGCAGGCCGCCGGCGGGCCGTCGGGGTAGCGCCCCGCTGGTCGCCGCCCCGCTCCTGGGTGCCTCCGGACCTCGGCGTTCGGGTCCCGCTCAGTGCACGGGAACGGTGGCGAACAGCTCCTGCTCGTCGATGGGCGAGGTGCGCACGGTGAGCTTGAGCGTCCACGTGCCGGCGAAGGGGATGTCCACGTCGTCGGCCCGGTAGTGGCCTGGTGCGGCCACGACCACCGGCAGGGCGATCGGCCCCACCCCGGCGGCGGGCAGGCTGATGGCGGCGTCGAGCTCGGGTATGGCCACCGGCGCGCCGAGGCGACCGAGCACGTAGAAGTGGAACTGGTTCCCCGGGCCCACCCGGGCCGGGTCGACGACGGCGTTGACCTGGACACCCAGAACGCTGAAGCTCTGAGCGAAGGGCTGGGCGGCGGCCTGGCGCGCCGGTGGGGCGTTGACCAGCAGGGCGGTGGCGACGAGCACCGCCGAAGCGACGACCAGCTCCGCCAGCACCGAGAGCCGGAGCCGGTGCCGGGTCGGGGTCGTGAGGACGGGTCGGGCCCCCGTCGCCGCCGCTGTCGAGGGGGCCGTGGCCGATGCCGGTTTCGCCATGGTGAGGACCCCGGCCGGGGCGGAAACGCCGTCGTGGGGCGAGGCCGGATCCGACACGGACTCGGCGACGAGGACGGGCGCCGGTGCCCGTCCCCGCACCCACGCCGTGTCCGGCGTCCATCGGCCGACCACCAGCCGGCGGCTGACCGCCCCCAGGGCGACCACCACGGCCACCAGGCACACCTTCACCACCAGGATGCGGCCGTAGGCGGTGTGCCAGAGCGCATACCAGCTCCCCACCTGGCGCAGTGACTGGACGACGCCGCTGGCCACGACGGCCACGACGGCGCCGAAGAACAGCGGTGACACCCGCCGCGCCAGGTCGATCGGGTCCGGGGCGGGCACGTCCGCCGGCATCCCCGGCACGAGCAGCACGCCGAGCAGCACCAGCCCGCCGATCCACACGGCCGCCGCCGCCAGGTGGACCACGTCCAGGGCCAGGCCGACGGCGGCGATACCCGAGGTCGACGCATGTCCCGACAAGCCGGGGGTGAGGAGCAGCGCGATGCCGATCGCCGCGCCCGCGTAGGTCCATCCGGCCCGCATCTCGCCCTGCCCGAAGCTCCGGCTCCTCCCGCTCACGGCGAGAAGGACGGGGACAAGGGCGGCCAGGAGGAGCACGCGCAACAGCTCGACCTCGCCCAAGCGGGTGTGCAGCACCTCGTCGAGCAGCGACGGGTCGAGCGCGCGGGTGAGGGGCAACGAGGCGGCGTAGACGCCTTGCACGGCGAGGCCGGCCAGGGAGCCGACGAGGACCGTCGCCCACGCCGCCCACAGGACGCGCCGCACGCGCCGGACCTGCCCGGCCCCGCGCCAGACGAGCCCGACGACCGCGAGCGCGCCGACGAGCACGAGCAGACCCGCGAACACGCCGAAGCGCACCAGCCCGTACACGATCCCGACCGCCGTGCTCCCGCGCGCCGCTTGGAGCGCATGGGCCAGCGACGTGGCCGACGCGGTGGCCGTGGCGGCGCCGACGCTGAAGACGAAGGCGCCGTGCACAGGGTGCGAGTCGGCGGAGACCACCCGCCAGGCGACGACGTAGGTCCCGTCCGGGAGGCGGCTCGGGAGCGGGATGGCGACGCTGTGGGCGTCCCCGTCGGGGTGATGCGTCCCGCCGCGGTCGACCCGGGCGCCGCCGGGCCCGAACACGCGGATGGAGCCGAAGTCGATCTCCACCGGCTCGCCGAAGTGCAGGACCACCTGCCGCGGCGGTTGCAGCACCACCGAGGACGGGCTCGGGTCGCTGGACTCGAGCTGGGCGTGGGCCGCCACCGGTCCCGCGCCGATCACCAGCACCGCGCCGGCCACGAGCGCGCCCACGAGCGAACGTCCTCCCCACGATCCGCGTCCCCACCGGTGCAGACGGGATCGGTCCCGTACCACGGTCAGTCCCCGGCCCAGCAACCCATGATCACGTCGGCGACGGTGTAGGCCACGTCGGCGGCGCTGGTCTGCGGCACGCCGAACTGGGGAGGCAGCCCGGCGATGTCCACGAGCAGCACCTTCCAGTCCTTGCGCACCACGATGGACCCGTCGCGCGTGACGAAGGCACCCTGGCCGAGCCCGTTGGCGCCCGCCGTGTTGCCGAGCGTGGCCCCGAGCATGCCGAAGTAGGCGTCGGTCTCCTTCCAGCTCGAGAGCTCCTTCACCGACAACGTGAAGGAGCCGTCCGGGTAGACGTACCGACACGAGTAGAGGTGGTCCACCCACGTCGGCTCCTCGACCGTGGCGGTGACGCCCAAGGGGGTCGCCAGCTCCTGCTCGGCCTTGGGACTGCACACCATCCTGGAGATGGTCGACGGGGTCGCGCCGGCGGGCTCCGGGGCCCGTCGGTTCGACCCCTGCGACGAGGTTGACGTGCTGCACGCGCCGGCCGCGCAGCACAGGGCCAGGACGGCGCCCACGAGCAGGCGACGGAGCCGCCTCATGCGTGGCGCCGTCCCCTGGTGGCCAGCCAGATCACGGCGCCGAGGCTGACACCCGAGAGTGCCAGCGCGGCGATCGCCAGGGCCTCGGTGCCCGAATCCCCGCCTCCCGGTGCCGCCCGGCTCGACACCGCCCCTGTGCTCGCCGTGGTGGTCGACGGCGTGAGCGTGAGCACCGGGGCCGGCGTGTCGGGTGCGGGCTGGCCGGGGACCGGGATCTCGATCCAGCGCACGACCTCCCCCGAGGAGTAGGTCTGCAGCGCCTTGAACACGAGGCGGCCCGGCTGGTCGGGTACGGACCCGGCGGCCAAGGGGAAATCCTCGTACTGACCGGGTGCGATCCCGGCACCGGTGGCCGTCCAGGTCACGTCCGAGACGATCTGGCTCACGGGGCCGTCGTCCGTCTGCACCGGCGTGGCCAGTGTCGTCGTGTGCACCGCGGCGCTCCATCCGGGGACCGGGAGCACGTCGACGCCGAGCAGGGACGGATTCGAGGGGAAGAACACCTGCAGCGAGACCGTGGTGGCGTCGTCGCGTTCGTTGGGCACCCGGAAGGTCAGCTCCACGTCGCTCGAGCCGGCCGGGACCGACTCGGGGTGCACCGTCACGTGGGCCCACGCGGGAGCGCCGAGAGCGAGCGCACCGAGCACCACCACCGTCACCGTCGCCGTCACGCACCAGCCCCGCGGCGCCCCGCGGTGACAGTGCGGTCCGCGAACCACGCGTGCCACTGCGGCCCCCCATTCCCCGTTCGGGCGTCGTCGGATCGCGCTCGGAGGCTACCGGACCCTCCCCGACGACCGCGGTCACATCCAGGTCAGGTGAGCCGGGCCAAGGCGACGGCCGCCGCCAGGACGACGATGCCCCACGCCATCGCCGCCAACGCGTGCTCGAGCGGTCCGAGCACCGTGGCGGAGTCGACGGGCCGGGTCGTCCCGTCGTCGAGGGTCATGGTCCCGCCGACGTCGACGACACGCCGGCGCACCAGGCGCGCGGGCGTGCTCAGGGCACGCTGGGCGGCCGAGAGCCCCACGGCCCCGAGGGCACCGAGCACGGCCGCCACGCCCAGGGTCCCTGCCTGCGCCACGTACGCGGTGAGCACGGGGAACGCCCCCCACGCCAGGGCGAACCCCAGGTCGTTGTGCACGACCCCTCCGAGGAGCTCGGCGTTGTAGGCGACGACCAGCACCGGACCGAGCACGAGGAAGGGAACCAGCACCCACCCGACCCGGGCGACCCCGGCGACGCCCAGCGCCAGCGCGCCGGCCAGACCCACCACCGTCGCCGCCACCAGCGCACCGGAGGGGATGCCGGTGCGCAGCGGACGGCCGTGGAGCTCGTCGAGCGCGTGGGCCCCCACCCCCACGGCCAGGAAGAAGGCGAGGAGCGTGGCCACCAGCCGGGACACGGCCACCCGTGGTGCCAGGCACGCGCCGATGACCACGTAGGCCAGGTGCCAGAGGGTGTAGGGCGGGTGCAGGAGCGTCCACCAGTCGCGCCAACCGCCGCGGCGTGCCGCGTAGAAGGCCGGGCGCATGGGGGCGTCAGTCACCCTTGCGCCCCCACATCACCAGTCCGCCGCCGAGGCTCATCCGCCGCACCCCGACGTCGACCATCCCGGCCGCCTCCCAGGCGCGCACGGTCCACGGCACCGGATAGCGCCGGTCGTGGGCCGAGATGCTCGGGCCCAGGAAGGCACCCACCCGGGCCCATTCGCGCCCACCGGTGGCGAAGCCGGCCACGGGCAGGACCAGACGTGTGTAGAGCCACCACCACCATCGCCAGAACGGGTTGGCGGGCACCAGGAACTCGAGGTTGGCCATGACCCCACCGGGCCGGAGCACGCGGGCCAGCTCCGCCACGGCCGCCGCCGGATCGGCGACGTAGCGCAACAGGTAGGTGAAGCTCAGCGCGTCGAAGGTCTCGTCGCCGAAGGGCAGCTGCTCGCCGCGCCCCAGGGTCAGGACGATCCGCCGCTCCATGCCCGCGGCGGCGATGTTGTCCCCCCCGCGGCGCAGCATCGCCTCCGTCAGGTCGACCCCCACCACGCGAGCCGACGACGACCGTCGGGCGATGGCCAGGGCGACACCCGCGGTCCCCGACGCCACGTCGAGCACCCGAGCCGGGTCCCCCGCCACCACGTGGTCGACCATGACCGCCCGCCAGCGCCCGTTCTGCCCGAACGACAGCCATTCGGCCAGCCGGTCGTAGCGCCGGGGCAGCGGCGCGAAAAGGCGCTGTGCGAACCGGTTCCGATCTTCCGGCACGACGGTGGCGACCCCACCCACGCCGCCGACAATCGCACAGAACGCGTCGCCGTGCGCCGTCGCGTCGAGGCAGGGGCCGTCAGGCAGGGGCCGTCAGGCAGGGGCCGTCAGGCAGGGGCCGTCAGGCAGCGGCGGTGAGCGCCAGCGCGGCACCGGCGGCGGCGAGGCACACGGCGACCCCACCGGCCATGGAGACGACGGCCTG
>Ga0187778_10000685_pt1 | contig 24156 bp, 18 predicted proteins | sample 1015_Q2_SP5_20_M_FD_132418 | JGI IMG/M metagenome (GOLD analysis project Ga0187778, IMG submission 132418) | Tropical peat soil microbial communities from peatlands in Department of Meta, Colombia - 1015_Q2_SP5_20_MG | ecosystem: Environmental > Terrestrial > Soil > Wetlands > Peat | place... | reverse complement strand
TCACACCTTCCCACCCCGTTACTGACGCCATGACCGCCAGCGGCGGCGATTTCCACTCGGACGGGCGGGAAGTGGTTCTTGTGCTCCGGAAAGACACGACCCAACCATAATGGCGGATGGGAAACATGGATGGGAAACATGATGGATGAGTAGAAAAGCTAGACCCGGAAGCCCTTGAGAACAGCATCTCTGCTCGTCTCTAGGGTCCGTTGGGACCCTGGGTTCGGGGCGTTTCGAGCACCCGTACAGGCTCCACATTTTTCTACCGGAAGTCATTTCTTTCAAAGTCAAGCCCGCGATAGGGATGAGCCTCTCCCCGGAGAGAGCCTCGATGCGGTGAGAGCAGGCCGGCCTTGGATCGAGCAAGTTTGGAGTTTGAGCGGAATGGTGGGATTATGGAAATCTAGGGTAGCAGCCGGATATCGTTTTCCCGGTCTTGACCTGACGCAACCGTAGAGCGCAGTGGAGAAGCCGCACGCTGCGTTTGACGTGGAATCGGAGCTTGGCCTGGAGGGCAGTGCCTGTCTGCTCCCGACCCTGACTGAAGGGAGACTCGATGGAACCGGTTGGATACCGGGCCATCTTCTGCGGATGCGCATCACCAGCCGGCGAAGGGCGACGATCTCGTTTCTGATTCTCGGGGTTGGCTTGGCCGGGGTTGCGGTGGCGGTTGGGATGGGCTGGATCATCCTCAACTGGCGAGAGGGCATCAAGGTATTTCTTGGCGTCGTCTTCTTTACCGCGATTACTGCGGGGCTGGTACTCAACACCATCTTTCTCCTGCGCGAGATCCGCCGCAACGAACAACACGACAGTTTCATCAATGCCGTAACGCACGAGCTGAAGACACCCATCACCTCCATTCGCCTTTACTTGCAGACCCTGCAACGCCGCGAGGTCGCCGAACCTGAGCGGAAAGAGTTTTACCGGCTGATGCTCGACGACACAGATCGCCTGCTAGGAACGGTCGAGCAGGTCTTAAAGGCTGGCATCGCAGGACACAGGCGTAAAGCGGCGGAACCGGTGGAGGTGGACCTGGAGGGCCTGGTGCGCGACTGCGTGGAGCTGGCACGCAACGGCCGCGATCTTCCGCCGGAGGCGGTACGATTTGACCTCCCGGTGGAGGGACATCGTGCGGTAGTGAGCGGCGATCCCGAGGAGCTCCGCACTGCGGTTTCCAATGTCTTGGACAACGCGATCAAGTACTCCGGAGACAAGGTCGACATCTCGGTTCGCATCGAGTCTCCGGACGACAAGCGTGTCGCCCTGAAGGTGCGCGATCGCGGGGTAGGAATTCCTCCTGCCGAATTGAAGCGTGTGTTCAAGCGGTTCTACCGGGTACCCAACCGTTCGCTGAGCCATGTCAAGGGAACCGGACTGGGCTTGTTCATCGTGGGTGCCATCGCCAAGAAGCACGGCGGTCGCGTCTTTGCCCAGAGCCAGGGTGACGGTACGGGCACAACCGTCGTGCTCGAGTTACCCCGGAGCCCGCGATGAGCCGCGTGCTGATCGTCGAAGACGAGACTCATCTGGTCAAAGGCTTGCGCTTCAATCTGGAAGCCGAAGGGCACTCCGTCGAGGTCGCTGCCGATGGTGAGTCTGCGCTGGAATGGCTGTTAGGTTGCCAGGAAGAGGAAGGCAAGCGCCAGAGCGGGGAGGATTTCGACGCCGTCGTGCTCGACGTCATGCTGCCCGGTAAGGACGGGTTCGCGATCGCAGCGGAATTACGCGCAGCCAAGAACTTTGTTCCCATCCTCATGCTGACGGCCCGAGGGCGGCCCGAAGACGTGCTCAAAGGATTCGCGTCGGGCGCGGATGACTATCTTGCGAAGCCCTTCGAATTGCCGATTCTGCTGGCACGGTTGCAAGGATTACTACGGCGCCGGGATTGGTCGCGCATGAGCGCGACGAGCGCCGATCCCGCCTCCTACGATGAGTTCCTGTTCGCTGGGCGCGTGATCGACTTCGGCAAGTTGGAACTGCGGGTCAAGGCGAACACGATCCAGCTTACCTTCATGGAAGCGCAGCTGCTTCGCTATCTGGTCAGCAACCGTGGGCGGGTTGTCTCCCGCAAGTCGATCCTGCAGGACGTCTGGGGGTTAGACGAAGATACCGACACCCGCGCCATCGATAACTTCGTTGTCCGGTTGCGGCGCTATATTGAGGACAATCCGTCCAAACCAGAACATCTTTTGACCGTACGCGGAGTGGGTTATCGCTTTATTCCCGAGCTGAAGAAGAGCGAAACCACATGAGGCCTCGCGGTTTCTGTCGGCCCGCCGGGAAACTGGTCCACCATCGAAAGCAAGCCGCGTGCAGCGCTCTCGCTGATCTCTGACAGCGGATGTCGGCGGGTCGGGACTGAGTTAACGGCAGTCGGTTTCGGAACTACGGTCGCGACGCAGAAGCCCCGGCCGCCAGATCGCGCACCACACCCAGGAACCCAGCCGCCGCCTCCTCGTCCGACAGCGCATTCAAGTCGATGGTGGCGGCCAAGTTCGGCGAGTCGGGATCAAGGCGCACGCTCAGCAGGTTATGGCCGCGCGTGGTCATCAGCGCGTTCACAATCGGGGGTAGCTCCCGTTGCCATTGCGCCGACGTGGTGAGGATGATCGGACCCGGCCGGGAGATGGTCCAGTTGCGGGAACTTTGGGTGAGGCTGCAGTTGCTATCGGTTAACCAACGATGACGGCGTATTTCGAGTCGAATACCGGGCACATAGTCGAGGTCGGCTTCGAAGGTCAGGGTTTCCCTTTGCTTGTGCCAGTGGCTGAGCATCCATTGGATGGGAAGCGGTCGGGGGATCAGGCGGATGGTCACTCTGGCATTTTCGAACCAATGCGCGGCAAATCGGAGTTGGGCCTGCAGGCGGGAGGCGCCAAGCCAGCGGGCCTCCACGATGCGGGCGCGGTTCGAGCATGCCGCCTCTACCCAGCGCAAGGCTCGCGTCCCCTTGCGTCGGTTGTAACGAGCGAACAGGAAATACCAGAGCCCCGCCAGAACGACTGCTGCAATCAAATCGAGTAGGAACACGGTCCGCACCACAGCTCTCTGAGCGAATGTTACGTCTTGGGGTGCAAGCTAGGCAACAGTCTCGCAAGGTTTTTTTTCTGCGTCTCCAAATGTACTCCTAAGCAGGGGCAACTGGACTCGGGGCAGATACAATGGCTGTGTGGGGTTCGTGCTACGGGACTTTCGTCAGGAAGATTTTGAGGCTTTGTGGCAGATCGATCAGCAGTGCTTTGTCGCCGGGATGGCGTATTCCCGGGCGGAGTTGGCGGCGTACATCCGGAGGGAAACCTCCTTCACCGTGGTGGCGCAACCTGTTCCGGCGGAACGAGCAACGCCACGGGAGCCTCAAGCGGGCTCATCTCCGATCGTTGGTTTCATCATTGCAGAAGTGAATCGGCGAGGGATCGGGCACATCATCAGCATTGATGTGCTTCCCGCCTGTCGTCGCTCCGGTCTCGGCTCGCAGCTGCTGCGCGAGGCGGAGCACCGCCTGGAACGGGTGCGGTGCCGCGCCGTCATGCTCGAGACCGCCGTAGACAACAGCACGGCCTTGGCCTTTTACAAGCGGCACCAATATGGGGTCGTTAAAGTCATCCCCCGCTACTACCTGAATGGTGTCGATGCGCTCATCCTCGAGAAACGGCTCGATCCTGAGGAGGATGCCAGAAGAGAGCAGGAAAAAGGATGAAGATCGCCATCCAGGGGGAAGCCGGTTCCTACAGCCACCAAGCCGCCATGCTCATGGTTCCGCATTGTTCCATCGAACCTTGTGCCCGCTCGGCAGATGTTTTCGACTGCCTCGAGCGGGGGACGGTGCGAGCCGCGATTATTCCCATCGAGAACTCTTTAGCCGGGTCGGTGGCCGAGCATCTTGACCTCCTGTTGGCGCGCAATGTATTCATTCAGCGAGAATTGCGCCTGCGAATCGTACACAACCTGATTGCGGCTCGAGGGGTTCGGACCCGCGACCTGCGCCGGGTTTTCTCGCACCCGGTGGCTTTGGACCAGTGCCGCAATTTCTTTCTCGACCATCGCCGCATTCAGCCCGTGCCGTTTTACGACACCGCGGGAAGCGTGAAGCACGTCCTTGAGAACCGCATCGAGGACGCCGCCGCCATCGCCGGAAGGCAGGCGGCTCGAGTGTATAAGGGGATGATCCTTGCCGCCGGGATTGAGGACGACAAGCGGAACTTTACGAGGTTCTTCCTTATCCGGCAGCGACGCCAGGTCTTGCCCGGGGCCAACAAGACTTCGCTCGCCTTCGTGGTCAAAAATGTGCCCGGTGCCTTGCACCGCGCCTTGGGTGCTTTTGCCGCCAGTGGCATCGATCTGGCCCGAATCGAGTCCCGCCCCATCCGCGGCCGTCCCTGGCAATACAGCTTTTTCGCCGACATACTGCGGGGGGATGATGCGGTTGCCCGCAAGGCCCTCGAGAGCCTCAAGCAGGTGGCAGAAGGGATCAAGATCTTGGGTATTTACCCCTCGGCGTGAGCGTCACTCCGCCAAGGTAGGCCCTGAAAGTTCGAGCCTGTTCGCCCGGCACCCGGCTAACCAAGCCGAAGCCCAGAGTAGGGAGGCGCCTTGGGTAGGGTCGTCCGGGCCTTTGGGTCTCTATCGTGAGGATCTTTTCGGGTAACGCACGTCCCTTTGCTTTGTTGTACCTTCGTTCGTGCAGAGTTGGGGGAAAACGGGTTAGAATCCTCACGCGCGATTAGCCCATTGAAAAACCGGGTTTGCATCTTTCGGGCTATCGAAATCATCCAAACTTGAGTAAGTCTCACTCAAGGTGAAATATGGCACAGCACTCACGCGCTGAGCGCAATAGTAAAGAAGCTAATACGGTGGCGGAGCCGGAGCGCGCCCTTCCGATCCTTCCCGTGCGGGATACGGTCTTATTCCCGCATGCGGTTTTGCCCCTTACCGTGGGCCGCGAGAGCTCGGTTCAGCTCATTAATTCCCTGGGCGAGGACAAGACCATCGTTGTGGTGGCCCAGAGGGAGGCCCGGGTGGATGCTCCGCAGCCGCCCGACCTCTATACGATCGGCACCCTGGCGATCGTGCACAAAGTCGTGAAGATGCCCAACCAGAGTCTGTTTGTGTTCGCCGAAGGCCTGGAACGAGTACGACTGGGCGAGTTTACCCAACTCCAGCCCTTTATGCGCGGCCGAGTTGACACCGTACCCGAGGCCATTCCCCCTAAGAGTTCCGAACTCGAGGCTCTGCAACGAAACGTTTTAACCCTGTTTCAGCAGATCGTGGCCGGGTCTCCTACTTTGTCGGATGAGCTTTCGACCGTGGCCATGAACATCGAAGAGCCGGGCCGCCTCGTCGATTTCATTGCCTCCTCGCTGCCGTCTCTATCGACGGCCGACAAGCAAGACACGCTGGAAACCTCCGATGTTCGCGTGCGGCTGGAGAAGATCAATCAACATCTGGCGAAGGAGCTTGAAGTTCAGCAGCTCCGCAACAAGATTCAGTCGGAGGTGCAGGACCGGGTACAACAGACCCAGCGCGAGTATTACCTGCGCGAGCAGATGAAGGCCATCCAGAAGGAACTGGGCGAGCAAGATGAGGGACAACGGGATACCGAGGAGCTGCGGCAGAAGATTGAAGCTGCGGGCATGCCCGATGAGGTCAAGAAGGAGGCCCTCAAAGAGTTGGGGCGGCTTTCGCGCATGTCGCCGATGGCCGCCGACTATTCGGTGACGCGGAATTACATTGAATGGCTGGCGGTATTGCCCTGGGCAAGAACGTCGGGCGGAGACGTCGATATCGTGAAGGCCAAGGAGGTTCTCGAGGCCGACCATTACGATCTCAAGAAGGTGAAAGACCGCATTCTTGACTATCTGTCGGTTCGCCGCCTCAAACCCACGATGAAAGGGCCGATTCTCTGCTTTGTGGGCCCTCCGGGCGTGGGCAAGACCTCACTCGGCAAGTCGATCGCCCGAGCCTTAGGAAGGAAGTTTGTCCGCATTTCGCTCGGCGGCGTCCATGACGAGGCCGAAATTCGCGGTCACCGTCGCACCTACATTGGCGCCTTGCCGGGCCAGATCATTCAGGGGATCCGCCGCGCTGAAACCAAAGATCCAGTGTTCATGCTGGACGAGATCGACAAGGTTGGCCGCGATTTCCGCGGCGACCCAGGATCGGCCCTGCTGGAAGCCCTGGATCCGGAACAGAACGCCACCTTCCGCGATAACTATCTCGACGTGCCCTTCGATCTTTCGAAGGTGCTCTTCATCACCACCGCGAACGTGCTCGATACCATTTCTGAGCCCTTGCGCGATCGCATGGAGATCATTGAACTTCAGGGCTACACGGAAGAGGAGAAGATTCACATCGCGTTTCAGTACCTCATTCCGAGACAGATCGAAGAAAACGGGATTACTGCGGACCAGATCGAATTCCCGGAGAAGTCGATCAGCAGGATTATCGCGCACTACACACGCGAAGCCGGGGTGCGCAATCTTGAGCGCAACATCGGCACCATTTGCCGCAAACAGGCGCGCCGCCTGGCGGAGGGAAAAACGGGGAAGCTGATCGTCACTCCCGAGGTGATTCAAGAATTCCTCGGGGGCATCAAGATTCGTGCCGAAGGCGAAATCGCCGAGCGCACCAAGCGTGCCGGCGTAGTCGTAGGCTTGGCTTGGACTCCTTCGGGCGGCGACATTCTCTTCGTGGAAGCCAATGTCATGAAGGGCAAGGGCGGCTTCACCATGACCGGCCAGATCGGTCAAGTGATGCAAGAGTCCATGCAAGCGGCGCTGACCTGGGTGCGTTCGAATGCCCTGCAGCTGGGGATATCGGAGAATTTCTTTGCCGAGCATGACATTCATATTCACGTCCCGGCCGGAGCCATTCCGAAGGATGGGCCCTCGGCCGGCATCACCATGGCCACGGCCCTGGTTTCTCTGCTTACCAATCGTCCGGTGCGGCCATTGACGGCCATGACGGGGGAGATCACGCTGAGCGGAAATGTCCTGCCCATCGGCGGGGTGAAGGAGAAAGTCCTGGCGGCGAAGCGAACCGGTGTGCGTGATGTGATTCTTCCGGCCGAGAACAAGACCAATGTGGAGGAGGATTTGACCTCGGAGCAGCTCGAGAACATTCATATTCATTATGTGAAAACCATCAATGAAGTTCTGGAGCTAGCTTTGCCCGCCACTCCCAGCGAGGAGAGACAGGATGCCGAGGAAAGAGAAAAGGTCTTGACCGAGACGGTCGGCTAGCAAGATTGACAAACTCGAAGTGACAAAAGTACCGATACTCCAGAGCGGGTATCGGTACTTTTTGTTTGCCTTCCCCTTGAGGAGAAGGGATATTCGTTAGAGAACTTGTCGACGAGGGTCGGGTTTAATCCTTCGTACTAGTTTTCAGCTTCGTCCGGCCGCAGCGAGGAAAGTCAACTATGAAGACAACCAAGACCCTGACCGTTCTATTCGTTGGGATGGGAATCTTGCTCAGCCTGGGACTGCCCACGCACGTCAAGGCGCAGGGCTCACCGGATCAGGCAGCGCCGGCGCAGGATCCTCCCGCGCGGGTCGCCCGTTTGAGTTATTCGACAGGCTCGGTTTCCTTCCAACCCGGGGGTGAAGGCGATTGGGTCGAAGCCGTCCACAATCGTCCCTTGACCACCGGCGATAATCTTTGGGCCGACAAGGACTCGCGTGCCGAAGTGCAAATCGGCTCTGCCTCGCTGCGCATTGACTCGGAAACCAGCATCACCCTTCTCGAACTGGATGACACGACAACGCAAGTGCGTCTGTCGCAAGGTTCCCTGATTTTCCGCCTGCGGCACTTGGATGACAGCGATCACTTCGAGATCGATACGCCGAATTCTGCGTTCGTGGTGCAACGCACGGGCGAGTATCGCGTGGACGTCAATAGTACCGGGGACGAGAGCGACGTCACGGTATGGAAGGGGCGCGGCGAGGTGACGGGGGGTGGCGCCTCCTACGTGGTGATCGCCGGACAGCGGGCGAGCTTTAACGGCACCGATCAATTGGATCATGAGATCGAGCAGGTTCCCGGCAACGATAATTTCGATGAGTTCGCCTTCAATCGCGATGACCTCGAGGACCGCGCGGAAACTTCCAATTACATCTCGCCGGAAATGACCGGTTACGAAGATCTGGACCAGTACGGTCAATGGCATTATGCGGCGGATTATGGACCGGTCTGGACGCCGGTAGGCGTTGCCGTAGGATGGGCTCCCTACCGCTTTGGCCATTGGGTCTGGATCTCGCCCTGGGGTTGGACTTGGGTTGAAGATGAGCCTTGGGGTTTTGCTCCCTTCCATTATGGTCGCTGGGCCTTGGTTGCGGGTGCCTGGTGCTGGGCGCCCGGGCCGATTGCCGTGCGGCCGGTATATGCGCCGGCGTTCGTAGCCTTCGTGGGAGGTGCCGGGTTCGTTGGTGGACCGGGGGTAGCCTGGTTTCCCTTGGCTCCCCGCGAGGTGTTCGTGCCCTGGTATCGAACCAGCCCCACCTACGTGAACAATGTGAACGTCACCAATACTCGCGTCACCGTGACCCAAGTAACGAATGTTTACAACACGACGATCATCAACCGCAACACAACGACGGTAAACCGGGTGACCTACGTCAATCAGCGCCTGCCTAACGCAGTCACGGCGGTTTCCCGTCAAACTTTCGCCAATGCGCGTCCGGTGAACAGCAACCTGGTCAAGGTCGACGCCCATCAGATTGCCGAGGCCCCCGTGGTCCACGATGTGGCCGTGCCGCCGGTAAAGCAGAGTGTGCTCGGCGCAGGTAATCCGGCTACGGCCCGGCCGCCCGCGGCGGTCGAGAATCGACAAGTCGTAGCTACCCGGGCTCCCACGCCACCGCGTCCATCGATTGAGCAGCGCCAGGCTGCCAATGTGCGCACCGAAACCCCCGGCAAACCACAAGCGGCGGGCCTGCCCGAAAGCGCGTCTCACCCGCAGCCACCAGCGGCAGAATCCCGGCCTGAGGGGTCAAAACCGGCGACCGCAGCGGCGTCTGCCCAGCCGGTGCCGCATCCTCCGGCTGCCCAAGCCGGGCATCCGTATGTGCGGCCGGCGCCGCCAGTCCAGGAGAATCCTCAACGGCAACAAAGCGAGGAGCAGAAATTCCAGACCTGGCAGCAGCAGCGGCCGGCGCCGAGACCAGCAGAGCCAAGACCCCAGCCTCGGGCTTCGCAACCCGCTCCCCACGAGGCGGGAAGGTCCCACAAGTAAACCAGCCTGGCCAGGGTTCGAGTTGAATGGTGGTTCTTTGGGAATGCGAGAACCGGCATTTTTTCGTTGATTCCTCCGGCCAAACCCGGATGTTGCGCGGCGATTTTCGGTACACTGGAGGGTGCGATGCAGGTTCGCGTGCTTTTCTTCGGCGTGCTGAAGGATCTTGTAGGTCGGGCCGAAGATTCGCTTAGCTTGCCGGAGCCTGCCGTTTTGCGCGACGTGCTGACTTATTACGAGGCGCGCATTCCAGAACTTAAGACTTTGAGCTCCTCGATCGCGATGTCGATCAACCGGCATTATGCTCCGCCCGAGTCGAAATTGCAGCCCCAGGACGAGGTGGCACTGCTCCCCCCCGTGAGCGGGGGGGCCCAAGACGCCGCTCTGGATCCAGGCGTTGGCCGCGTGCCTTGGGTCAAAATCACGCGCGAGAGAATCGACACCGCCGGGCTTCTCAAAGAAATCCAATGCCCCACCGATGGCGCGGTGGTCGTCTTCGAAGGCATCGTGCGGGACAACAGCCGCGGCCGCCGAACCCTTTTTCTCGACTACGAAGCTTACGAAGAGATGGCGCTTCAGCAGATGAAGAGCCTGGTCGAACAGGCATGGTCGAGGTTTCCCATACGAGAGGCGCTCATCGTGCATCGCATTGGCCGGCTCGCCATCGGCGAAGCCAGCGTCGTGATCCTGGTTGCCTCGGCGCATCGGGCAGCCGCCTTTGATGCCGGCCGCTGGCTGATCGACACGCTGAAGCGGACGGTGCCCATTTGGAAGAAGGAATACTTTGCGGATGGCGCGGTGTGGGCGGACGGTGAGCCGTTTCCTCGGGAGCTTGCCGCGCGCGAAAGCAGCCGTCCCGAAAAGCCTGCATCTAACTGATTAGATTCCTGCGCCGTCTTTGCGGTTGGGGTGCTGCGCTTCGCGGTTCGGCAAAGGACGCCAAGAGGATCTCCGATTCTCCGATGAGAAATCTCCTTCCTATCCTGGCTGCGACCGCGGTGCTGTCGAGCGCTCAGGTCCCCAAGCCGCCTTGGGCCTCTGGCGGCGCGGCTCCCGCGAAAAATAACTCCGCCAGTTCGGCGCAGGAGCCAAACTCCACCATCAAAGTCAATGTCAAGTTGGTGAACGTGTTCGTCACCGTAACCGACGAGCACGGTGCGCCGATCGGCGGACTCACAAAAGATAATTTCGAATTGGACGAAGACGGGCAGCCTCAGACGGTCGCCGTGTTCGACAAAGAATCTGCGCTGCCGCTCTCGATTGTCATGGATATAGACACCAGCTTGAGCACGCGCAAGGATCTGGCTCTCGAGTTGAACTCGGCACGCCGTTTCGCCCACGCTATCTTGAGACCGGTCGATGCCATGTCGGTCTGCGAATTCAGTGAAGTGGTGAGCGAAGTGGTGCGGTTTACCTCCGACCTCAAGGCGATCGATCGCGCCATTGATCGTCCGCACCTCGGGGCAGCCACTGCGCTCTACGACGCCATTTACCTAGGTGCACAATCGCTTGAATCGAGGGACGGAAGAAAGGTCATGGTGGTCATCACCGACGGTGGCGATACGGCGAGCCGGATGGATTACAAAGAGGCGCTGCGCGCGGCGCAGGAAGCCGAAGCCATCGTGTATAGCATCATTGTTGTTCCCATCGAAGCCAGTGCCGGCCGCGACATCGGCGGGGAACACGCTCTCATCCAACTTTCCGAGGACACGGGCGGGAAGTACTTCTATGCCACTACCGTGCCGCAACTCGACGACGCCTTTCGCAAGATCAGCGACGAGTTGCGCACGCAATACCTCCTTGCCTATTACCCTACCCAGCGACTGGCATACTCCGATTTCCGCCGCGTTGAAGTAAAAGTCAAGGGCGTCTCGTCGGGCTCCAATTATTCGGTACGTCACCGCACCGGCTACTACACCTCCAAATCCAAATTCTAAAGCATTTTCATAGTTACTATAAATCGTCACAATAAACGGCAAGACCTCCCAAATCGCCCAACCCTTATTCAACGCAGGCTTACGTGGCGATTGCACGTCAACCCCAGCGTACTAGGGGCTTACTGAGGCGGCACCTTCAACCGACTTTATCGCCAGTGCTTTATTTTGATTACTTCTCCGTTGCCAATAGGTTCCCGGCTTGAGCACTGGCGATACAGTCCTCGTAGGTTCTGGCGCCCTTGTCCAAATTAGGCTTTCGCCTGATTCCTTGATTTCTGGACCAGATCGGATTGCATTGTTTTATTCGCGGGCGCTCCTGGGCGGACACGGAGTGGGACGGGGCTATAGCAACGAAGGCGGTTCATTCTGGTTGGGCTGCGACTACGGCAGGACAATGCGGGTGGAGAAGGTGCCCTCGTTTTTGGTGAACTCGGTGCGCAGGAAGTCCAAGAACCCACGCGAGAGCGGGCGGCGAGAGCTGCGATCGAGGGCCAGCCGCAGGATGAAAACTAGCGCTTTCAAAGCCTCGCCGTCGTGCAGATTGGCGTAGCCCATCTCGCGGCCTTCCTCGTCGTAATCCGCGACAACTGCGCGCAATTCTTCGATTACGACTTGCTGGGCCAGACTGGGGCGCGTCGGGTCATAATGCAAGCCGGAGTTGGCGCTTGTCTCGAAACTGTGGGCCAGCGCAGCGAGCGCCTCAATCACATCCCGATCCCGGAGAGAACTGTTCCCCGCCGCGCGCTGTGTAATGCTGCTCACCAAGTCCTCCAATAACACGCCGTGGTCATCCAGGAAATCCTCGTCTACTTCGACGTGGGGGAACCAACGTTCATCCTCATACAGCTCGGGCCGGAACCGGTCATATTCTCGTGCTTGTTTCAAGTATGGACAATCGCTGGGACAATCTAGGATCAGTTCTCGATGGGTACCGCAACATGCGGCACAAATGCGGCCATGGAGCGCTGGGCAGAAGCGCTTCTCCTTGCGAGTCTGACACAGGACGCAGTTCAAACCGGTATTCTCTGGTCGCAAATATCGCAGTCTCGGTTCCACTGCAGCTCGGCCTGGCAATTTTATTTGTGGAAAACTGATGGAAGGGAAAGGTGAAAGCCTTGCTAAGGTGAGGAGGGTTCAGCCAGAACCAAATCACCGAAGCGAGGCTTCCACCATGAATCGAGTATGCAGCATTTTCAGTCAGTTGTTGCAGTTGTTTTCACGAGTCGAGTTTGAGGCTGCCGTTCGCCAGCACCAAGCCGAGCGCCACGCTTGCGGATTCACCCGTTGGGGCCAGTTCGTGGCCATGCTTTTCTGCCAATTGGGTCGGGCCCATAGCCTACGGGAGATTTGCCAAGCCGCTTCCGAAGGCAAACTGAAGCATTTGGGTGTACCGACGGCTCCCTCGCGCTCGACCTTGGCCTACGCCAATCAGCATGGCCCTTGGTAGCTGTATCAGACCGGTTTTTCTGGATCTCTTGGGCCGCTGTGAGGAGCAGGCTCGCCGCGGGCGACGCAAGTTCCGCTTCGAAAACAAGCGGCTCAGTTTGGAAGCAACCGTCATCGATCTATGTGCCAGCTTGTATGATTGGGCGAAGTTCCGGCGCACCAAAGGAGCCATCAAGCTGCACCTCTTGTTGGATCATGATGGCTACCTGCCTCGCTTTGCCGTGATCACCGATGGCAAAACTCACGAGTTGAGCGTAGCTCGGAAGCTGCGCTGGGAACCGGGGACGATCGTGGTGTTCGATCGTGGCTACATCGATTACCAGTGGTTTGTGGAGTTGACGAGGCAGGGAGTGTATTGGGTGACGCGACTGAAGGACAACGCCGACTACTTGGTCGTAGAGCGGCGGCCGGTGCCGACTGGGGGCAAGGTGCTGGCCGACGAGGTCATTTCCTTTTATGGTCTGCCGGGCGAAGGTCGGGAGTACTTCTTTCGGCGGGTAGAAATCTGGGACGCTGAGCAAGAGCGCCGCTTGGTGTTCTTGAGCAATCATCTGCAGTTTGGTCCTACTACCTTGGCCGCAATCTACAAGGAGAGATGGCAGGTGGAGTTGTTTTTCAAAGCGCTCAAGCAGCTGTGCAAGATCAAGACTTTTGTCGGCACCAGCGCCAATGCAGTCAAGACGCAGGTCTGGACGGCACTGATTGCCATGCTGCTTCTGCGCTTCCTGCAGCTCCAGGCCTGCTTCGGCTGGCCTTTGTCGAATTTGCTGGCCCTCCTACGCCAGCAATTGTTTGTGCATCGTGACCTGTGGATTTGGCTCGATAACCCCTTCCGGCCTCCCCCACCGCCCCCGGAAGAGCAACTACAACTGGCTCTAGTCTAAGTGGGACAGCTGACGCGAGGCTTCAGTGGCCAGTTTCTGTATTAAGCGCCCAAGTCTCGGGCCTAACCGGGACAGCATCAGATCGATGACAATGCGTCGCTCGGGTGTTAGTGACCGCTACCTGAACTCCACAACGCTCAATAGGAGAGGTCTACCCCTTTTTTTTCAACCTCACGAGAGTTGTTACCCACCCAATTTGGACGGCAGTGAGGTTCTGGTAGGTTGACAGCTATCTCCTCCTTCCGCGGGCCGATCTTGGCAAATTATCTCATTCACAGGTCCTGACATCGGCCTATGCGGAATCAAGGCGGAATATTCGCTAAACACACTAGGGATTACGATTGAGCTCGCCAACGGAGCGCCCTTCGCACCACGGCCCTTTGTTCATCGCCGGGCAGGTTACCTCAGCGAAGTCGGCACTAACCGGTGGTTGCGGGTTGGCCACCCGTCAGGGCGTGACGCTCCCCGATCCGATGTACGTCAGACAGTCGCCAAACTCGCCATCGGCTGAGCTGCCCCTTAGAGAGAAAAGCAGGCCAGTCTGAAAGAAAAGGATCTCCGCAGTGCTCCAGCCGCTGATCCAGCGGTGTCCTTGGAAAAATGGCAGCTCATAGATTCCATCGTGACCAGTGACCATCGGACAGCTCACTCAGCGACACCGACCGTAGTGCGCAAATCGCTGCTCACAACGTGCTGACATCTGCCGCAATTACTGCAATTACCAGTGGCTACTATTTTAGTCGCCTGGGCTGATTCCTGATCACGTCGATGACTAGTGGCACCTCTCCGATATCTGAAAACCTCCCGTGTGTCAACTTACTTAGTCATGTGCGACCCAGCTTCCGAATTGAGCGAAAACAGCATGTCAAGAAGACTTGCAGCTCCTAGCTGACAAACGTGCTCGGCCCACCAAAAAGGGGGAAAATCTTGTTGAGCTCCCCGGGCAGAAATGCAAGCTCTGTTTTAGAAGTACACCTTCCCTGCCAGCTGCACCACGCGGCCAGCGCCGTTAGTAGTTATGTCCTGGACACTCAGGATTTGTCCGAAAGTCGGAAAGCCGACAATGCTAGATGGGGCGGCAAAGTTCGCGTGGTTGAAGGTGTCGAATGTATCCATGCGTATCTCGATGTACTTCGACTCCGTAAACTTTATATCCTTGTATATTCCCATGTCCCAGAAATTCAATCCCGGGGCATAGAACGGATTACGATTGGCGTTGCCCATTACACCAACTGCTGGAACCGCGAACGCTGCCGGATTCAACCAGGCATTGGGTACGCCACCAAGGTTGCTCTTCCTCGGATTGCCACCGATGTCAAGCGGTGCTGAGGTTCTGTCGACGAAACTCGGAGCATTATAATAGTTGACGCCAATTCCTGTGGTAAGGTCCGTCCCGGACACCTGAAATACGTTTACTGGGAAACCCTTCTGGAACGTGGTGATACCGGTGATCGTCCAGCCGTCAGTCAGCATTTTCATACGATTTCCCGACAGACGATATATCGGCAGGGTGTAAACATAGTTGACAACCAGCCGTTGCGGTGCATCGTTCGACGAGGGACCGTAGTTCTGCCGAAAGTTCCAGGGATTGAACCCGGGTTGATTAAAGCCGCTGTTTTCAAAGCTCGACGTGTAGTCGAAATTGCGAGACCATGTATAGGCGGCTTGGAATTGCAGACCATTAGCCATATGCCGATTGATGCTGGCTTGTAGTGAGTTGTAGTTGTTGTTAAATCCCGTGCCGAACACCCCGATTTGTCCGTAGATAGTCGGATTGAATTGGAACGTCTGGGGCGCGCAGGTAGAGGCAGCCAGGGTGTAGTCGGTGCAACCCGGAATAGCCTGCGCGACCGGGTTGTAGGATCCCCTTATCGGAGTACTCCGCCCCGCGGGATTAATGTTGTAGCTGCCCTCCTCGTGGCGTCCGATGGCTCCAACATAGCCGAGACTAGCCACTGTCTGCTTGTCAATCTGCCGTTGCACGGTGAGATTGAAGTTGGTAACCCGGGGGGCTGTCAGGCCGCGAGAGTATTCACTCGTGCTAAAGCCAATCGGGTAAAAGGGTGCGAAATCAGGAGATGTGCCTGGCGCGGGTGGGGTAAATGGAAATGGGCTGACGCCGGCGTTGGCGGTGGGAATTGTCCCAGTTGCCGTCTTCACGGCAGCCGGATTCACCGAGAGATAGGGATTGGCAAAGCCCGGACCCGTACCCGCGATTGATGGTGACACGCCTAAGGTAGTCAGGGAGAACGGCGCGTCGCCCAGAGTCTGCAACAAGGGTTCCTCTTCTGTGCGGTTGAAATAGAGCCCGATCCCGGCGCGAACGCTCCACGCGTGGGAACTTCCCGGACTCCAAGCCACGCCCAAGCGGGGCCCGAAGTCACCCCAATGAATGTTAGCCAGACCGTATTTGCCGACACCAGAGTCACCAGGGAAAACGATGCCCACCGGCGCGGTAGGGAAGATGCGGGATTGCTCACCTGGAATGAATGACGTCATTGCCTTCCCCTGCGCGTACAGGGTGTTAAAAGGGGTAAGGATCTCCCAACCCACGCCGAGCGTCACAGTTAGACTGGGTTTGACCTGCCATTGGTCCTGCGCGTAGGAGTAATATTCCTGCCCGCGCGCCCGAATGATAGAGCCGCTCGCTTGGGAAAAGGTGTCGGGAAAGCCAAGCAGGAAATCTGCTCCCGGATTTCCGGTCGAAAACACTCCGGCGCCATTGTAGGAATAGTCGCCGTTCAAAGTCCCATAGAACGGATTGTTGAGTTGCACACGATCCATGTTGAAACCGAACTTCAAGTTGTGGTGCCCCATCACCTTACTGAGGTTGTCCGTGAACTGGTAGGTATTTTGCACACGTGGCTGCGGCGCATCATCGCTCCAGCCAAGCGTGAAGAAACCTGAAACGTTCATGACCGGGAGTTGCTGATATTGCGGAGCCTGAGTGCTGCTAATACCCGTAAACCCGTACGCAGAAGGACTCTGCGTCGTGAGCGGCAACAGAGCGTCGTAGTTGAACCGCAGATAGGCAAAGCGCGCTTCATTCAGCATGGTGGGTGAAAACGTGTGGTTCCAGGCCAAAGTGTATTCGTAAGTATGCTCTGGGTTGGTTGTCGCGAACCCGGGAAGATTGGCACCGATGAACGTCAGATCGTCGTTGATCGTTTGGGCCTGTGCCAACCCATAGAACCAGATTGCGTCATTGTCCTTGATCTTAGTGTCGACGCGGTAGATGTACTGGTTTACGTCTGCTGTTTCAAGGGGAGTGAATGCATAGGCATTTCCCGGATTATTGGGTAGAGGAACATACTGATTCATGAGCTTCACAGCCAGCGGGTTGAGGTCCTGCGTAGGAATCTTTCCCGTGGGAAACAAGGTCGAGTAGGGCGTGCCCGCCGGATGGGTAGCGCCGTCCGCCCCAACGAGGGGAATCGGAGAGACGTTTTTGGCTACCGACGTCCCAGTGCCCAAAGGCAAACTACCGGTTGCTGCGGAGAAGTCGCCAGTGCGTTCTGCCGGGCTGAAAACCACCGGAGCCACACTGCTGAAACTCTCTGGAAAAGCGTTGGGTTGCGGCGTGATGGCACGCCTGCCCTGGTAAGAAAAGAAGAAGAAAGCATGGTCCTTTACAATGGGACCACCGACCGTGCCCCCAAACTGGTTTTGGTGGTACAGCGCCCGCGTCTTCTGAAACCACGGTATGGCATCGAGGAAGGTGTCACGATAAAACTCGAACACATCCCCGTGGAACGCGTTGCTGCCGCTCTTAATAGCGGCATTAACAATTGAGCCGGAATTGCGTCCGTATTCGGGATTGATGGTGCTGGTGACAAGGTTGAATTCGCCGATGGCATCTGGACTGGGGACGACGAGAGGAGTGTTGATCGCGATGTCGTTGGTGTCGGTTCCATTGATCAGGAACGAGTTTTGCTGTGTCCCTGACCCATTGGAGGAATAAGCTCCGTTCCCGAAGCGGTCCGATGAAGCTTCCACTCCAGTCTGAAGCTGCATCAACTGGGTCCAGTTGCGCCCGTTCAACGGCAGATCCACGATCTGACCTCCAGAGATCGTAGTACCGAGCTGCATGCTGGTCGTGTCTACCTGTGCCGAATTCGCCTCGACAGTGATGGTTTCGTTTTCAGTTCCAATCTCCATCGCGGCCTTGAGGATATACACCTGGTCCAGGTTGAGGTGAATGTGGCCTGCCGTGAACTTCTTGAACCCCGACCTCTCGGCGGCCACGTCATAATCGCCAATTGGAAGTTGTAAGAACGAGAATTGGCCGTCAGCGCCCGAGGTCGTAGTGTAGGTGATTCCGGTGGCGGCGTTTGTGGCCGTCAGTTTTACATCCGGCAACGCAGCTCCAGATGGATCTGTCACGGTACCCCGAATACTGGCGTACAGGTTGTCGGCATACACTCGAGTGCTACACATAAACGGCAACGCGAACAGTACTGCTCCGACAAGAGCAAGAGCTCTCAAAGAGGTGCTGTGCTTCATGAGAACCTCCCAGGAATCTTGTGCGCGACCTGACTTCTTGCGCAAACACTAGATACTTCGTTGGTCGAGTGACCGATGGAGACGAGACCCCTGCTCAACACATACACAATGTCTACAACCCATGTGGAGGTAGCGCGCTGTTTGCAAAATTAAGAACATGGCAACATCACAATTGTGGTCTGTTATGAGCTTCCACTCCAACCACAACACCACATCACTGCACACAGTGTGCCAGTAACTGTTCTGTTGCAAAACACTAAGCATTAATCGGTTAGAAGCAACGCCTGCCGTCAATCTTCAGAAATCGTATGAAATATGGAAGAAAATCAGCACGGTGAATTCATTTGCTCATATGCTCAATACTCTACGTCGCCGTCTCCCACGGTTTGGGCATTCGCAGCCAGCCGATGCAGAGAAGAAGTGACGACACAGCCATTAGGGGACCGGAGGATTCTGCCCTTGTGATTTCGGCTCCGTTGGCAGGTGTTTGCTGCTATGTGGCAGTCTCGCGCAACCCGTGAATGATGGTAGGTCCGGGTTGCCAAGGTCTGATGGGGCTGGCCTCGGCGGTGCCACTGCGTGTGCGGCCGCCATCGCTTCAATCACTGACTTTCCTTCCCCCCGCTATTCAAGGTTGAGCTCATGGATGTCCGGGTTCATTTTTGTTTTATTCCTGAACATCCGAACATCTACCCATCCGCCGATTTACCAAATGTCGCGTTCACGAATGCTGCTCGCCTCAAGGCGCTCGAATTGTGCGTGGGCCTGCTTCGCCTGTCGAAGACCATGTGGGAGTGGTTTTTTGTCGTCTTGCGGGAACCTCCGCAGACGGAGGAGCGGGAAAACGCTCAGTGACGCCAAAAGTTTCCTGCTTGCCGTCCTGTCCAGGTGATAAGTTGTATTGTGGCTTTAGTGAGATTCTCAATCGTTGATTCTCGCACCGGCGATATATTTTTTCGGTCTTGGCCTGAACCGTAGCCGTGGCTTGCGGCCCTGGACGCATCCATTATTTCTGACGTCCCAAAAACCATCGAACTTCGGGAGAGAAAATGCGATGGCGGTAAGTCTGTGTGGTCTCAAGGTTTTGCGGTCGGCTCCAATGGCCGTTCTGGTTTTTTCCAGTGTAGTGGCGTTTGCCCAGACCACGATGTCCACCGGCAGCATTCAGGGAACGGTCACCGATCTGAGCGGTGCCGCGGTGCCGGGAGCCAAGGTAACGATCACCAATCGCTTCACCGGCCGCGTGATCACGGTCGCCACCACGGCAACGGGAACCTACGCCTCGGGAGCTCTGATGCCGGGTACTTACCGGGTGCGGGTCGAGGCCCAGGGATTCAAGACCTCCGAGCTGGCTCTGACCATTGCCGTGGGGGTGACAGCCTCCGGCAACATGAAACTGCAGGTTGGGGACACCAAGCAGGTGGTCGAAGTCTCCCCACTGCAGGTGAACACTGAACAAGCCACCATTCAAGGGGTCTTGAACAATCAGCAGATTGAAAGCGTGCCCATCAACGGTCGAAACTTCTTCGACTTGGCACAACTCGAGCCTGGCGTACAACTCCAGGATGGCAACAGCATCGGTGCCACCAAGAACGGCTTGTCGTCGGCTTCCTTGGGAGGCCGCTTCGCAAGAACCGTGCGCCTGGAAGTGGATGGCCTGGATCTCAGCGATGAAAAGGTGGGCACGACGGTCGAGAACGTCCCCGCCGGCGCGATTCAGGAATTCCAAATTCAGCAGTCCCTGCTCGAATTGTCGACCGAATTGACTTCCTCCGGTTCCGTCAATGTCACCACCAAGTCCGGTGCCAACCACTACCACGGGGAGGGCTATTACGCTTTTCGGGGCCAAGACTTCAATGCCGACCTGCCGGGGAATTCCGACAATTATTTTGAGCGAAACCAATTTGGAGGCAATGTGGGCGGAGCCATCAAGCCGGACAAGGCCTTCTTCTTCGTCAGTGCGGAGCGCAGCAAGCAGGATCTGGTGAATCCGGTGTTACCGGGAGGGCCTTTCCAGTCCCTCACCGGCAGTTACGATGCTCCCTTCCGAGACACGCAAGTGGTGGGCCGGGTCGACTGGCAGATCAACGACAACTACAAATTGTTCGTCCGCTTTTCCTATGACCAGAGCCGAGATGTCTTGGCCGCCCTTCCCAACGTATTTCAACCCTTCAACAGCGAGAACACCACGCCGTCCTATGCCCTGGGCCTGGATTTCTATAAAGGCAAATATACAAACAGCATCCGCATCGGCTACACCAGATTTCATAACACCATCTCGGACGCAACCCTGGGAAGCGGTATTGTGGACCCGCTGCCCGGCATAGAGCTGGCCATTGGCAGCGATCCGCTTTGCCTCACCCCCGGGGTGGATGTCTTTTGTTCTGGGCCGAGCTATGTCGCGCCGCAGCAGACATTCCAGTCCAATCACCAGATCACCTACGACGGCAGCCGAGCGATCAATAGACACATTCTCCGCTTTGGAGGCGGTCTGAACTACATTTGGGGTGGTGGATTCGCGAGTTTTGCGAAGCTCGCACCGGCGGTGGGGGCGAACCAAACCGATTGCGGTACGGCCTGTCTCGCCTTGCCTGGCGGGGCGGCGAATCCCCTCAATTATTCCGCCGAGAACGTGGTTGTCAGCAACGGCATCGGCTTCGACACTGAGATCGCCAGGTTCGGATTACCAGAAGGTGGAACCGGCCCCGATTATCGCACCTCTTTCTACATTGGCGACGCTTGGCAGGCCATGCCGAATCTGACTGTGACGTACGGACTGCGTTATGTACGCGACACCTTTCGCTCCGATGCGGATCTGGGCCCCGTGCCGGCCTTGAACCTATGGCAGTCCGACCTGGGTCGAAAGGTGAACCAGCCGAATCTGAATTTCGCACCGCAAGTCGGTGTTGCTTGGGACCCGGGTCGCCAAGGCAAGACCGTATTTCGGGCGGGCATCGGGCTCTACTACGAGAACAATCTTTGGAACAATACCGCCTACGATCGTCCGGGCCGGTTGCCGACCGGACTGTTCCGGCAGAATCCCTTGGTTTGCTCGAATGGATTGCCGGTCCCGCTTCCTCTACCCAACGGACGTACGCTCACGCCCAGCTTCTGTGGCCAAGCGATCGGCGAGGCGGCGCCTGCCATCGCCGCACTGCAAGCGCAATACCAGGCTGCCACCGCAACGCTAGGTTCCGATTCACCCAATCCTGCTTATATCGGGACCACGCACGCGGCGGGCATCGACGTCAATGGCATTACCATGTTGGCTCCGAATTACGTGAGTCCTCGTTCGACGCAGATGAACGCCGGTCTCGAGCATGTCTTTGGCAAAAGTTCGGTGCTCAAGCTGGATTATGTCCGTAGCATCGGGACGCACATGCTGCTGGCGGAGGATGTAAACCATGTCGGCGATGCGACGTACTTCAATCTTCGGAACGCAGACGCCGCCATTGCTAGGACGACGGCTGCGTTCGGCTGTGCGGGAGGATCCTCCGGTACGGCGATTAACTGTGCTATCGCCGCCGGCGCAAATATCTCCAACTTTGCCGCCCACGGTTTGGACTCTGGTTATTCGTTCTGCGGCGGGCGCCCGTGCCCGGCTGCGGCGTTCCCGGGCATCAATCCCAACCTCGGCGCCAACCAGATGCTGTTTCCCATCGGACGATCCGAATACAACGGCGTGCACGTTTCCTTCAAGACGGGGATTCAGAATCCGTTCAAGAGGGTTAAGAGCCTCAATGTGCTGGCCTCCTATACGCTGTCGAAATACACCGCCACGGCGACCGACAGCGACTTCTTCTCGATTGCCACCGACTTTACCAATCCCTTGCGCTTCATCGGACCCAACGGGCTTGACCGCCGCCAGCAAATCTCGTTCGGTGGCTGGTTGGACCTCCCCTATTCCTTCAACGTAGGCGTGATGGGTCATTTCTACAGCCCATTGCCGGTCACACTCACGCTTCCCCCCACGGGCAGTCCCGGCGGTATCTTTGTCACCGATGTCACGGGAGACGGTACGGGTGACAGCAATTTCGCGTCGAGCGGCGGCAGGGGGGACGTTCTACCCGGAACGAATCTTGGGTCGTTTGCCCGAGGTGTGAATCCTTCGAATCTCAACAATGTAATCCGGAATTACAACCAGAACTTTGCCGGTAAGCCGACCCCCGCCGGACAGATGCTCTTGAACGACGGTCTTTTCACTCCGGCACAGCTGCAGTTGCTCGGTGGAGTGCCGCCGCTCATATCCTTGGCCCCGTCGAATGCAGCCAACATGGCTTGGCTGAACGTCCTCGACGTGAGTCTGAACTGGGTGTACAGGTTCAAAGACCGGGTGGAAATTCAGCCGGGAGTTTCCTTGTTCAACGCGTTCAACCTGGCAAACTTTGACGGCCCGACGAATCCACTGAATGGCCAGCTCAACGGAAACCCCGGATCGGTGAACGGTACCGCGGGAGAGCCCCCGAACTCGAACCGGATCGGCGTGGGGTCCGGCGTCTTTACCCTCGGATCACCGCGCATGATGGAGTTCGCTCTGAAAGTCAGATTTTAGGGAAAGGTTCCCCTGCCGCTGGACTCGGCTCGGTCCGACGGATCTCGGCCTTTTGCCTGCGGCCTGGGCTTGCTACGGCGAACCTTCTGAAGGGTGGCGCTCCGTGTAGAATAGGGCGGATGGCATTTCACGGGCAGAAGCCGAAGAGTACGCCGCCTGAAGAAACATCCGAGGAAGCGGCCTATCTGAAGTCGCTCGGCGAGAAGCAGAAACCGGTCAGCATCAAGCTGACCGACGGAGAAGTCGTCCAAGGATGGATCGAGTATTACGACCGGAGCATGCTTCGGCTTACCCGCGAAGACAAGCCTAATTTATTCATCTTCAAGCACGAGATCGTGTACATCGCAGAAGATGCGCCGAAACGGAAGTGACAATCTGACCTAGTCTCACTTGAATCCTGCCTTGTCCAACGAAGAAAATTTCATTCCCCAGATGACTGAAATCGCCCGCGAGGCCGGTGGCCTGTTGCTCGGCCACTTCCGCGGGCACGTTGCCGTCGAATACAAGGGGGAAGCTGATCTGGTAACCATAGCTGACCGCGAATCGGAAAAGCTGATCCGCCGCCGCATTCTTGAGCGCTGGCCCACCCACGACATTCTCGGCGAGGAGGAAGGCTTTGCCGACACGGGCAGCGAATACCGTTGGTACATCGATCCTCTGGATGGAACCACCAATTTCGCGCACGGGTTTCCGGTCTTCTGCGTTTCCATCGCCCTCGAGTACCGGGACGCGCGCATCGCGGCGGTGATTTACGATCCCACCCGCGACGAATTGTTCGCGGCAGAGAAGGGGAAGGGCGCCTCCCTCAATGGCCAGCCCATTCATGTCTCGAAAACCGCGGCTTTGGCGGAGTGTCTCGTGGCCACCGGATTCCCCAGCCACAAACGGCACACGAATCCCAACATCTTCTTCTACCACCAGATCACCCTGCTCACCCATGGGGTGCGCCGCGCGGGTTCGGCGGCTCTGGATTTGTGCTGCGTGGCCTGCGGGCGTTTCGACGGATTTTGGGAATTCAACCTCAATCCTTGGGACACGGCCGCAGGCGTACTGATCATCGAGGAGGCGGGAGGGAAGGTTACCACCTTCCGTGGATGCCCATTCGAGCTCAACAGCCGGGAAACTCTGGCTTCGAACGGCCTGGTTCATCAGGCGCTCGTGGCCGAGTTCGAGAGGATCTTTGCCGGAAGCGGGCTCGCTCCTCTTCCTGACTTGCGGGAACATCGCCGGTGATCGCGTCCCCGGTTTCCCATCTTTGATGGCCGCGACGTGAGCGGGCCGGCATGGGTCCAGGGATTACAATAGAAGCAGTCGATGGCGCTTTCCACCCGCCAGGTAAGGCTGGGACCTTGATTACCTCGTTACTTGAAAGAAAGCTTGACAAGCGACCTGACAAAGTGCGTCTCAGCGGGCGCATCTTGTTTCTGACCGAAGATCCGGAGTTGATCAGGCGGCAGCTGGCGGGCGAAGACCTGCCCTGGGACACCAAGAATCCGGCCAACAATCCCAAGCTGCGGGACGACATTTCTACCGATGAGATTACGCCGGCGCACTATTGCTTTTACTTTGACCAGACCTTGGGGGAAATCCCGTATCTCGGCC
>Ga0187778_10000684_pt1 | contig 24160 bp, 25 predicted proteins | sample 1015_Q2_SP5_20_M_FD_132418 | JGI IMG/M metagenome (GOLD analysis project Ga0187778, IMG submission 132418) | Tropical peat soil microbial communities from peatlands in Department of Meta, Colombia - 1015_Q2_SP5_20_MG | ecosystem: Environmental > Terrestrial > Soil > Wetlands > Peat | place... | reverse complement strand
GCAGCCTCGTTAAGCGCGGGCACTAGTATCCTATTCACTATGAACCCAGGCGAATCCTTCTTGCACAGGACGGTCTCCTTTCCAAGGTTAGCCGAAACATCCTCGACACGCCTGACGGTCTCATCCGATGTCCTCTTACCCCTGATTATCTCAACGAGAGACATTAGCTGGGGCGGGTTGAAGAAGTGCATCCCGCAGACGTTCTCGGGGTTCTTTGTGGCCGACCCCAGGAGGGTGATGCTGATTGAAGAGGTATTGGAGGCGACGACGGTGTCCTTCTCGACGAGCTCTGCCACTTTACGGTAGAGATCCATTTTGAGCCTGGGGTCCTCCGTCGCTGCTTCAATCACAAGCGAGCTTCCCCTCACAGCCTTGGCCAGGTCGAGAGTCGGATGTATCCTACCGATGGCCGACTCCCCCTGTTCCCCCGTCAGCTTCCCCTTCTCCACGAACTTTCCGACGCTGTCCCTAATCATCTTCATTCCCCCATCGAGGAACCTCTGCTCGACATCGAGCATGGAGACCTCGTATCCGCCTACCTGAGAGGCAACCTGGGCGATCCCATGACCCATGAGCCCAGCGCCCAGAACTGCAATCTTGTTTGCGCTGCTGTCCATGGGCGGCGACGCCCGCCTGCTCGTTTTAACCGTTGGCGGACTTGCGTTCGAAAAGAACCATGGAGAAATTCCTGCGGTAGCCTTCCCTCCTCAGCGCAGAAATGATGGGGGACTTCTGAGGGACGAACACGAACCTCTCGCTGACCTTCCTGTGTCTACCAACGAGGGCCCTGACGAGTCTCATCGAGTCAGAGACGGGCCCGCCGAGATAGCATATCTGTTCCCATACTCCTTCCCCTTCGCCCCCGATTCGGGTCACCGCCAACGCATCGCCCGCGCGCCAAATTGCTCCCTCCGCGAGCAGACCAGACACAACGTCTATCGTGAGCGAGGCAGCAGTGAAATCGTGCCAGAAGACCCCGCCTCCCATTCGAAACTCATTCGCCCCCCTGAGGAGGTCCATGACTCTAGAGAGCTCCCTGGGTGGCATGAGAGTCGCCTCCGTTGGCTTCGGCTTCTTGCCACTTGGGGGCTCATAAACACTGAACCGAGCGACTTCGTTGAACATGATCCTCGAAATCTGCCTGTGGGCCATCTTGTTGCGAGATCCACTTGTGAGCCTGAACACCCTCACGCCCCTAGACTCGGCGAACCGCATCGAGTTCTCGCCGAGCATCGAAGCCAGTCCCTTTCCGCGATAGGCGGGATGTACCCGTGCCCCTTCAAACCAAGCGGATCCGTCCTCCAGGAACCTGACCCTGTTCATCCCAACGGGAGACCCATCCGCCTCGACGACGAACATTTTCCCCCGCCTGTCGTGCAGCCAGCTGTCCCATACGAATGGGATGTAATCGTGGCCACCCCACACGTCCTTGATGAAGCTCATGAGCGGTGCTCTGTCCGCCGCCCTGGCAGGCCGTACCTTCGCCTCCATCTGTGCCGTGTCACGGTGCATCGAGGTAAAACTGTTCCCTGAAGCCATGATTCCTTGCTAAAAGATAAGAAGACAGTCCTTCGGAGCCGCGTCAACGCCGGGGTGGCAGAGTGGTTAATGCGCGGGCCTTGAGTCCCCGCAGGACAGCCCGTGACCGTTATCGGTCGCGCGGGTTCGAATCCCTCCCCCGGCGCCTCCTTGCTTTCCCGCCTAGTTCTCGCGCCACTTCATCCTAAACGACACGAGCAGGAGCATCAACACGGTTGCTACCAGGAGCACAGCAAAGCCCGACGCCGGCTCTATGGAGTACCCCAGCCCTATGGTCCCCTGGAAAAGGGCAGACGCCTCCGTCGTAGGGATGACTTCAGCGAGGGGCACCAGGAATTTCGGAAGTACGTTGACCGAATAGTAGACCGGAGGGAGGACTGAAAGGATTGTGGTAATGAATCCGTTGATGATGAACGCGTTCTGCGTGTTGGGGGCGTACGCAGAAAAGAAAAATCCCAGGCTTGTCGTGGTAACCCAAAGGAGTACCACTACTCCGAGGCAACTGGCGAGGGCCACCGCAGAGGCGCCCTGCCCAGCTATCAGGGCAAACAGTATTACGAGGGCTGGGGCCCCAAATATGAGCTCTGAGAGCGCTACGCCGAACATGTATTCGAGGGGCGTGACGGGCGAAGCGACCACGATGTCTTGAAACCTGTTCTGTAACTTGTATGTAGCAAGATCAGTCCCGACAAACAGCCCCAGCTCGGTTGTCACCATGGTCAACGCCCCCGCCAGTCCGTAGGGGAGTGCCGTCCCATTGCTCGCCACGAACAGGATGAACAGGAGGGTGAACGGCGTTGAAAACACAAAGGCGATGAAGAGTGGGTTCCTCAGCATGGGGGTGAACCCGAGGTAGTACATAATTGCCCAGAGGGATCTGATTCTTTCCCTAGGCTTCACTTTCCTCCCCCCTTTCGGCCTCGCCGACAATGTCAACGAACACGTCGTCGAGAGTTACTGGGCTCATCGAGATGGTCGCGCTCCTAGCAACAGCATCCTCGCTGAGGCTCCTCGCCCCCGCCTCGTCCGTCAGTACCCTGAACCTCCCCGCTATTGAGGAGACGCTGCCGTACCGGCTAAGCTCGGACTGGGTGAACCTGTCGTAGACATCTACCCTGGTCCTTCTGGAAGTAACTGATTCTTTGACGCTCTTAGGCGTTCCAGACACCACCACTCTTCCCCTGTTGATTATGACGAGATTGTCTGACAGAGCTTCGGCTTCGTCCATGTAGTGAGTGGTGAGGATGATCGTCTTGCCATTTTTCTTCAGCTTCGTCAGCTGTTCCCACACCTTTCTCCTGGTGAGAGGGTCGAGCCCTATCGTGGGCTCGTCCAGGAAGATGAGCTCGGCGTCGGTCTGGATGGCCATGGCCACTATGACTCTCTGCTTCATGCCCCCAGAGAGCCATTCCGAATTCATGTCGGCAACATCGCTCAGTTCGAGCTCGTCCAGGGCTTCCTGTGCCCTCTTTTTCGCCTCCTCCTTCGGCATGCCGCGCATCCTCAGGTTGAGCAGCACGTGGTCCCGCGGTGTAAGGGGATAGATGGTTTCGGCCTCCTGTGGTGTGATTGCGACACGCTCCCTCAGCTGTTGGGCGTCTCTCACCACGTCCAGCCCGAGGACGCTCACGCTCCCTGACGTGGGCATCAACTGTGTGCTCGCGATTCTCAGAAAGGTCGTCTTGCCCGCGCCGTTCCTGCCCAGCATCGTGAATATCTGCCCTGACTCTATCCTCAGGTCGACCGAATCCAAGGCGGGTTGTTTCGATTTCCTGTAGACCTTTGTCAGACTCGTTGCTTTCAGCGCTTCCATGACCTGCTCTAGATCCTGTCGCCGGTTAGAAACCACTCAGTTATTGATATGTCCGTTGTGCCGTTCTGGCCCTTGAAATCGCTAAATCATTGATTCTCGCCGGTTCTGAGGTTGCGTTCCAAGGCGGAGGCCCTCCTATTCAAGTTCCCTGCGCTTCCATGGGCCAGGGTGGAAGGCGGAGGTGCCGTGGGCCGAGCAAAGAAGCAGGTTTCTGGCGACGGGCGAGCCGTCCGTATCCTCGAAGTTTCTCCCAGATGGAAGGAGTCTGACTGGTGCACCAAAGCCCACATAGGCTACGTTACCTCAGGGAAGCTCACCCTCGAATTCGAGCTCCAGGGGCCAATGCTGGTAGGGAAGGGGCAGGCATTCTGGATCCCGACGGGGTGCGCCCACAAGGCGAGCTGCAAGAGGACTACCACTCTATTCTTGGTAGAATGAACAAGATTCCCTTACTAAGAGGGACCCCAATCGATTTATTCAATCAGTAGGAGATTCGGGGGGAGTCTTATAAGACCAAAGCATGGGCCGAGAAACCAGATTCACTCTTGATAAGAAACGTTGTGATACTGGGGGCGGCGGGCCGTGACTTTCATGATTTCCTGGTCTACTTTAAGGATAATGAGAATTTCAGGGTGGTCGCATTTACAGCCACTCAAATTCCATACATTGCAAATCGGACTTTCCCGGCCTCTCTTGCAGGGCATCTCTACCCTGAGGGAATACCCATCTTTCCGCAGGAGAAACTTACAGAGCTGATGGAGAAGTACGATGTCACTGACGTGTATTTCGCCTACAGCGACGTCCCAGGATCGTACGTGATGGACTTGGCATCGATTGCCCAGTCGAAAGGAGCGAGCTTCCACCTGCTTGGTCCTAGGGATACGATGCTGCGGTCTTCCAAACCGGTAGTCGCCGTTGTGGCCGACAGAACCGGAGCAGGGAAGAGCACGATAAGCCGGATGGTCGTTGACATATTGCTGAAGACAGGGCTAAAGCCCGTAGTGGTCAGACACCCGATGCCCTACGGGGATCTTTCTGTGACCGTTCAGAGGTTTCAAACCCATGAAGACCTGGACAGGTACCATGCCACTGTGGAGGAAAGGGAGGAGTACGAGGGGCACATTGACAAGGGCATAGTGGTCTATGCCGGGGTGGACTACGGCGCGATCCTGGAGCAGGCAGAAAAGGAAGGAGACGTCGTCATATGGGACGGAGGGAACAACGACTTCAGCTTCTACCTCCCCGATCTCACCATAACCGTAGTCGATCCCATGAGACCGGGGGATCAGTCGAGGTATTACCCCGGGGAGACGAACATCAGGCTGGCCGATGCCATAGTGGTCAACAAAGCAAACATCGCATCTAGGAAGGCGGTCGAGCAGGTAATCAGCTCCTGCCGCGACCTTAACCCAAAGGCGTTGGTTGTCAGGACCAATTCCATTGCCACGCTCGACAAGCCCGACCTCGTGCGTGGGAAGCGAGTCTTGGTGGTGGAGGATGGCCCGTCCGTGACGCATGGGGGTCTCTCCGAAGGGGCGGGGGCGGTCGCCGCCAGGGGTGTCAAGGGAATCCTCGTCGACCCGAGGCCGAAGGCGGTCGGTTCCATTCGCAAAGCGTACGGCCGCTTCCCCAAGATGGGGATGGTCATGCCAGCCCTGGGCTACAGCAATGAGCAACTGAAGGAACTCGAGAAGAGCATCAATGGTGTCTCCTGTGATGCCGTTGTCCTAGGAACGCCGTCCGACCTTACCCGGATGATTCACATCCGCAGGCCGGTAGCTAGGGTCCAGTTCGAAGCGTCTGAGGTCGGAGGACACAGGCTCGCGGCGCTCATCCGCGCCAACAAGCGCCTCAAGGAAGCTGCCCTGTCCAGATAGAAACCGTTCAGTTCCACTGTACCCAGTTAACACGGGGCGCCCTGGGCTTATTCGCCATGGCGAATGCCTCCACCACGTCCCTCGCCGTCACTATTCCGACGCCCTCTCCTTCCAGCGCCAGCGGGAGTCGCTTGAAGCCGTGTATCGACATTATGCCTGCCACCTCTCTCCCGAAGATTCCAGGCTCAGCAGTAATGACAGGGCTCGTTGCCACGTCCATCACCGCCGTGTCAAGGCTCTTCTTGGGTGCGAGAACCCGCTTCAGAAGGTCGCGCTCGGTGAATATCCCAGTCCACTGTCCATAGTCGCTCAAAAGGACGCTACCGGTCTTTCGTTCGTCCATCAGCCTGACCACGGCGCTCACATGGGAATCGGGCGCTACGGTGACGAGTCGGGTGGATATCACCTTCAGTATCGAGAAGTCTGTACCAATCCCTTTGAGCACCCTTACGAGGTCGGTAGGGGTAACCATCCCCACGAGCTCAGCTCCTTCGAACACCATGAGCCTGCTCTTCTTCTCGACCATGGCCGTGGCGGTCTCCTCCAGCGTGAGTGAGGAGGTGATGGAAGGGAACTTGGGCGAAGTCACCTCCATTACGACCGTTGACTCCGGGTCCTTCCCCTTCGCGAGAACCCTGCTTAGTAGGTCTCTTTCCGTAAACACCCCGCAAGGGCCAAGGCTGTCCAGCACCACGACGCTCCCGATGTTGTGTCCGTCCATCGCTTGGATGGCGCCGGCTACCTTCGATTCCTGGGAAATGGTGACTACTCCCTTACCCATGAAATCCCTTGCCAACGGTCCTGCGTGGCGTTGCATCTTCGTCTGGAAAATAGTCCCATCGTCATAATAAATCGTAGGCACAATTCCCAACTCTGAGAAACCAACGAAGAATGCCTGCTGGTCTCCGCCTACCGAGGGCCTTTTGGGGAAGGGCTAGCCTCTGGCGCTCCGCGAGCGCGTGGGCTGGCGTCGCTTCTCCTCGAGCCTAGCGTGAATACGCCCCTTCACCCACTCCTCGTAGATGTCTGGCGAAGGGACCCTGTGAGCTCTGCCGCTCGGGACCGAAGTCTGCACGCTGAGCCAGTACTCATACGTGGAACCCGGGAGGTGTTTCTTTTCGAGATCTCTTCTTTCTCGCATCAATTTGATTGCTGCGTCCTCCGATTTAAGGCTCCGAGACTCTTCTCACTATTGAGAAATGAGTCCGGCGCGGCCGCATGGAGGCCCCGCCCTTTCCTGACCCCTGCCACGCTCGGTTTCAACTATGGGAATGGTAACCCCAGTTTATGAGGATGGCTCGGCTCCTTGGCTCTGAAAGTTATGGTAGAGCTTCTTCCCCCGGCGCATCTGGACAGAAGATCCGAATTGGCTCGTGTCATAGATCATACGATCCTCAAAGCAACGGCGACCCCCGCAGACATCGATGTCCTGTGCGACGAGGCTCTGAAGTACAACTTCTGGGCCGTGTGCGTCAACCCAGTCAATGTCAAGCAGGCGGCGCGGAGGCTCTCAGGGAGCGGCACGGTGGTCTGTTCGGTGGTGAGCTTTCCTCTTGGGGCTGCGACTACTGACATGAAGCTGATGGAAGCTAGGGGGGCGATAACGGACGGCGCTAGGGAGATTGACATGGTCTCCAACATAGGCGCCATAAAGTCTGGGGACACACAGGCGTACTTCTCTGACATAAACGAGGTCGCCGCCTTCTGTGGACGTTCGAACACCACCCTAAAGGTAATACTCGAGTGCTGCTATCTTACGGATGAAGAGAAGGTCAAGGGGGCCCGTCTTGCGGAGCAGGCCGGAGCGAACTTCGTAAAGACCTCTACAGGGTTCGGCACCAGTGGCGCCACGGTCTCGGACGTTTCACTTCTTCGCAAGGTGCTCGCTAACCGAACGGGGGTGAAGGCAGCGGGGGGCATCGGGACCCTGGCGAAGGCTTTGGAGATGATTAATGCGGGGGCTAATAGGATTGGAACGAGCTCGGGGGCCAAGATCCTGGACGAGCTCCCTGGCTAGCGCATCTGAAGAGCTAGCCCCTGCCGTGTGCTGAACGTTCTAGAAAAACAGCTCTTTCCCGCTTCTCCCGTCTATAATGACCGAGCGGTGCTTCCTCCTCACCACTAGTTCCACCTTGAACACAGGGTACAGGAACGTCTCAAAACTCTCCAAGTCTGCGCCCTCCCACAAGCCTTTGACAGCTTCCTTAACGTCCGATTCTCTTAATTTCAGGTCCGATGTCCTCCCATCCTCCACGGGCACCTCCGCAAGATCCAGGGGAGAGAACTCCGAAGGCTCTCCGGGAAGGTCGATGAGCCGCCTGTAAAGCATCCTCCTCCTTACCTCTATGCTCCTTACGAGTCTCCTGTTGTCAAGGAAATTCAGAGCTCTCGTCACACTCGACTTCGATTCGCCGATTGCGCTGGCCACATCGAGAGCGCTGGTGTCGCTGTCTGGCTTGACCTCCTTGAGGACCTCCACCTGCAGAGTGGTGAGCCCCAGCAGCTTCTCGAACCCGCCAACCACCTCGAGCCCCTTTCCGATCAGAACCTCTTTGCCTGAGGCGGCGTCCAGGTACGCATAAACTGTCTCGAACCTCCGCTTGAGGAGGCCTCTGCGCTTCCTCACTCCAAGCTGAATCAGCGTTCGGTGGAGGGGTGTCACGCCTGTGACTGTCTCTCGCGGTCCGAAGATTCCGAAGCTGCGCTCCCTCCTGACCATCATTGGAATGTCTTCTTCCTTTATCGAGTGTAAGAGACCCTTGGCGAGCTTGGCTGAGGATCCACTGGCCTTCTCCGGCGCAGGTCGCGCGTCTTGGGCACGCTGCCGGTTAATTGGCCCCACGTATCTCTTCACCGCCCTCTTAGAGAGTGACGGGGTTACACCTCCAGGCTTTGTCACGCGCTTCTTTATTGTCACCAAAGCTGGCGCCGGGGCGAACCCTCCCATCGCGAAGAACTGTCCTGCCTTGAGCGTCGTCAGCTCCTTCGGCAGACCCTTCCCTGGGAAGAACTGGGCGACTGACTGGAGGTCGTTCTGGATTATCAGTTTCCCAATTAGCTGGTTCCCGCACTGGCTGAGCACGTTCTTGTCCACCAAGGAAGGCCGCTGCGAGCAGATCATAAGCCCCATCCCACGCTTTCTCCCCCTTCTCGCCACCTCGGCGAAGATGGGCACCCTCTGGCCATACTGTGGGACGAACTTGTCAGCTTCCTCTACCACCACCAGGTAGGGGGTCCGCCGCTGGGTAAGCGTCTCGTACAGCGAGGTGATGAACGAAGATACCTTCTCCTTGGGGTCCGTAAGGTCAGAGACGTCGAGGATTAGGGGCGAGATGTCTGGGGCTTGACGCGCCAGGTCCTTGAGGTCAAGGTTGTCCCACGAAATGTCGCTGTCAATCTCTTCTCCCACCCAGATGGCTTCGAATTTCTCTTTGAGGCCCGTGTGCTCCCCTTCAGTGTCCACTATCGCGAACGGCACCTCGTTCCTGCACAGCTCTTCACAGAGCACGCCAACGGCGTAGCTTTTTCCGCTCCCGCTGCTGCCCAAGACACAGGTACGTCCCGTTACGACAAGGTTTGCGTCTATCATGAACGGGCCTTGAGTTCCGGTGCCAATGGTAAGTTGGGACAAATCCGGTTCTGGCGAGTCTGACATGCCCTGTGGGCACCGGGGCTCGCATGGTAATATCTTTGCGGACTCCCCGGGAATGGCGTACTGCCGCAACCCTTTTTATTCGAAGCGTGTTACAACGCTCTAATTCTTCACGAGTGGCTCGAGGATGGGAATCTAAACAAAATGGCTGACAACCTCCAGGATACGTACGCACCGAATGGCGTTTGTTTCGGCTGCGGGCCGAAGAATAAGCAGGGCCTTAGGCTGAAGAGCATCCCAGTTGGCGACGGCGTGGTCACTGATTGGAAACCGAAGCCGCATCACGTCGCCTTCGGGAAATTCGGGAGCGGTGGAATCATATCCGTACTCTTGGACTGTCAGGGGAACTGGGCGGCGGCGTATGCGCTCATGAAGTCAAGGAATCTGTCATCCCCTCCCGGCACGGTAACTGCGGAATACACCGTACGGTTCCTCCACCCGTCTTCGATAGACAAGAAGTGGCAGGTCAGCGCCAAGGCGACGAGGGTGGAAGGGGACAGGGTGATCGTTTCGGGGGAGCTGAAGGTAGATGGGAGAGTCACCGCGACGATGAAGGGACTTTTTGTTGCGGTCAGGGAGTCCCATCCCGCATTCTACCGGTGGCACTAGGCTGACTCCCAAGTCCGATCCCGCCAGAAGGAACAATCCTCCGACAATTCGGGCCCTGTCAGAGGCGTTCCGGGCAGGAACGCTTTCCCCAATCGATGCAACGAAAGCGTGTCTCTACAGAATCGAGAAACTGGGGCGAGCGCTGAATTGCTTCATCACTGTCCTTGGAGAATCTGCGCTCAGGGCTGCAAAGGAGTCAGAGAGCAGGTACAGTGCAGGGACGCCGCTCGGGCCACTCGACGGGATTCCAATTGCAGTGAAGGACGTGTTCTATATCACGGGCGTAAGGTGCACCGCCGGGTCGAGGATACTAGCCGAAAACATCGCGAGCTACGACTCCACGGCTGTCCGTCGGCTGAAGGAACAGGGGGCCGTATTGGTCGGTACGACCAACCTGCACGAGTTCGCCGCTGGGGTGACGAGCGACAATCCCAATTTCGGGCCCGTCAGGAACCCCTGGGACCACGACCGGGTGGCAGGAGGTTCGAGCGGAGGTTCCGCCGTGGCCGTGGCAACGGGAATGGCTGTCGGTGCGATCGGAACAGATACCGCAGGTTCCGTGAGGATTCCAGCCGCCCTTTGCGGGATCTTGGGCTTCAAGCCCACCTACGGCAGGGTGAGCAGGCTTGGAGTGATCCCTCTGGCTGCTTCCCTCGATACGGTTGGCGTCCTTACCCAGAGCGCCTGGGACTCCGCTGCCCTGCTACAGGCGATAGCAAAGCACGACAAGTCAGATATGACGACTGTCGAAGAGCCAGTCCCGGACTATCTCGAGTCTTTGTCCGCGCCCCTTCCAGGCGCACGGATTGGAGTGGTGCGGCCATACTTCCATGATGATGTCGCCCCGCAGATCGAAGAGAACTTCGAGAGGTTCATTTCCAATCTAGGCGACATGGGCTGCACCTTCGGCGAGGCGGACCTCGGCCAAGTCCAGGAGATCTATGAAAAGTGGCTCGTGATCCGTCGTGCCGAGGCTACCGCCTTCCACCAGAAGTGGCTCGACACGGCCCCGGAACTCTACGGAGAAGACGTCAGAAAGCTGTTGGAGCTGGGGAAGGACATACGGGCAGTCGACTACGTCAATGCCATCAATTCTCGCCCTTCCGTCATAGAGCGCTTCTCACGAGCAATGGACAAGTTCGACTTCCTCGTTGCCCCCACAACTTCGATTCCCGCACCAAAAATTGGCCAGAACGCGACGACCATCAACAGCAAGGAGATTTCGGTCTACTCCGCCCTGAACCGCCTCACTTTGCCTTTCAACTACGTAGGATTCCCTGTGGCATCTATCCCCTCTGGGCTGGTGGATGGGTTACCCCTCGGGGTGCAGATCATAGGAAAGCTATTCGATGAAACTGCCGTCTTGCGGCTAGCGCACGCGTACGAGGGAAGGTTCGGCCTTTTCCCCCTCCCCTCTTCGGAATCATTGACCGAGACCTCTTAATACCCGCCCGCAAGGAGACGCCAGAGGTGCAATACGACTGAAGCTAGGGTACGGGGCAGGAATCATCATAGTGGTGTTGCTTTCTGTAGCAGCCTGGCTGGTCGGGATCATTGATTTCCCAAGAATGGTCTCCCTCATGTTGCTCCTGGGGGGGCTCTGGACTGTGGTCGCTGCTTTCACCATCTTCGACGTCAGCGAGAGGAGCTTCTACCTTGGGTGGGGAGTGGTCGTAGCAGCGCTGTCGACCTTCGATGTCTTCAACAACTTCAACTACACCATAGCTCTGATTCTGATTGCAATAGTTGCGCTTATCCTCATCAACGTCTACATAGGGAGGACCCCGAAGATGTACAGCGCCGCAACTGCGCGCCCGGCGGGGGGAGGTACTCCGGCCGCAACCGCCGTCTGACTCGGTCGGTGAACCTCGAAAAGCCCGAATTGCCTTTCTCCATGCTCCACGAGGTGGCTCTCAGAAACTCGCATTACCGTCTCAGCCAGTGATGGTGCAAAAAAGGGATTTGCCCTCAAGCGAAATGGTCGATCTGGTCGACGAGCGCGACATGGTGATTGGGACCGCCAGTATCAGGGATTGCCTAGAGAAGGGGTTGCTCCACCGTGCAGTGGCTGTCCTGGTGGTGCGCACCAATGGCGAGCTCCTGCTTCAGCAGCGAAGCAAGAGAGATGCCTGGCATCCGGGACTTTGGACCCTGTCTAGCACTGGCCACGTGAAGGCGAGGGAGACCTACCACAAGGCTGCCGGGAGGGAGCTAAGAGAAGAGCTCGGGTTCTCCGCCATACTATCGAGACTTGGGACGCGTCTCCTGCCTCCGATTCGATCGGGGGGTCTCACCGAAAGGGAGTGGGTGACTCTCTATGTCGCCCGGACTGACAAGCCCTGCGAGATTGACAGAGACGAAGTCGAGGGCGTACGGGAGGTTGCCCCGCCCCAGTTGCGACGTATGTTCAGGGAAGGCTCGATGACCCCTGACGCCGTGATTCTTCTAAGAGATTACCTGGAACGCCGGGAGGATGCTCCTGCTGGTTTATAGAGCCGGACCTCCGCGTAAGGCACCCTTGGACGCCCTTGAGGAGCTCATCCTGAACCTGTCAGGCCCGTCAAGGGCAATCGTGATCGCGCGGAAAGAAGTCGACCTTAGACTCCAGTCGGGTGAGAACACGCTCTTCGTGCTCAGCATCGGCGAGGGTTCCCTTGCGGCTGGAGGAAGGGGAGGAGGGTTCGGCGAGAGGAAGGTGACTTCCGTTTCCTGCTACGAACTTAAGGCTAACACCTGGAGCCTGGTGTACAAAGCACCCGCTGAGAGGGTCGGGGATTACGAGGTTCCCTACTACGTTTCCCGACTTCCCCTGACAATGGCAGACGGAACCGAAACCATGGGGTACGGGGTGGTGGATCCCGAATTAGTCACGGATCTAACGAGGAAGTCGGGAATCGACTCCCCTGCTTAAATAGAATGAAGGTCGGCCGGTCGAGCCGTTGAAGGTCCTAGTCACGGGGGCTTCGGGGATGGTAGGGAGGAACCTTGTGAAATATTTCCAACAGAAGGGGGTCGAAACGATCCCAACAGACATCTCCGGGTGGGGTGTCTCAGGGGACCTTCTCGACAAGGACTTTGTCTTCGGTAAGCTGGCATCCCTGGACTTCGACGCTATCATCCACATGGCGGCCATTACCGAAATAAAAAAGACCGTGGAGGACCCGAAACTCTGCTTCGAGGTCAATTGCTTCGGTAGCCTCAACATGCTAGAGCTTGCCTTCCGGAAGAAGGCAAAGAGGATTCTCTGCACCTCGTCCGCGAATGTCTATGGGGCGCCCAAGAAGAACCCTGTCACCGAAGATACGCCATTTGACCCGAGGGTCCCCTATGACTACTCGAAGGTTGTCTTGGAGAACCTGGCCATCAGCTTCTACAAGACCAAGAATCTTCCGGTGTCCATTACTAGAAGCTGGCTCCTCTTCGGAGAGTACGACCAGCCAACTAGGGCGACCATCAGGTTCATCCGGGCTTGTCTGAAGGACGAGCCTCTGACTCTGTTCAACGGCGGAAGAGACACCACGTCCCCCTCCCACGCAGACAACTTCGCCAAGCTGGCGCTTACTATTCTAACCAACGACAGTGCGGTCGGAAGGGCGTACAACTTCGGAGGCGAGAGGCCGGTCACGATAAGGGAGCTGGCGGAGACGATCATTGAGCTTACCGGCTCGAAGTCAAAGCTCAACCTCGCGCCTCCCCGCACAGCGCTGGAGGCGGATCCCCAGATCAGCTACCCCTCCATGGAGAGGGCGAAATCAGAATTGGAGTACGAGCACGAGCTGACCCTCGAGCAGGGTCTGCTGCGAACAATCGATTGGGTAAAGAACCAGAGCTAAGATGTCAGGATCAGTTCTACCTTAACGTCCTCTGGGATTCTCAGCTTTGTAATCTGCCTCATCGTCCTGTCGTCAGGCTGAACGTCGAGTATTCTCCTGTGGACCCTCAGCTGCCAGTGGTCGAACGTGTGGCTCCCCTCCCCCGTCGGAGCTTTCCTTGTTGTGATCTTGAGTTTCTTTGTCGGGAGCGGCTGGGGACCACGGACCTTGACCCCCGTCTTGTCAGCAATCTCCCTGATGTCGTTTGCAACCTTCTCAAGCTCTGGCAGGTTGGTACTCGTGAGCTTTATTCTGGCAAACTGAGCCATTTTCTTTCACCGGCGCCGGATGAATGTATTTAGACGTTGTGCGAGATTCCGGGTGGTTTATCCGAACACGCCCAGGAGGCGACACACCAGAATCCTGAACATGGCCGACGAGCATTCTTTCTTAAATAGAGCGCGAGCACTGCCGGTCTGTGGAACCTACTCTTAGTCCGTACCTCAATTTCAGGGGCAACGCAAGAGGGGCGATGAAGTTCTACCAGTCCGTCTTCGGAGGAGAGCTGACTATGCAGACCTTCGGAGATGCGAAGATGGCGGAGACCCCCACAGAAAAGGACCTGATAGTTCACGCCGTGCTGAAGAGCGGTCCCATCACGATTATGGCGAGTGACACCCATCCGAGCATGAAACTCACAGTCGGCAACAACGTGCACATGAGCATCAGCGGCGACGACCGCGCTAGATTGACGAAGATGTTCAATGAGCTCGCCAAGGGAGGTAAGGTCGACATGCCCCTAGCAAAATAGTTCTGGGGGGACACCTACGGCCAGGTTACCGACAAGTTCGGTGTCCACTGGATGCTCAATATTACATCCCAGCCGCAACCGTAGGCAAACCGTCCACCTTCGTGTCAGTTTTGTGCTTTAGCAGCGAACTAATTCCAGAGTATGCAAGACTTCGCCTCTAAATCGCAGAATATTCAGTCAGTGGTAGAGCTGTCCGCCCCGGCAAAGGCGATCGCATACCCTGATGAGCCGACGAGGGCCGCAGCAGACAGACTCGCCGAAACAGATTCGGACCGTCTCCCGGTACTGGACGCCCTTTCCCGGCAAGGCGGTCGGTCTCTTCACCAGGGAGGACGCCTTCAGAGCTCGCCTCTTCTGGTTCAAGGACGAGAACGTGAGGGAGCGTCACCTGTCGGTGGCTGCCTGGCTCGCGGGGCTGCCAAAGAGAGCCGGCAAGGGCTCGGGCGCGACTAGTTGATGGGGAAAGCCCATTTCTTCCCCTTCCCGTATTCTAGGACCTGGATGCTCTTCGTTTCGAAGTAGTGGTCCAGGCCCTCGATCCCAAGCTCTCTCCCGAATCCGCTCTGCTTGAAGCCCCCGAATGGCACCTCCGCTCTTGCGATGGGAGGTGAGTTCACCCAGGTGGTCCCTGCCTGAATCCTCTCCGCCGCGTGGTAGGCCCGCTCAACGTTTCTTGTCCACACAGAGGAGCCTAGTCCGTATGGGGTGTCGTTCGCCCGCTCGATAGCCTCCTCGAGGTCCCTGACCACAAAAATGGGAAGCGCTGGCCCAAAGCACTCTTCCCTCGCAATCTGGGCGTCGTAGTCCACGTCGCCGAGGACTGTAGGGGTGTAAAAGTTCCCCTTCGCCAGGTCCTTCTGGTCCGGCCTCCCTCCCTTCACGATGTCCTTGGCTCCCCTCCCCTCGGCGTCCTCGACCATAGACTCTACCTTCTCCCGCTGCTCCTCCGTGTGGACCGGCCCCATGTGGGTCGCTTTGTCCAGGCCGTTTCCCACCTTGATGGTCTTCACCTTCTCGGCGAAACTCCTGATGAACTCGTCGGCAATGGATTCGAAAAGAAAGAGCCTTTTCACCGAAGTGCACGACTGCCCGCAATTCCTGAACCTCCCCCAGGCCGCACCTTCCACCGCGAGCTCAAGGTCTGCGTCGTCGCAGACGATCATCGGATCTGATCCGCCGAGCTCAAGGGTCAGCCTCTTGATTGATTTCGCCGAACCCTCCATTATCCTCTTGCCCGTGGCGGTTTCCCCGGTGAACGCGATCTTAGCAATCTTGGGGTTGTCAAGGAGTTCCTCGCCCACCACGGCGCCGGGCCCAGTAACGACGTTCACCGCTCCTGGGGGGAGTCCCGCCGCGGTGAGGAGGCCCGCGACCTTGATGTCAGTGAGGGGCGTAGTGCTCGCTGGTTTCACCACGAAGGTATTCCCTGCTGCAAGTCCCGGCGCAACCTTCCACCCCATCAGAGATACGGGGAAGTTCCAGGGGAGTATTGCCCCCACGACCCCCAGGGGGCGCTTCGTGACTATGAAGAAACCCTCCCCCGTCGAGAAGGGCGTCTGGGCACCCCTTTCCCTTCCTATGAGCCCAGCATAATATTCACACGTGTTCGCGAACGAATTGGTCTCCCCCCTGGACTCGCCGAGGGGCTTCCCCTGCTCCAGGGTTAGCGTCTTCGCCAAGTCTTCCACGTTCGCCCTTACGAGCTCGGCGATCTTCAGTAGGACTCTCGATCGCTCGATCATGGGCTTCTCCGACCATATCCTGAATGCGTCCCCTGCGGCGTCTATCGCCCTCTTTGCATCCTCCCTTCCTCCCTTGGGGACGGAGTCGATCACATCGCCAGTAGCGGGGTTAGCGACGTTGAAGGTGGCCGCGCTTTCAGCATCGACGCTCTCGCCCTGGATGAACATCTTCATGGCAGAACCCCCTCTGACCCTCCTCGCATGTTGATAAGATTTCTGCGGCTAGGCCTCGAGGTCCCCTTCCCACATCCGACGATAAAGCTGGGTCATGCTCTTCCTGTCGAACACCAGGGGGCTGTTCGGCCTGGGATACATTGCAAGGCATTCCTCCGCGAGCATGCCTAGTTCTGACTCTGCCACCCCGATTTCCTTCAGGGTCGTAGGAATCTTGACGTCTGACGCCATACCCCTCGCCTTCTCAGCAACCCTCAGCCCCAACGACTGGGGTTCTGTCGTCGGGTCTACCCCATATGCCTCTGCCAGCTTTTTCAACTTCGGAGCGCACGCGACCGCGTAGTTCGAGATAACGTAGGGAAGAGGGAGTCCGCAGGAGACACCATGGGGAAGTTTGAACCGCGTCGCGATGGTGTATCCGATTGAATGACCATAAACCATCTTCGCCTGCAGGGCGATTCCTCCCATCAGGGCCCCAAGGCTCATCGATTCACGTGCGAGCCTATCGTTCCCCGATTCGAACGCCTTCTGGAGGCTCTTCACTATCAGGGATATTCCCTCTAGGGCGGCGGAGTCAGTTATTGGGTTCGCCAGGCTGGAAAGGTAAGCCTCTGTGTTGTGACAGAGCGCGTCCATCCCTGTGGCGGCTGTGACCCCCGGAGGCATGGTCACCGTCAGCTCAGGGTCTACCACCGCCACGGAGGGGAGGAGGAGGGGGCTGTTGATCCACTGTTTGTGACCTTCGACCGTCACCATCGAAGTCACCGTCAGCTCCGCCCCTGTGCCTGCGGTAGTGGGGACCATGATGGACGGTACGGGCTTCCTAGTGAACAGGTCGCTCCCGACGAATGATCCCGCCGAACCCTCGTTGGTCGCGAATCCGGAAGCCACCTTGGCCATGTCCATCGAGCTCCCCCCACCGACTCCTATCACAAGGTCGTAGGGTCTCGACCTCACCCCGTCGGCGACCGCCTGGGCAACCTCTATTCTCGGTTCCGCCTCTACTTCGTCGAAAACTTCGAAAGGGATTGGGAGTCTGTCCGTCACCTTCTGCACCGTTCCAGTCTTCATCATGACCCTGTCCGTAACGACGAGAGCCCTTGTCGACCCCAGCCTTCTCGTCTCGGTTCCCACACCTTCAACGGCGCCAAAGCCGAAAGTGAGCTTCGTCGGGAGGAAGTAGGAGAACTTCAACGGATGGAGACCGTGAAATGGCTTTTTAACCGATTCTGGCGGCGAACCAACACTTGCATCTCGACTCGGCCGAGGAGAAGATGCTCAGAGGAGAATTGGGGGAGGCGAAGCAGTTCGCCATGGAGATCGTCTCTAAGGTGGGGGACGCGGTGGGCGCGGACGGACTCGTGCCGATCAAATCAGCCCACGTACTCGCCCATTACAGCAGCCTGCACGACGCGGGGGTGGAAGTGCTGGAGCGCTTCGCCAATTCGGGTGGAAGGTTCGCAGTCCCCACGTCTGTCGATCCGGCAAGCATCGACCTGCAGAACTGGAAGACCTTCGGGATCCCTGAGGATTACGCGAGACAGCAGTTTAGACTGTGCGACGCCTATGCCAAGATGGGGGGGATGAGGTGCTGGACATGCGTCCAGTACCAGGTCTGCAACTTCCCCAAAGAGGGAGACGTTCTGGCATGGGCCGAGTCTTCCGCGGTCGTGTTTGCAAACTCGGTCTTCGGCTCGAGGTCTAACAAGATCACCGCTGGCATGGACGTCGCCTGCGCTATCCTGGGATTGACCCCAAGGTTCGGCATGCTCCTCGACGAGAACAGGCAGGCCGGGGTCACCTTCAGGCTCACCCTGAGGAGTCTCTCGGATCTTGACTACCGCTCGATAGGGTTCTTTGTCGGGAGGAACGCTGGAGCGCGCGTTCCTTCGCTGGCCGGGCTCCCCACTTCAGTAACCTCCGACCAAATCAAACACCTCGGGGCGGGGGCAGCTGCCGCGGGCCCCGTCACAATGATACACTTACCCGGCATCACGCCAGGTTCAAAGACGATAGCAGAGGCTTCCGGTGGAGAGAAGGTCGAGGAGATCGAGATTACGAGGTCGAGCCTCAGCGACGTCGAGTCCGATCTGAACCAGACATCAGAACTTCCTGACCTGGTCGCCTTCGGCGTTCCCCATCTGTCCATAAACGAACTAGGCGAGCTCGCCAGGCTTATCGAAGGGAGGGAACTGAGGAAGGGGGTCAAGTTGTACGCTTACACCTCTTCTCAGGCCTATGACATGGCAGAGCGGACCGGCATTTCGGCAGCGATTGAACGGGCAGGGGGACGTGTGTCCCAAAGTACAGACGCAGAGATTTCCCCACTCAAGGCGCTCGGGTTTGACACAGTGCTGACCAACTCGGCAAAACTGGCTGAGATTGTGTCGTCCGAAGGAGAAATCCGAGTAGGCTACGCCTCGCAGAAGGAGATCGTCGAGAAGGTGACATCATGAAACCGTGGCTCGAGAGGGGCAAAGGTCTCGTGGTGGGGAGCGCTCAAGGAGAAGCCCTCGTCTCGCAGAGAGCCTTCACTTTCGCTCATGGGGTCGACCCTGCTACAGGGGTCGTAACAGATGTCAGGAGCGACGTTAGAGGTCTGAGCGTGAAGGGGAAGATACTCTTCTATCCTTTCGGAAAAGGGTCCACAACCGCTTCTGCGTGGTTCCTCGAAACGGTGCGTCTTGGGAACAACCCCGCCGCCGTTGTGACCGAGGCGGTCGATCTGTCGGCGGTAATCGGTTCCGTCATGGCAAGGATCGTGTATGGAAAAGAGATTCCCGTAATGACTGGGGTGCCACGAAGGGCATACCTTGGCCTGAAGTCGGGAGCCGAAGTCTCCCTGGATGCGGGGCGAGGCGAAGTGAGGGGAGAAGTTTGAAGGGTCTCCTCAGGGCGAAGAATCTCTTCCTGTTTGATCTCGACGGAGTATTCTACAAGGGTAAGGAGAGCAGGGTGAAAATCGGGGGAACCCGGGCCATCGAGGTTCTGAGAGCGAACGGAAAGAAATTGTTCATCCTCACCAACAACTCTACGGATTCCGCCGCCACCGTATACTCGCACCTCCGTGAGTTCGGCATCCCGGTGAAAAAGGACGAGGTCCTGACTAGCGGTCTCCTGACCGCTGAGTACCTGCGGGATAGGCACGGGAGGGTGTCATACTTCCTCGTGGGAGAGAAGGGGCTCGATGCAGAAATGAGTAGGTGCGGACACAGAAGGACCCTAGGCGAAACCGCCGACTTCGTCGTCGTGGGGCTCGACAGAGAGCTTACCTACGACAAGCTCGACCACGCTGCAAGACTGGCCAGGAACGGCGCTGGAATCATCGCTACGCACACCTCCAGGCTCTACATGTACAAGTCAGGGCCGGCAATGGCCACCGGTCCTCTGGTGAAGGCGATCGAGTACGCCAGTCAGAAGCGTGCCACGGTCATTGGCAAGCCCTCCCGCCTGATGTTCTCCATCGCTCTACGCCGAGCCGGGTCTAAGAAGAGTGAGGCGGTCATGATTGGGGATCAGGCCGACACCGACATTCTCGGGGCGTCAAGGGCCGGGATTGACGCCATACTTGTGACCACCGGCATTGACCATGACGCCCCGGGCATGAAACTCCTCGCGAGGTTGTCAAACGTGGACGAGATTGTCCAACTCCTCTGATGATTGGGCCCCGTCTACCGGGAGTGGGCCCTCACGTACTCCCTGTCAACCGTAATCCCCAGCCCCGGCTTCCGGGGTACATCCATCGTCCCGTTCGAGGGGTTGCCTAGCCCATCCGCGAGTTCTGTCTGCAGCGGATTAGGAAATGGGTTGTACTCGACGCCAACCGACTGACAGACCGATGCTGCGTGGATTGAAGCTGCGAGAGACAGGACCGAGTTCATTCCCACCATTGGCGAAAATGATATTCCCATTTTCGCAGCCCTCCTTGCCACCTCGATTTGGACGCCCAGGCCCCCGCATCTGCTCACGCTCGGCTCTATGACGCCGACAAGCTTCTGCTCGATGGGGAGTCGGAAGTCATTCACGAACCAACTCTCACCTGCACCGATCTTGACGGGAGAGCCCCTCAGCCGGGTGTACCCTTCGATGTCGTCCGAGAGTACCGGCTCCTCGAACCACGCAAGGCCCAGGTCTGCGAATGCCTCGCACGCCTTCGCCGCCCCACTGGCGTCGTAGGCTCCGTTGGCATCCCCGACCAGCATCCCTTCCGGCCACTTCCTCCTCACGCTCTCCAGCGTCCGCCTGTCCTCGCTGGCTCCGAACCCTATCTTGACCTTGGCACCTACAAGTCCCTTGGATATGGCCTCTTCCACCTGGTCCTCGAGTGGACCGCGGGAAGAGAAGAGTGAACCGGCGAACACAGGCACCTTCTTTGCGGGGGCAGATGAAAACAGTGAGCCGACCGGCTTCCGCATTATCTGCCCAACGGCATCGTAGAGAGCGATTTCGATTCCACTGAGTGCTTCGACATCGGTCCCTCGCGTGTGTCCCCGAACCCTGAGATTTTTCCATGACCTGTCCCATGGTTGCCTGATTTCCTCGAACTCCATTCCCAGAAGCCCCCTGGCGAGGTACCTGACCATCAGAGCCGTGGCGTCAGGGTCAAACCTCGTCATTGCCTCCCCCCACCCTTCGACTCCGTCGACACTAACCTTGACCAGCACGGCCAGATAGTGTGCGTAGGTGAAGCTCCCTCCACGTAAGTTCTCTCCCACTCTAAGCTGGATAGGATACGCATCCACGGACTGAAGCTTCATCGTCGAGGTCTGCGCCAAAACAACCTTAAATTGGTTCGCGGCCCTTTTCAGACTAGTATGCAACACTCGTCCTCAAAGGGACCCGCCAAGTGCGTCATTTGCGGAGCCATCGAGACACAGTCCGGTTCTTTCCCCATGGTTGTTGGCGTGGGCAGAGTGTGCCTCAACGACGGGATGAAGAGGGTGAAGTGCGGGGCCTGCAGCACAGAGGTCAAGCTCATCACTTCGGCCCGCCTTCAGGGAAAGACACTTTGCCTCTCAGACTACATGAAGGAAGTCGAGAAGTACAGGCAGCACATTGTCCAGAGCTACGACGAAGACTCTGAACCTGCAGCAAGAATCCTTGAGCGTGCGTACAAGGAAGCGCCAGATGGGTACACCCTGCTTGCCGTCCGCCGGGGAAGAAACAGCACACACATGTGGGAGGCCGAATACGAGAAGAGTGAGGTATTTCAGATGCGCTGCAGTTAACTCTGGCGCGAACTAGTTTTCACACTTTTCCTTAAACCGCTTGCAGTCCTTAACTGAGACGTAGCTGCGATGGCAAACGAAGAGATGCTCGTCCTGAACAGGCTGCTCCAGGAAATTGAGGACCTGAAGCTCGGGTTGGAGCCGAACGTGCTGGCAGGTTGGTACCAGAAGATTGCAAGCGACGCAAGGGCCGAGGCTCCGAGCCATCTGGTCGACACCATCGATGTAATCCAAGACCCCATCCTCCCCATGAAGTTCGAGTTCAAGAGCTCGAAGCGAGCCATCAAATACGTCCTTGAGGCCATAGACAAGAACCTGGAGGCGATGCCCATGGCGACGCGGCTCTACTTCCAGAAACTGGCTGAGTTGATTCAGGCTGAAGCGCTGCGCTAGGTCCTGACACCACCCAAATACATTCGGGAGCCTGCTTAATATGGCCAGATCGGCGTTTCCCCCATTGGCCACTGTAGTCCAAACAAAGGCTGAGACGGTTCTTGCCAATCCTGCGCCCCTTGGGCTCATGGGGTTCGGCATGACCACAGTTCTGCTCAATCTTTGGAACGCGGGCATCATACCGCTCGACTCCCCCATCCTGACGATGGGTCTGTTCTACGGAGGCGTAGCCCAGATCGTCGCGGGAGCACTGGAGTTCAGGAAAGGAAACACCTTCGGGATGACAGCTTTCCTCTCCTACGGCCTCTTCTGGGAGTCGTTCGCGCTGATCGTGCTGTTCAAGATCTTGGGCCTGGTTTCCTTTACCCCCTCCTCTTCCCTCGCGGCATATCTCTTCATGTGGGGGGTCTTCACACTCCTCATGTTCATCGGCACCCTGAAGCTAAACGGCGCACTCATGTTCGTATTCGGCTCCCTTTTCATACTCTTCTTCCTCCTCGCTGCGGGGAACGCCTGGAACAACTCCTCCGTGACGACATTCGCCGGTTACGAAGGAATCATCTGCGGCCTGAGCGCCATGTACGCGTCGATAGCCCAACTCCTTAACGAGGTATATGGCAGAGTCGTCCTCCCAATATTCCCCGTCAAGCACTAATTCCAGTCGGAGCAATCGCCTCGGTCTGAGAAGTGTGCACCGGGCGAGGGGACTTGCTAGCCGAACTACTAGCCTATGTCCCCTGAACCTGTTGCTTGATCCTTTCCACTACCTCGGGGTTGGCCAGGGTGGAGGCATCTCCGTAGTCTTTCCCCTCTGATATGGACACCAGGATTCGGCGCATGATCTTCCCCGACCTAGTCTTAGGCAGGTCAGCCACAATGTACACCGCCTTCGGCCTCGCGATGGGCCCGAGCTCCTTCGCCACATTGCCCCGAATCTTCTCCGCGAGCTCCTTGCTCGGCTCGAAGCCGGGCTTCAGGGAAACGAAGATGAGTGGCATGTGGCCCCTCAACTCATCAGTGACCGCCACGGCTGCAGCCTCGCTCACTTCGGGGGCAGTGAGAGCGGCGTTTTCCAGCTCCTTCGTCCCCAGTCTGTGGCCCGCCACCTTGATGACGTCGTCGATCCTCCCGAGGATTCTGAAGTATCCGTCGGCGCTCTCGACTGCGCCATCCCCGGATAGGTACGGCCGGTCTCTCCAGTCCTTGCTTGTCTTGTCTTTGCAGTATCTTTCATAGTAGTTCTTTACGAACCTGTCTGGGTCTCCCCAGATAGTCTGCATTATCCCGGGCCACGGGTTTCTTATGCATATGTTCCCCGCCGATCCCTCCCCGGCTTTGACCTCGTTTCCTTCGTCGTCATAGACGACTGGATAGATGCCTGGGACCCCTGGACCTGCGCTTCCGGGCTTCATTGGGATAGCCGCCGGAACGGTACTGCACAGGAACCCACCAGTCTCAGTCTGCCACCAGGTGTCCGTGATCACTGCCTCCCCCTTCCCAATCACTTCGAAGTAGAACTTCCACGACTCAGGCTCGATGGGCTCTCCCACTGTGGTCATGCTCTTGAAGTGGTAGTTGTACTTGGCAGGCGCGTCCGGCGCTGCCTTCCTCAGCATCCGGATAGTGGTTGGAGCGGTGTGGAAGATGTTCACCTTCAGCTTCTCCGCTATCCTCCAGCACCTCGCGGCGTCCGGGTACGTGGGAACCCCCTCATAGATTACCGTGGTAGTGCCCAGGGCGAGAGGTCCATAGACGATGTACGAATGCCCCGTAATCCAGCCAATGTCTGCAAGGCACCAGTACATGTCGTCGGGGTGGATGTCAAGGACGTACTTCGCTGTCCCCGTGACATAGGCGAGGTAACCTCCGGTCCTGTGCTGCACCCCCTTCGGCTTCCCCGTCGAGCCACTGGTGTACATCAGGAAGAGGGTGTCCTCGGCGTCCATGGGGACGGGCTCCGTGGTCTTCCCCGAGTACTTCTTCATCAGGTCGTCCACGAAGAAGTCCCTCCCTTCGACCATGGGCACCGAGGAGACGTACTTTCCGGGGTGGCGCCTCCACACGAGGACTTTGTCGATTCTAACCCCTAACTTCGCGGCCTCTTCGACGGCACCGTCTGCGTCTTTCTTCTTATCTATGAGCTGCCCGTTGCGATAGTAACCATCGCAGGTTATCAGTACGCGGCTCTTCGAGTCCACCACCCTGTCTGCGCACGCCTTTGCGCTGAATCCCCCGAAGACCTCGTTATGGATTACTCCGAGCCTCGCACATGCGAGCATCGAGATGGGGAGCTCTGCAATCATGGGCAGGTGAAAAGTCGCCCTGTCCCCCTTCTTCAGCCCGGCGAACTCTTTTAGCACCAGCGCGAATTCGTTGACCTTCGCGTAAAGCTCTTTGTAAGTTATCCATCTGTGTTGCTCGTCTTCGGGTTCTGGAACGAAAACGATGGCGGCCTTGTCTCCATGCTTGTCCAGATGCCTGTCTACGCAATTGTAAGAAACGTTCAGCTT
>Ga0187778_10000683_pt1 | contig 24191 bp, 18 predicted proteins | sample 1015_Q2_SP5_20_M_FD_132418 | JGI IMG/M metagenome (GOLD analysis project Ga0187778, IMG submission 132418) | Tropical peat soil microbial communities from peatlands in Department of Meta, Colombia - 1015_Q2_SP5_20_MG | ecosystem: Environmental > Terrestrial > Soil > Wetlands > Peat | place... | reverse complement strand
TGCCGGCTTTGCGGTCCGGCCGTTCGGTGCGCTCGTCTTCGGTCGACTTGGCGATTTGGTCGGTCGCAAGCGCACGTTCCTGATAACCATCGTCATCATGGGAGCTGCGACGGCCCTCGTTGGAGTCTTGCCGACGTACGCGACGGCTGGATTATTCGCCCCCGTCGCCCTCATCACCCTGCGCTTGCTCCAGGGCCTTGCCGTCGGCGGCGAATACGGTGGCGCCGCTGTCTACGTCGCCGAGCATGCACCGGAAGGCAAGCGTGGCTTCTACACGAGCTGGATTCAGACGACCTCGACACTCGGGCTGATCCTGAGCCTGCTCATCATCATGACTTGCCGTGCCTTCATGGGAAGCGAGTTTGAGACCTGGGGCTGGCGCATACCCTTCCTGATCTCGGTCGTGCTGCTTGTGATTTCAGTGTACGTACGGCTGCAGCTCGCAGAGTCTCCCGTCTTTCAGAACATGGTAGCGTCCGGGTCGCGCTCTAAGGCTCCGATTCGCGAGTCATTTGGCAACTGGAAGAACCTGAAGAATGTACTTCTGTCGCTGTTCGGCGCGACCGCGGGCATGACGGTCATCTGGTACAGCGGCCATTTCTATTCCTTGTTCTTCTTGACCCAGACTCTGAAGGTCGACGCTCAGACCGCCAACGTGCTCCTGTGCATTGCGCTTGTCATGGCGATGCCGCTACTGGTCTCGATGGGATGGCTATCCGATCGCGTCGGGCGCAAGAGGCTGCTCCTGTTCGGGTGTGTCATAGCGGCAATCACGTTCTTCCCGATATTTCGCGGCCTCACTCATTACGCAAATCCGGCGGCCGAAGAGGCTGCGCAGCATGCTCCAGTGACCGTGATCAGCGACGCCAACGGCTGTAGCTTCCAGTTCGATCTTGTGGGTAAAGCAACGTTCCTGCGATCCTGCGACATCGCGAAGGCGGCGCTTGCGAAGGCAGGCGTGCCGTATACGAACGAGACCGGAGGCCCAGGGACCGTTGCGGCCGTGCGCATCGGCAACGGGTCGCAAGCGCCCGCCGTGCTGGTCACTGCTTTTGAAGGAGGGCAACTGTCCGCCGCGCAGTTCAAGGAGGCCAATGCGCGCTTTGGCGCCGCGCTGGCCGACTCACTTAGGACGGCCGGCTACCCCGCCAAGGCTGATCCCGCGCGCATCAATCGTCCCATGGTTGTCCTGCTGCTGCTGACCCTGATGTTCTACGTGTCTCTCGTGTACGGCCCGATCGCGGCTTGGCTGGTAGAACTCTTTCCACCGCAGATCCGATACACGTCTCTGTCCGTTGCGTATCACATCGCCGTTGGCTGGTTTGGCGGATTCTTGCCAACGGTGTCATTCGCCATAGTCGCGATTACCGGCAACATCTACTCGGGTCTTTGGTATCCAGTAATCATTGCGACAGCGTCTGCCTGCATCGGCGCTTTGTTCTTGCCCGACACACGCGGTTCGCAATCGTACGAGCCGGTTCGCGCTGCAGGCGCTATTCCGTAAGAGCAGCATGTTGCGCGTGGCGGGCTCCGCCAAGAAAAGCCTGTTGGGTTAAGCTTCGGCTTAGACCGCAAGAATACTCTCCCGCTTCGTTAGGGCTGCGCCTTCGTGACCGAGCCTTCGCACGCCGTATTCCAAGTTACGCCTCGCAAGACGTCGATGCTGCCCGTCGAATTGCCGAGGCGCTGCGTGCGGCCGGCATTGAAGTGTGGCTCGACCAGAGCGCGCTGCGCGGTGGCGACGTCTGGGATTCCTCCATCAGAAAGCAAATCAAGAACTGCGCCCTGTTCATGCCGGTCATCTCCGCCAACACGAGCGCGCGCTCCGAAGGCTACTTCCGTCTGGAGTGGAAGCTCGCGGTGGATCGTTCCGACCTCATGGCTGCCGAACGGGCATTCATCCTTCCGCTGGTCACAGACGGAATCTCCGAGGCCGACGCCTTGGTGCCGGATCGATTCCGCGAGATACAGTGGACATCCTGCCCAGCGGGCGCGGTGAGCGCCGAGTTTGTCGCTCGCGTTGCGCGTCTGCTATCGCCAGATGCCCCGCAAGCTCAGCCTGACAAGTCGCTGGCGCCACCGAAGTCCCAAGTTGCGCTGCCGCGGAGGCGATCGTCGCGGCGCCTTACAGTGATCACCGGCGCCGCCGCGGTCGCCGTAGTCGCGATCGGTGCGCTTGCCGCCTACCGTATTTTCTTCGCGCGTAACGCGGTCAGCGTGGTGGCGGTGCTGCCATTTGAAAACGCCACCGGCGACCCGGCGAATGAGTACCTCAGCAACGGCATCTCGGAAAGCCTGATCAACAAGCTTTCCGGCCTGAGCGGCCTGCATGTGATCTCGCGCACCTCTGCGTTTGCGTTCAAAGGCAAATCGATGCAGCCCACGGAGATCGGCCATAAGCTGGGCGTCGACGCCCTCGTATTCGGCAACCTCACGCTGCACGGCTCGCGCCTCAACATCAGCGCCGAGCTGGTACGGGCGAGCGACGCCACGCAGCTTTGGGGCGATCACTATGAGCAGGCAACGGACGACGTGCAGCAGCTCGAGGGTCAAATCGCCACCACGATTGCCCAGACGCTGCGCCGTCGGCTGAGCGGTGGCGAAAAGGTGCGTCTGGCGCAAACCGAGACCAGCGATCCGGAGGCGTATCTGCTCTATCTCAAGGGACGAGAAACCTTGGTCGGAACCGACGCGCAGATGGAAAAGAGCGTCGCCTTCTTTCAGCAGGCGGTAGCTCGCGCGCCCGATTTTGCTCTCGCGTACGCGGGCCTTGCCGACGTCTACTCGGTCCAGGCCTTCCTGGGCGCGGCCAGCCGCGCCGAAGCGGCGGAGAAGGCGCGCGCCGCCGCGACTCGCGCGCTTGAGCTAGCACCAGACCTTGGCGAGGCCCACGCGTCGCTCGCCGACATCCTGTTTCTGTTCGAATGGGATTGGGCGGCCGCGGATGCGGAGTACCGGCGCGGTATCGCTCTTAGCCCCGGGAGCGCATCGGTGCACCAAGCGTATGGGGCTTTCCTGAATGCCATGGGCCGGCTCGACGACGGCCTTAAGGAAAGTCAGGAGGCCGCGCGCCTGGATCCACTTTCAGTACATCCGTTCCATGACATAGCGATCAACGCCCTAGTCAGGCGCGACTTCGACAAGGCCGCCGCAGGTTTCCGGCACACCATTGAGATCGACCCTCGCTGGACCTGGGGGTACATCAAGCTCGCCCGGACCTTGGCACTCCAGGGGAAATGCCAAGAAGCGTTTGTGCAAGCCGAGATCGCGGAACGTCGAATTGTCGGAGGCGTGGGGGCGCTGTCGCGCTCATGGCTTGGCTCGACCTACGCCAAGTGCGGGGATGTCACGCGAGCGCGAGAGAAACTTGGAGAATTACATGCCTTCGAAGCCAAGAGATACGTGGACCCGGAGACATTTGCAGACATCCATGCAAGCTTGGGCGAGTTCGATCAGGCCGTAACCTGGTACCGCAAAGCGCTCGAAGACCGCTCGCCGGATATGGTGTACGCGAAGGTAGGCAGCCGCCTCAATCCGAATCTCGCCGCCAACGCCGGCTTCCGTGCAATCCTGGCTCAGATGGCGTTTCCGCCGTCCACTAATAACTAGTGGTGACCGTCACCAATTCGCTGGCGGCGGGTAGCAGGCTCCTGCGGCCGGGACAGAATCTCGCCTGAGGCTTTTGCTTCAACGCGGTGCTCGGGCCGATCACATCGGGTGCGCGCCCCGCCTTCCACGGCACCCGGGGCTGTGCCGACGTCAATTTGTGTCGGATCCATTGGCGCGCTCGATGAGCACAACGCTCGAGACCTCCTGAATGCGATCGAAGACGATTTCGGTGCCATCCGGAGAAACGTCAAAGTCGCCGATTGCAATGTTCGCCGGGAGGTTGGTGAGCTGACGCTCGATACCGGTCTGAGGATTCAACTCCCAAAAGTCCTTGCGGTCGATTCCACCGCGAAGAAATACCAACGATCCAGAATTACGCGCGAACGCGACCCGTCGCGCGCCGATGGTCAGGATCAGACCTGGCATGTTGTATGGTCTACCGTCAGGGGCCGACGCCCGCAGCGGAAACACGGTAGCCACTTGGGCGCCGGTGTAGACGAAGTACTTGCCGTCGGGCGCCCACGCGGGATCGACGGAATAGTCCGACACGATCGATTGCGGCGCTGTCGCATCGAGGAAGATCCTGGCGAGCCGCGGTTCGCCGTTACTCAGAATCGCCGCAACGATCGATTTCGAATCCGGAGCCCACGCCAGATTGCCGCGCAGGGCGAGCGTTCGGGTAAGCGCTTTGGGGTTCCGTCCGTCAGCATCAATGACGTACAGCTGCGTCTCGCCCTGTCTCTCGACGCTAAAGGCGATATGGCTACCGTCCGGGGAGATGCTGGGCGCACCGACCCGATCGACGGTCGCATCACCCCAGACTTCGGTCTCGGCGCCGTCGGAGTATTTCCAAACCCCGCGCCGCGCGCCGCCAACGGACACGTAGGCGATATAACCCGGCCCGAACCGCGGCGCGGAAGCACTCTGGGAAACGGAAGCGAGCCGCTCGGCCGAAGCCTCGGTCGTTCTGCCACCCACGGTGACGCGCCACAGGTCTGACCGGGAATCGGCTACGGTCGCTATCAGGCGTGTGCGATCGGAATTCGCGGCAAGGGAAGTGTAGCGTTCCAAGCCAACGCTGACGCGGCGTGAGCGCCGCAGCGCTACATCCAGAACATACAACCATGGCCCGGCGCCGTCAGCGTCCGTCGCCAGGTACAGCAGCGTGCCCGCGTCGAGCAGCACAGGAAAGGTAACCAGCGTGTGGTGGAAAGTGAGTCGCTCGCGCCCCGCACCGGAGGGTCGAATCCGCCAAATGTCCCAGTCGGCGGACGGGGGGTCGCCCCGTACGAAATAGATGAACATCCCATCAGGCGACCAGGTCAGGAAATGGTCGTGCATACCGGGTGAATCGACGTAAATCTGCTGCGCCGTCGCATCGCCGGCCGCGCGCACGAAGAAAGGATCTCCAGCGGCTGTGGTATGAAAAACCAGCTGCTTACCGTCCGGGGACCAGTCGAATTCGGCGGTTTCCGGCAAATAGGGTTGCAACGGACCGTCGGCCGTGGGCGCAGCCATTACGTTGATGTCCTGGGCGCGCGACCCGTCGCCAGCGCGCGTCCAAAAGGTAACAAGCGAGCCGTCAGGAGAGAATCCAACGGTCCGGATTTCTGGGTTTCGGAGTTGCTGAAACTTGCCGTCTGTCAGATTGCGGTAGCGGTTGGTTCCGATCTCCGTCAACCACACGTCAAGATGTCCGTCGCCGGCAGCCAGAAACGCCGCAAATCTGCCGTCGCGCGAGATAGCAGCCGCTTGCTCGGTACCCCTGAAATCCGCAAGTCGCGAGACCCTTGCGCGAGCCAGAGGATCGAGCCACAGCTGGCTGGGAACCTGGTGCAGCGGCCCAATGACAAGGAACAGAATCGCAGCCAAGACAGCGGTTACCGCCGGGACAGTGACCGCGACAATGGTTCTGTTACGGCGCAGAAACTTCGTTACGCGATCTGCGAAGCGAGCGGGCAGCGCTTCGATCGGCCTTGCGGCCAGATGGCGTCGCAGGTCATCCGCTAGAGCCGATGCGCTCGCATAGCGCTTCGCTGGGTCCTTGGCGAGCGCCTTGAGCGCAATCGCGTCCAAATCGCCTCGAAGTATCCGCGCCCGCGTTCCCGGTATAGTGCCACGTGCAGTCACGGCGTTTGCCTCCAGCTGCGCGCTGGGCTTCTTCACCTCTACTGCGGCAATCGCGTGTTCGAGCAGGCCGACCGAAGCTGCGTTCCTGAGCCCGTAGGGCCGGACACCAGTCAGCAGCTCGTACAACAGCACACCCAGGGAATACACGTCGCTGCGGGCATCGACCGGCTCGCCCCGCAAAAGCTCGGGGCTGGCGTAGTCCGGCGTGACTGCCCGGCCGTGGAGGTCCGTGAGTTCTGTGAGTTGGGGCTCGCCGGCTTCCAGCAGTTTCGCAACGCCGAAGTCGAGCAAGCGAACTTGCCCTGATTCGGTCACCAACACGTTGGAGGGCTTCAGGTCTCTATGTATCACCTGCTTCCCGTGCGCGTATTGCACCGCTTCCAGCACCTGCAGGAACAACTCCAAGCGGGCTGGTATCCCAAGGTGATGTGCGTCACACCAATCGGTTAGCGGACTGCCCTCAACGTATTCCATTGACAGATAGGGCAACCCGTCGGGTTCCACTCCCGCATCGTACAAACGCGCGATGTGTGGATGCTCGAGGCTTGCGAGAATGTCGCACTCTCGGGCAAAGCGTTGCTCGAGATCGGCACGTACGCGCCCCAGCATTGGCAGCTTCAAAGCAACTTCCCGCCTGAAGGCGCCATCGGAACGACGCGCCAGCCATACTTCGGCCATGCCGCCCGAGCCGAGAATGCGAATCAGCTGGTAAGGTCCAATGCGCGCCCCGGGCTGCAGACCGCTCGCCGATTCCCCTTTCGCCCGGATCGCGTCACCGAGCTCCGGCAGCGCCGCAAGCTTCTCGATCTCCGCGCGCTGGGCGTCGTCGGGCATTAATGCGTCGCGCAATACCTGGACAAGGTCCTGGTCTTCTATTGGCAAGGTCTCTAACCAGGCACGACGTGCGGCCGCATCAAGCGGCAGCGCCTCATCGAGGAGCCGGCTCATCCGCCTCATCTCGGGAATCGACAGTCCCACGCGCCCCCTCAATTGACGGATCGATCCCCCAGTGCCGATCGCTTCGTCGCTTACCGTAGCGCAGCAGCAAGGATCAGACGCGCTTTTTCCCAGTCGCGCTGCACGGTGCGTTCGGTGATTTCGAGCGTTTCGGCGATTTCCTTCTCGCTGTAGCCGCCGAAGTAACGCATCTCAGCCACCTGCGCCAGGCGCGGGTCCGCTTTCTGCAGGTCCTCAAGCGCCTCATGTACGTCCAGAACTGTCCGCTCATCCCCCGGCAGGTCAGACGACTGCGCGTTGGATGCATCCGACGACTGCCGGTTGCCGCCCCGCTTCAGTGCAACGCGCTCACGTACGCTGTTGAGTATTACCGAACGCATCACCTGCGAGGCGTACGCGAAGAAGGCACGCCGGTCCTCGGCACGAAGTTCTCCGGCGCGCGTGAACCGCAGATACGATTCGTGCACCAGGCCGGTCGTGTCCAGGAGGGTGTTGCGCCCTCCGTGCCGCAATCGCGCTTGCGCCAAACCATGGAGGTCGGCGTAGGCAGCCGCAAACAGCGCGTCACGCGCCTCAGCGTCCCCGCCTTGTACCCGTCCGAGAAGATCGGTGAGCTGCCCCATCTAATGCCTTGGCACCGTGCTCGGTCCGGTGAGGCAGAAGATAGCGCGTTCGCGCAATCGGAACCATGACAGGGAATTCCCCTAGGCCACCTTACCTTAGGTCAAATTGCTCACGCCTAGACTGAGCTCATCGGACCCCTATATCGAGCGTCACCGAGCCAAAGGTGTCGGGTTTCACCCTTGAGCCGTGTCTTAGAAGGTGGAGCCGCGAGAATTGGTCCGCATTTGGGGTGACCCAATGACCAATCGCTCCTCGACGGATCACGCTTTCCCACAGAGGAGTCAAGAACATGCATGGGGCGCGCCAACTCTTCCTGGTCATCGGGCTATCCGTGGGGCTGGCGTACACCGCCGCATCCACGGCAGGCAACGCTGTCACCGACTGGCACGGCTACATGGAATCTGCAGTCGTGGTCGCTGGCAAGAAGAGTCCGACCGTCGCGTTTGTGTATTTCGCCTATGCCGATATTGCAATGTTCGATGCTGTCAACTCGATCGACCGCCGATTTCGACCGTTCGCAGTGCAGGTTTACGCGCCACGCGGCGCGTCTAAAGAGGCTGCCGCAAGCGTAGCGGCGCACGACGTATTGGTGCATTACCTGCCGCTGCAGCAGACGACGCTGGACGCCGATCTGCAAGCTTCGCTCACCGCCATCGGTAACGGACCAGGCGTGGCGGACGGCATCAACGTCGGACACGCGGTCGCGGCGCAATGGCTCGCGCTTCGCGCTGGCGACGGTCTCGAGGCGCCCGTAAGCCTTCCACTGCCCGCCCCCGGCCCGGGAGTGTGGGAACCGGTCCCAACCTATCCGTCACCCAATCCGGTGACGCCGCCACCGGTCGCAGAATGGCAAGCTCAGTTCAAGCCATTTGCACTGCGAAGCGCCGATCAGTTCCTCGAGCGCGTGCCCCCGCCACCCGCTTTGACGAGCGCGGTGTTTACTAGAGATTTCAACCTGACCAAGGCCTATGGAGCCCTCAACAGCGTCGTACGCACACCGAAGGAAACGGAGATCGGCTTGTTCTGGTCGGACAATCCGGCGGCACAGTACAGCCGGGCGTTGCGTGCCCTTGTCGATAGCCAAGGGCTGGATACGCCGCAAAGCGCTCGCCTCGGCGCGATGACGTTCGTTGCGCTGGCAGACTCGGCCACGGCCTGCATGAATGCCAAGTATCACTACTGGTTCTGGCGGCCGTTCACCGCGATCCGCAACGCGGACACTGATGGCAATCCGAATACGGTCGCAGATCCCGAGTGGGAGCCGCTCGACGTCACGCCAGGACACCCGGAATATCCAGCCAATCACGGCTGCGTCACGCAGGCGATTGCAGACACGCTGACTGCGTTCTTCGGGACTGACGAGATCCCCTATAGCGTCACGAGCACGGTGACTGGCACTACGCACTCCTTCGACAGCTTTGAGGATGTCGTCAAGGAGGTGGACGACGCACGCATCTTTGGCGGCATGCACTTTCACCATTCCGTCAAAGAGGGCAACAGGCTGGGCCGCCGCGTGGCCGACTACATACTTAATCACAAGTTTTGCCGCGCGGACGAGGGTTGCGACAGGGACGACGAGTAAGGCGCTGTCGTGCCGGCGGGCCGCCGCTTCTTGCAGCGGCCCGTTTCGTTCGAAAGCACCACGCTTTAGTTCCGGCCTTCGGGAGCGCGGCTCGTGAATCGCGCGTTCCCCGGCTCCGCACTCTTTGACAGCCGAATTTGGCGCCGCGCGCGAGTCCCACGATCGCTGCCAGGCACGAAATCGAACCACCGACAGGCGAACCGCAGCAATCCGATCGCCGCTTGGGCACGAAATCAAGAGCGGGGCGAGGCAACGACCGACCCGCGGCCACGTGGGGCCGCAAGTTTGCGACTAGAAGCTAAAGCGGATCCCTACGGTCGTCGCAATGTTGGAAGTGCTCAAATAACCGCTGGACAGGCCGTCCTTGACCGACGTCCACAGCGTACCGCCGTAGGCGTCAAATCGCTTTGTGAAGCGCCAGTCCACTGACAGCGACAATGCATTGAGTGCACCGCTGCAGCCAGGACTGGCGTTGCTGGTACAACTCGCGTTGGCGCCGGACGCATAGCTGTTCTGCCGGTAGCCGTAGTAGGCGGCCGCCAAGTCAACACGCGGCGAAACGGAGTACTTCAGGCCCGCCCACATCACCTGAAGAATGCGGTGGTGCGTGTACGCGGTGTTGTTCACGAACGCCAGGATGTAGCCGCCGATGTCCGAGTACCCCGGCTGCAGCGGGTGTGTAGGGTTTGCGTATTCAATGTGTTCATAGCCGCCGAACGGCTGCAGCGCACCAAAACTGTACCTGGCGGCGACAGCGAACGCGGTGTTGTCGGATACCGTGCCGGCAAGAGAATTGCTTGTGGAGTAACCCTTAGCCGGCAAGTCGGCGACCTGCATTGCATTGAGAGATGAGGACGCGATCGCATTGTTCTTGTGTTCATAAAATGCGTCGACTGCCCCTGCGGCAAAGTCGGCCCCGATCTGAACTTGCACGGCGGAATTCGCGCTATTTCCGGATCCACCGAATTGATAAAGCCCGCCTAGATGCAGAGCCCTGAATTTCGCCACGTACTTCAGCGTCGAATCCAGAATCAGATCCTCACCGTCTCCGCCGCCGCCGGGCACGCCGGAAAAACCGATTACCGAAAAGACGATGGAGGCCGCCGGGTCATATTGGACGAATCCATCGCCCATCAGTGTCCGTTGACGACCGAACGTGAGCTCGCCGTAGCGCAAGGAGTTGACGCCAGCGTACGCGGCACGCCCAAAAAGCTGCCCAGCGAACGGGCAATCGATACCGGTCGACTGCTCATTCAACGCCTTGCCGTTATTGAGAGCCAATGACTTGAGGCAGTTGACCGGTTCGCCGGACTGGGGGACGAAGAAGGTCGTCAATTCGAACACACCCGACAAATCATCTGTCAGGGGTTCATCGCCTTTCAATCCAACCCGCGAGACAGCCATGTTGTTTGCAACAAGGGCAAAAACCGATTTGTTGCCGTTTTTCTGGATAACCGCGCCGGTATTTGACACATAGTAGTCACTCACGGGTGCGGCATGCGTGTCGTACTGAAGACCGATGTCAATCAACCCGTAAAGGGTGATGCCGTGCAGCGTCAAACTCCCGTTGTCGGGAGAGGTTGGAGGGTCCGCGAGGACACCGCCGGCGGGTAGCAGCATCGTTCCGCCACACACACCAGTGGCCACGATAAGCCGGCGCAGCACTCTCCTGCCCAGGTCAAGGTTGCGGTGACTCTCAGAGGGTGCACCTGAAGCAGCAGACGGCATGGTGTGCGCACTTCCGTTGTTGTTTCGGTCCATACGCCGACCGATTTGCGCTGTCCCACCCATTAAGACACGCTGCAGAAGCCAAATCCGACATCCGTGGGCCTGCGACCTCTGTCGCCGCAATCGGGGGCACGACAGGCTGCAGTTGGACCATCCGCCCTCGGGCGATTGACCCAGCGAAGTCGCGGGCCTAGGTACCGCATCAATGTTCTCGCTCGATGAGAGCGAGTTCCGAGTTCTCCTGTGCCCGTTCGAACATGATCTCGGAGCCGTCGGGAGACATATCGAAGTCCGAGACCACGAATTGCGCCGGCAGCTGGGCGAGCATGCGCTCAGCACCAGTCCGAAGATCGATGAGCCAGAAGTCCTTGTGGTCGAAGTCGCCACGCAGAACCACCAACGACTGCCCGTCGTTCGAGAAGGCCACCCGCCGTGCACCGCGCGTCAGGATGAGGGTCGGCAGCGGATAGGGTCGGCCGTCCTTGCCGGCCGCTCGCAGTGGAAAAATCGTTGCGATGTCAGCACCCGAGTACACCAGGAAGTGGCCGTCGGGGGACCACACCGGATCCATGGAATACTCTCCAACCAGCGGAAGGGGCGATGCGCCATTGAGGAAAATGCTGGTCAGACGCGGTTCCGCCTCGCGCACGGCGGCCATGACGAGCGATTGTCCGTCAGGGGCCCACGCGGGATTCCCTCTTAACGCGAGGGAATCGGCGATAACCCGTGGATGGGAGCCGTCACGGTCGATAACGTGAAGCACTGTCCTCTCGTTGTCCCTTGTGACGAAGGCGATGTGACGCCCGTCCGGCGCGATGGCCGGAGCGCCGGCGATTAAAGAGTGCGCGCTGCTCCAGATCTGGCGGCTAGTTCCCTGAGTCGAGCTCCAGATCCCCTGTTCGCCGCTTCGCCAGGCGACGTAGAGCAGATAGTCAGGGCCCAGCCGCGGGGCAGCGCCATCCGCAGCGAGGAGCGTCGGGGTCGGCGCGGAAATCGCTGTGCCGTCTTTCGCCTTCAGCGGCAGACGCCAGAGGCTGCTGCCGCGATTGACGACAGTCGCTATCAGGCGCTTACCGTCTGCGCTCGCTGCGAGCGAAGTGTAGGTTTCAAGCCCGAAGCTGATTCGATGTGGGACACGCCGCCGGACGTCGAGCGCGTATAGCCAGGGCCCGGAGCCGTCGCTCGCGGTCGCAAGGTAAACCATCGTGCGCTCGTCCAGCAGCGCTGGGTAGGCGACGTACGAGTTGTGGGTCGTCACGCGCTCAAGACCCTCGCCGGACGGACGAATGCGCCAAATGTCCCAGACGCCATCGCTAGGCACCCCGCGCACAAAATAGATGAAGGCATCGTCGGGTGACCACACCGGGAAATGGCAGTGCACCCCCGCCGCCGCTACATAGATGAGGCGATCGGGCTTGCCCGGCTCGCGCACCATCAATGGATCGCCCGGTCCGGTCGTATGAAAGACCATCTTTTTGCCGTCGCGCGACCAGTCGTACTCGGCAATTTCCGGGAGATATACCCGCACCGGCCCCCCGCCAGTCGGCACCGCAACAATGTTCACATCTAGCGGTCGTGAACCGTCCGCACTGCGTGTCCAGATCGAAACGAGCGACGAGTCCGCGTTGAAGTCGAGGGTCCGAATCTCAGGATTGTTGTGAAACTCGCGCTGTTCGCCGCGTGTGAGGTTGCGGTAGGTGCCGCTGCCAACCTCGCTGACCCAGACGTCACTGCGGCCCTCACGGTCCGCCAGGAATGCCACCACCTTCCCGTCGCGAGAGATTGCCGCCGCCCGACCCACACCGTCGAAGCCTGCGAGACGGCTGAATCTGGCATTGGCTAGCGGATTACGCGCAGCGTCAGCTCTTCTCTCCCCAAACCACGCCACTACCGCAATCGTCGACAGCAGTGAGACGGCGAGCACCCACCACGTCGGCCGTGTAAGCCATGCGCGCGAAGTGCCAGCTCCAAGCGCTCGCACGTCCGATTCGGTTGCACCGGGCGCGGTCGCTGCGCCGTCCGGAGGTACTCTCGCCGACGAAGCCGTGACAGGTTCTGCTCCCGACAGCTGCCCTATCGACTCCGGTGGCGCGTGCCACCCTGTGGATCGGAGCGCCGCCGGAATGTCCCCAAGCGGTTGAACGGGCCCCACAATGCGGTAACCGCGGCCCCGTACGCCGGTGATGTACCGCGGTGCTCGCGAGTCATCACCAAGGGCGTCACGCACCAGCTTTACTCGGTGGGTGACGGTCTCGTGCGTGACCCCAAGCCCAGGCCAGACCCGCTCAGCGAGCTGGTCCAATGTCACTAGATTCGGCGCGCAACGAGCGAGTTCAGCGAGCAGCTCGAACGACAGATGCGGCAGCGGGATCTCGCCTCCGGCACGGGTCACGCGCCACCGGCCGAGGTCGACCAGAAGGTCGGCGATCCGATATGCAACTGGAGGTGCGGCTGTGTTTGCCCCGGTAGAAGCCGGTACGGCGACAGGCGAAGACTCCGGAGCCCGCTCCTCCGGGGAGAGCAAGTGCAACACCCGCTCGACGAACGCCGTCGGCGTCTGCCCCGCTGTAAGGCGAGCCCATTGCACGGCCGCGAAGGACTCCGGGATCTCGGCATGCACTTCCGGCGTGGCGTCGATACAGACCGGGAGCAGAAACGGCCGGCTTCTCGCCATCAGGTGCGTGCGCTGGTCGGCGAGGTGCCATTCGAGCCTGAAGTAGCCCTCCGTACGCGACTGCGTATTCCGGGAGATGATCGGGATGAAGAGAGCGCACGAGCGAATTTCGCGGCGGATCCTCTGATCCCAAGCGTCGCCACCACGGAGATCGCTCTGGTCAAACCAGACTTCAATCCCGGCGGCGCGGAGCGCGTCGCAGATCCTCTGGGCGGCCCCCGAATCCTGAGACGCGTAGCTTACGAATACCGCGCGCGACGCCTCGGTCACGTAAGGCATCCCCCCGGGTCTTTATTCTCACGGCCTCTTTCAAGCGGCAGCTTAACCTAAGTGGTCGCTTTTTGGCCGGCCTGGGTAAGCCGTGCTCGTCTCCGGGGCGTGGCCCGTCCGGATGGACAGTCGCCATCCGGACTAGGTGGTCAGGGCGTCTTATCAGCGACCCCACACCGAGGTAATGGTTGAGTTGAGTGTGCGGCCGAAGGCCGACCCGAGACACTGCGGTTCAAAGGCTGCGAGCTTCGCCACCGCACCTAGGAGCGGCGGCATCAGCCGTGGCGGGGCCTCGGCCCGCCTCCCCGGACGTCGTCAGCCTACCGGGCAGGCTGAACCTATCGGCCAAAGGTGAATCATTTCGACTCAGCTATGTCTCGCTTGTCTTGGGTGGTTTCTCGCTCCTCCGCGAATGCAATCGAGCTTGCGCCTATCGCAGCCGCTGTCGCGGGCGGGGTTTGCGAATTTGCAGCGGTGGGGGCGTCAATCGCATCGGGCGGGTCCCCCCTATTGCTGAGAACTACCATGGCTGCAGTCATCGCGAGCGCAGCAAGCACTCCCGCCGTACGTCGTTCAATGATGAACATGGTTATCTCCCAAGAAGGATCGCCAGTCAGCTCGCGACTTTCACCGAGCGCGGGGCTGCGAGTGCTTTCACGTCCGCCGTCGTCAACGGCTTGCCGGCGATTCCCCAGTCGCCGCTTCTTATTTCATCGATCACTGTCCAGGTAACACCGCGCATGGACTCGCCTTCGACATCGACCATTGCGTCAGTCAGCTTGCGGATGATCTGGGCCTTCTGTTCCGCAGAAAAAACACCCTCGATGACCTTAACGTTGATAAGTGGCATGGCTGGTCTCCATTGATCGGTCGAGTCGCCTGATAACGGTGGGATGCCGGCCGGCGCATCCGCTGCTCTGTATGGCCTGTATCAAACGCCCGATAGGCCAGCATCGTCCTGCCCGTGCGTCGCCCGCGACTGACGAAGCGTCCGCGCGCGGTCAAGCGCCACCAGTGAAGCTGTCGCAGCGTCCGAAACTCCTACCCCAGCGTCCGGCCGGTCGGACGGAGATCACTCAGTGCTTGGCGGCGCACGCAACCAAGTCCACAATTTGCGGGTGTTTTGGGCCGCGCTTGGAGCCTCCAATGACCGCGGAGACGATATCGAAGGCCGTTCAGCGACTCCGGAATGTACTCAGTCGCCGTCCGGAAGCGGGAATTCACGCTGATGAACCCGCAATCGCGCGCTGGGAACAGGGAGTCCGGACGGTGTGCACCCACGCAAACGGCACACATATTGCGACGGATCTACCCGCCGAAATTGGTGGCACCGGCGATCAGGTCACGCCCGGCTGGCTGATGCGGGCCGGTCTGGCGTCCTGTGTAGCCACCCGCATCGCCATCGGCGCAGCGGCTGAAGGCATCGTCCTGACGCGACTTGAAGTATCGGCCACGAGTACCTCGGATGCCCGCGGGTTATTGGGCATGACTACCGACGTTGGTGAGCCGATCTCGCCTGGGCCGAGCGAGCTGCGACTCGAGGTGCGGATCGGCGCGTCCGGCGTCCCTGCGGAGACACTCCATGCGATTATTGACGAGAGCCATCGCTGTTCACCCGTATCTGCCGCGTTGGTGAGCGTCGTGCCAGTAACCCTGCACGTCGCGATCGACCCGAGCTGATGGACGCACTTTCGGAAACCCTGCGCGTCGTCCGCCTCGTAGGCGCCATCTTTATACAGGGGCGTTTCAGCGCTCCCTGGTGTTATCAATCGCCGCGAGCCGACTCGGCAGCCCGCCTGCTCGAGCCCCATGCGGAGCGCATTGTCATCTTCCATCTCATCACGGAAGGTGAGTGCTTCGTAGAGATCGATGCCGAACCGCCGTTGCGCGTCAGCGCCGGCGACGTGGTGGTGTTTCCGCAGGGCCACGCGCACCGCATGTGCTCCGAGCCCGGTCTTCAGCCTGCAAAGGGTGCGCGCCTCGCGGACGCGCGACTTGCAGACGTGCTCTCGCGGCGGCCACGAACGCTGCTCTATGGGGGCGGGGGGGCGACCACGCGACTGGTGTGTGGCTATCTTGCCTGTGATGCGCGACTGGCGCGCATGTTGCTCGGGGGTCTCCCACCTCTACTGCGGGTGAGCGTGCGCGGATCTAATGCGGGTGTCTGGCTGGAGGCGTCACTGCGCTACGCCTTGGCAGAAGCCCGTTCCCCGCGTCCCGGCGGCGCCGGCGTCCTGGCCAAACTGGCCGAGGTGCTTTTTATCGAGGTCCTGCGCCTGTATATGAATGAGCAGAGCGCGGGTCGATCTGGCTGGCTCGCCGCCGTAGGCGATCGCGTCGTTGGTGCCGCGCTGACACAGCTGCACGCGCGTCCTGCGCACGCGTGGACATTGGAGACCTTGGCCCGGGCGGCGGGCACGTCGAGATCGGTGCTCGCAGAGCGATTCCAGCAGCTCGTCGGCAGCGCACCGATGGAGTATCTGACGCAGTGGCGGATGTTGCTTGCCGCCAATCTTCTCTGTCGGAGTAATGCCCCGCTTGCACGAATCGCCGAGGACATCGGCTACCAGACGGATACCGCTTTCATCCGCGCCTTTAGACGCGAGTACGGAGTTCCACCTGCGGCGTGGCGCCGCCAGCAATCAACTCGCGTGCAGGTCCCATAACGGTGGTCTAAATCGCGGCCGTCCGCCATTGCGCCATAGTCTGGCAGTCGCTCGCAAAGACCCTTCCTCATAAGCGTCCCGGCGCCAACGTCGACTGCAGGCGCGGCGGGCCGGCTACCGCTCTCGCGGGCCGACAGACATGACTAATCTTTAGCTTAGAGAATCGACGGATGTCGAGACGCTCCCGACACGGGGAGACTTGCGCGTGACGAAGCTCATCGGTCATGCATCCGACGAACGATCGGGCAATGAGCTCGTTGTCGTCGAACTCAGGAGATGACATGAATACCATCGACATCAACGTCATTCGCGCCAGCCGTCCTGTCACGGCTGTCGCAATCTTCGCTGCGTTTGCACTTGGCCTCGCGGCCATTGCCACGTTGCTGGCACTAGCTAACGTAACCAGCGCCGGCGTGTTTGCGGAAATGAGCGGCTACATCACCAAGGTCGGCGAGGCGCTCGGAAACGATTAACACACGATCCTGGCGATCCGCGTGCAACAAGAGTCGCCCCAGCGGCTAGTGAGTGGTAATGGCGGTCGTGCTCGCACCTCGCGGCGTCGGGACGGTGAGCCCGAGCTGATCGAACAGGAACGCGTACTGGTCAGCCGACTGCGCGACGCGAATGGATAACGAGCTGCCCATACCGTGGCCAGCGTGCGCGTTCGTGCTCAGGTAAACCGGCCCGCCACTGGTGGCGGCCTGGAGCCGCGCGACCATCTTGCGGGAGTGCGCCGGGTTGACACGGCCGTCGGTCGCTCCGGTTGCCATGAAGATCGCGGGATACTTCGTGCCATCGACCACGTGATGGTACGGCGAGTACGCGTAGAGCGCGTCGAATTGCGATCGATCGCGCACGCTTCCGAACTCCGTGGTATTGAAGGCACCATTCGGGTCCAGCTCGACTCGCAGCATGTCGTATAGGCCGACCCGAGACACGACTGCCCGGAAGAGCTCCGGGTGCTGCGTGAAGCTGGCACCCATGAGCAGCCCGCCGTTGCTCCCGCCGATGATGGCGAGCTTGTCCGGGGTCGTGTATTTGGCGGCGATGAGATAGCGCGCCGCCGCGGCGAAATCATCGAAAACATTCTGCTTGTGGGTAAGATTGCCCGCCAGGTGCCACGCCTTACCATACTCGCCGCCACCGCGGAGATTGGCGATCACGAAAACCCCGCCGGCATCAAGCCAGAGTCGGATCCCGGGGCCCACGAAGCTTGGCGTGAGGCTTACTGAGTAGCCGCCGTACCCCGTGAGCAGGACCGGATTGTGGCCGTCAAGGACCGTCCCCTTGTGACGAATGATGTTGAGCGGTACACGCGTGCCATCCGTGGATGTCGCAAATTCCCGCAACACTTCCGCGTCTTGGAACGAGACCGGGCTGGTCTGTGCCAGTGCCGTCTCGGTACTCGTGCCGTGGGCCTCATCGTAGCGAGCGAAATACGGCGGCCTCAGGTACGTGCCGATTCCGTACAACAGCGAGCCGTCCGGTAGCGGCACCAGCTCATCCACCGTGGCGGGACCCGGTAGCGGCAATTCGCCGCGCGGGTGCCCGTCGAGATCGAAAACTGCAACTCGGGAGGGCCCGCCGACGATCTCGCGGAGGTAGATAGCGTGACGGGTGACCACGACTGGCTCGCCGCCGAACTCCCCACCAGGAACGATAACTGCCTCCGACTGGGGTACCAGCTCGCGTGCGTGCGCGAGCACCGGATCGGACACGGAGAGGCTCAGAACCCGTCCGCGCGGAGCGTCACGATAGCTGACGAGATACAAAGAATCGGCGGACACGGTTGCGAACACGACCGCGTCTTCGAAGTGCGTCACTTGCCGAGGCCGACCCGAGCCGTCGATCAAATAGTGTGCAAACTCGCCGCCATCGCCATTGGCGACTGTCACCACGACCAGATCGCTTCGGTGCCTGTTGTCGAGCGTGATCTCTGCGATCCTGGGCAGACCATTCCCCAGCACCAGCGAATCCGCCAACGGGTCCTGTCCCAGAACGTGGAAGTACAATCGCTGAAAGAAGTGCTGTTCCTGCGCGGGCCGCTCCGGGCCCGGGTAGCGCGTATACCAAAAACCTTTGCTGTCGGCGCGCCAGGCGAGACTTCCGCCTCCGGTTGGATAGCTGACGCGCGTGATGATGTCCGGCCGCTCCTTGCCGGAGGCAACGTCGATGATGTGCAGCGTGCCGTCCTCGCTCCCGTTCTCAGATAGCGACACTGCAAGCAAGGTGCCGTCCGGCGAAGCGACGTACCAGTCGATCGCAGTTGTCCCAGAAGGATTAAGGGTGTTCGGATCGAGCACGATGCGCGCTTGGGCTGGATCGGCTTCCGGGCCCATGACCGCAATCATCGGCTGCTGTTTCGGCGGCTGATTGAAGAAAACAAACAAGCGGCCACCTGCCACCTGCAGTCCGTAATAGGACGGCGAGCTCGCAGAAATCTGCGCGTACAAGCGATCGTAAATGGGTTGCCGCGCGGGAAGCCCGTCCAGATAGCGACGCGTGCGCTGGTCCTCTGATGCGCTCCAAGCAATCACCCGAGGATCGCTCGCGTCCTCCAGCCAGCGGTACGGATCCGTCACGGTCACGTTGAAGTAGCGATCGCTGATGTCGCGGCGTTCAGTGTCCGGCGCGCCGGCATCGCGTGCCAGAAGACTTCCGGTCGCCAGCGTGCCCATAGTCAGCAGGGCGACGCCTGCCGCTGTATAGCGCGCAACACCGGCGCAATTCATTCTGTCTTTCAAATTAGGCACTGAGAATCCCCCCGTATGGCGGCTCCCTTATTCCGGGAGCGCCTGCAGAATGTACATAGCGGTCAGAACCGGTGTGGGCCGCAATCCTGCCTGGCCGAACCATCTGCCGTACAGCTGCTCGACCTGCCCGCTGCGATACAACTGAGCCAACGCCCGGTCGGCCACGAGGCGGAAATCGGCATCGTTACGCCTCACCACGAGCGCGTACGGCTCATAGGAGAAGAGCTCTCGACTAAGTGTATAAGTGCTGGGGTCCCCCGCCTGCAGAATCTCGCCGATCAGCACGATCTGATCGGATGCAAACGCATCCACTTGCTTCGCCTGCAACTGCTTCATAGCTTCGCCGCGATCTGCGACGGAGACTACCTTTGCATCGATCAAATTCTTCTGCAGATATTTCTTCAGTGCCGTCTGCGTAGTCGTGCCGGCCACGACTGCTACCGATTTGCCCGCCAGGTTTCCCAGAGAATCGATACCGGAGCGCGCGAGAGAAAGTACCGCGCCACCGGTGACGAAAGTCATCAAGGTGAAATCGATCTTTTCCGCGCGCGACAGCGTTACGGTGGTAGCGCCGCATTCGATGTCCGCACGATTGCTGACGATCGCGTCCAGTCGATTATCCGAGGTCAGCGGGACGAAGGTGGTCTTCAGGTCGTTGAGCTTCAGATAGTCCTTGACGGCAGCGGCGATGCGTTGACACAACTCCACCGAGTAGCCCGTTGGCTGACCCGATGCATCTTTGAATGCGAGAGGTGCAGCGTCGGTTCGGTAGCCGATGCGGATTTCGCCACTTTTTTTGATCTGCTCGAGCGTGCCACCCTGCACCAAGCCGGGTAAGGCGCACAACGTGATCAGCGCCAGTAAAGCGCTAGCAAGTCGCTGCAGCATTTCGGCTCCCTTGTGTCGTATTGGTGTTCTTGACGGGCGAAGACCGTCGGCAAGCGGCAGTGTATAAGAACGAGTCGGTTGGGGATCACCTGCGTCGGGACCGCGCCAGCCGCGCGCCTCGCGCTGCAGGCGTCCTCGCCGCTGTCTGCACAGCAGCGGATGCTGCTACGCGCGTTTGATCAGGCGCAGGACAAATATGAGCACTACCGCGCCGATCGTCGCCACAATGATGGCGCCAAGTAGCCCACCGCCCGAGGAGAGGCCCAGTGAACTGAACAGAAATCCACCAATCAATGCGCCGACTATCCCGACAACGATATCCCCAACGATGCCAAAGCCTCCACCCTTCATGAGCATCCCGGCAAGCCATCCGGCCACCAACCCTATCAGCGCAAACCAAACGTACTGCATGTCACTTCCCTTGAGATGTTGACCGCGCCCAATGCTCAGGGAGCGGCGAAACTACCTAAGTAATGTTTGTCTAACAATACATACAAAGGCCAACATGGCCCACGGCAAGCGCCTCGGCACGTTCCGGACTCGGCGACGCGCATAGTGGACCTTGAGCGCTCACGCCGCGTGTACCTCTCCCCTACCGGTGTGTTCGGCGCACTCCCTGCGTCGCTCATCAGACCGTGCGGTCTCGCCCTCTTGCCGGGCCCGCCCTTTAATCCTCGCGATCTCGACCTAGGCGGGAAACGCCATATCGCGTGCGGACCCGCGTTAAGGACCGGTGATGCAATACCCTTCGACTCTTGCACGAGCGAGTGGAAAGTACGCGCCCATACTGGCTGCTGCAGTGCGATCGGCACTACCCTCGATCGGTGAATTGGATTGTCGGGCGGAATACAAAATGACGCCTCGGCGCGCTCGTCCTTATCGTTCTTGAAAGAACGACGAACCAAACAAATAGCAAATGTGCCCACGACTCCTGCTGGCCCTGAGCCTGCTCAGTTTCGCGACCAATATCCCGGCAGCCCCTCAATCTGGCGATGTTGCCGGCGAACCCGGTCCGCTCCAGCAGCTGCCGTACACGCCCAGTCTGGATCTCGCCTCGATGGATCGGTCGGCCAATGCCTGCGACGACTTCTACCAGTATTCGTGCGGCGGCTGGATGGCACACAATCCCATTCCCCCCGATCAGGCGAGCTGGAGCGTTTACGGCAAGCTGTACCAAAACAATCAACGATTCCTGTGGGGCATTCTTAGCGACCTAGCTAGTCGCTCCGACCGTTCAGGCAATCAACAGAAGATCGGCGATTATTTCGCTTCCTGCATGTCCGAGGCGGAAATCGAGCAGCGCGGGGTGACCCCGCTCGGACCGACACTCGCTGCTATCGACGCGCTCAAGAGTGTGAATGAGCTCCCTGTGCTGCTGGCGCAGTTGCAACTCGACAACACGGGCGACGGGTTCCTGTTCGGTTTCTCCTCAGGGCAGGACTTCGCTGACTCACAGGCCGTGATCGCTTTCGCCACCGCCGGCGGCCTCGGTATGCCGGACCGCGATTACTCTACGTCGACGGCGATCAGCGGGCGCTGTCGCTGCGGCAGCAATACCGTGAGCACGTGGCACGCACCTTTGTGCTGCTCGGAGCGTCCCCCGCCGTAGCGGCACAGAACGCCACCACGGTCTTGCGCATCGAAACGCAGCTCGCACGGGCCTCTCTCACGCGGGTAGAGCGGCGCGATCCCTACAAACTGTTTCACAAGATGGACCGCGCCGGCGTGGATCGTCTAACGCCACACTTCACGTGGGGGCCCTTTCTAAAACAGATGAAGCTCTCCGGCGCCAACTCGTTCAACGTTACGGATCCGAAGTTCTACGCAGCCCTTGATAAGCTGCTCGCCGCAATCTCGCTCCAAGACCTCAAGGCGTACCTGCGCTGGCATTCTATGCACGCCGCGTCCCCGTATCTGGCGAGCCGCTTCGAGGATGAACGTTTCGCATTTTTTGATAAAACGCTCCGAGGGGTACCGCAGCAGAAGCCGCGTTGGAAACGCTGCGTACAGCAGGTAGACGCGCTTCTCGGCGAAGCGTTGGGTCAGGAGTTCGTGGCGCGCACCTTCGGGCCAGAGTTGAAGGCGGCGACTCTTTTCATGACGCGGCAGATCGAGCAGGCGATGCACGAGGACATTGAGGCGCTTCCTTGGATGAGTTCCGCAACCAAGCAACAGGCGCTCGCCAAGCTCGCCGCGGTGGTTAACAAAATCGGGTATCCGGAGCGCTGGCGCGATTACAGCAGCGTCGCAATCGGCCGCGACGACTATTTTGGCAATGCGCTGCGCGCAATCGAGTTCGAGTCGCGCCGGCAGCTAAACGAGATTGATAAGCCGCTCGACCGGTTGGAATGGCAGATGACTCCACAGACGGTGAATGCCTACTACGACCCACAATTGAACGACATCAACTTTCCCGCTGGCGTACTTCAGCCACCACTTTACGACCCGCTGATGGACGATGCCCCGAATTACGGCAACACCGGGGGCACAATTGGCCATGAGCTCACCCATGGTTTCGACGACCAGGGGCGCAAGTTCGACGCCGCGGGAAATCTCAAGGACTGGTGGAACAATCAGGATGCCAACGAGTTCGGCGAACGCACCCAGTGTATCGTCGACCGGTATGCGCAGTACGTAGTCGTCGATGACATCCACATCAACAGCCGCCTCACCTTGGGGGAGGACGTGGCAGATCTCGGCGGCCTGATCCTTGCGCACATGGCCTGGCGAGCGCAAGCCGCGCGTAATGTGCCTGCCTCTAGAGACGATTTAACGCCCGAGCAACGATTCTTTGTCGGCTACGCGCAATGGGCCTGCGAGAACCAACGTCCAGAAAACCTGCGGCTCCGTGCCAAAATCGACGAACACTCACCGGGCCGTTATCGGGTCAACGGCCTGGTCGCCAACATGCCAGATTTCGCCAAGGCGTTCGCGTGCCCTGTCAACGCGCCTCTCGTCAAGCAGACGCCTTGCCGCGTTTGGTAGGGCTTTCTTAGGATCGTTCTGGCCCTTGGGAATGCACGGACAAATACTCGCATTAAGGGGATTTCACGACTTAAGGTCCAGCGTTCTATCTGGGACGTCGCACGGCGTCACCGACCGCCTTTAACGCTTCGCAGCGAGACCGGAGCACATCTACGGGACGTGCACCGGCCTCGCGGGCGAGCCATTTCAACGGCCTTGCCCAGCCGCGGCTTGCAGGCCCCCGCTCGTTGAAGCCTGCTGCAGCGTCACGTTCATCTGCGCCATCACACGATCGGTGCAAGTGACGATGTGCGCCTGCCTGGCCACGTCCTCCGAATGTGACACGCGAAAACACACAGTACGCGCGGCCTCATACACGCGGTCGTAGGCAGCCTGGCGACCTGCCGGCGTAGCGAGGTCCAGATCTGCAAGCCGCACATGGATGGAGCTCGCTTGAGGCTCGGCCGCCGCCGCGCTGTTCCATGCCACCGCGCCAAAAGCGAGCACGGACCATACCGCCGCAAGGTGTCGAATTGACAGTGCACTGACGTTCATTGCCCATACTCCTGTGACTGGTTGAGTCTGAAAACGTGACTCAGGTTGTCAGACGCACGGGCGCCGCACCGCAAATTTCCGACCGGTGCCACCAATCGCGGAGTGAATGGGGCCTAAGGCTGCTTGAACAGGTGTGCGTGCGCGGCGCTCACGGGCAGAAGCTCCTGCCGCTCTTTGAGTTTTATTTCGAGTGCGCCACGGAAAGTTCGGTGGATCGTTTCGATTGCACCGACGTTCACGATAATGCTGCGATGGATCTGCCAGAAGATTGCCGGGTCCAGCTTGCCGAGCATCTCCTTGAGGGAAGAGTTGAGCAAGAAGGTCCAGGAGCGCGTGTGCACGGTAGTGTATTTGTTGTCGGCTCGCAGATAGAGGATCTCAGCGGACGCCACCACGCGTAATTCCGACCCGTGCGGCACGCTCAGCCATTTGAGATAGCGTGGCTCACCGCCGACGGCGGATCTAAAAAGTTCGACCAGTCCACGCAGATCCGCCGGCGGCTCCCGTAAGCGGTCCCGCAGGCGGCCAATGGTCACTTTGAGACGCTCCGCCGAGATCGGCTTTAGGATGTAATCGACTGCCCCCTGCTCGAATGCCGAGAGCGCGTACGCGTCGTAGGCGGTGATAAAGACGACATGCGCCTTGCCGCTTGCGTGGCGGGCAACGTCGATCCCGGTTGCACCTGGCATCTGTATGTCAAGGAACAGTATGTTCGGTCCGTAGCGGTCGAAAGCTTCGATCGCCTGCAGCCCGTCAGCGGCCTCCCCGCTTATCAGCAGTTCCGGCCAGAG